>Ga0123353_10019469_pt1 | contig 10087 bp, 10 predicted proteins | sample TergutLab28metaG_3_FD_92763 | JGI IMG/M metagenome (GOLD analysis project Ga0123353, IMG submission 92763) | Labiotermes labralis P3 segment gut microbial communities from Petit-Saut dam, French Guiana - Lab288 P3 | ecosystem: Host-associated > Arthropoda: Insects > Digestive system > Gut ...
ATGAATTTCTCTTTATTTTCAACAGGATCAACAACTGATTTTTTATAAATGAATAGACCTAGGGCAATTCCCCCGAGAGTGACAACTTTTCCTGCAAGAAAACCTAATAAAAATTTTTTGTTCATGATTATTTCCTTCCTTCAAATGTTATAATACTATTATATATTAAAGGTCAAAGAAAGTTAAATATTATCAGTGAACAATAAAGTATTAGTAGTGGTAGGTCCAACAGCTGTAGGAAAAACAGCATTAGCCATTGAATTGGCAAAAAGATGCCATGGACAGATTATATCTGGAGATTCTCAACAGGTCTATAAAGGACTAGACATAGGAACTGCCAAGGCAACAAAGGAAGAACAAGAGCAAGCAGTACATCATTTGATTGATGTGCGTGAATTAAATGAAAACTTCTCAGCTTATGATTTTGTTGAGCAGGCAAATGAGAAAATAAAATTACTTTTAGAGCAAGGGCAAACGCCTATTATTGTGGGGGGGACAGGTCTTTATATTCAAAGTTTGATTGAGGGTTATCATCTGGGAGGTCAGGGAAACCATGATCAGATGATGCGATTGCGTGAAAGCTTAGAAAAATTCTCTGATGATGAATTGATTGAACAATTAGAACAAAAAAACATTCACATTCCTGAGTTCAATCGTAGGCGTGCCATGCGTACCCTAGAATTAAAAAAATTTGGACAAGGAGAAAATAAAAAAAGTCCTTATGAATTTATGTTAATTGGACTTGATGCTGAACGTGAAATGCTTTATGAGCGTATCAATGAACGTGTAGATAGGATGATCGAACAAGGCTTGCTTGATGAAGGAAAAATGCTCTATGAACAATATCCAGAGGTACAAGCAACCAAAGCCATAGGATATAAGGAGTTGTTTCCCTATTTCTCAGGTGAAAATTCACTTGAAGAAGCAATCAAGTTGATTAAGCGTAATTCCAGACGTTATGCCAAAAGACAAGGGACATGGTTCAAAAATAGAATGAACGTCAAATTTTACAATGTTTTGAAAGCAGACTACCCTAAAAATGTTATACTAGAGGTAGAAAGTTTTTTGAAGGAATAGATGTGGAAAATAAAGAATATTTAGAAATAGCCATGAAATATGGTGGGTTTATGGCACAGGACAGCTCATTTTTAAGCCATCGTTTAGAAAATTTAAGAGATGAAGCAGAAAAGAGATTACTTGTAACCCCACCTGCAAGTGTACTTAATGCCTATTTTGCTGAATTGTATCAAAAGCGTTCACCAGAAGAGGCAACCAATTATTTTTTTGAGCTGTCTCAAGCTTTAGATATTTTTGTCCAAGCTCCGAGCTTTGACTTAGAAGGTCAAGTGGGTCATGAAAATTTCAGATTTGTAAGGCTGAATCTATCAGGAAAGTCTTTTGGTTACTGTTATCGTAATGGTGTTGAAGAAGCAGTGATTTTTAGCGAATTTCCACAGGAGATAGATGCAGAGCTTATCTTTGAGATGACACAGATTTTTCAGCACTATATCCTGCATCAAGAAGAGGATAAAATCATCATGATTCCAGAACAAATGGAGTCCTTTGTGGCAGTCGAAGAATTATCAGACTTGACTAATCTTGATGAGAATGAGGACTATATCCGTCTGTCTGGCTATAGCATAGAAGACATCATGGAACAAGCAGAAAAAATTGGTTATTTTGACCCAATAAAATATCATTTTGAGCAAGGTAAATTTTATCTTTATATCTCTAAGGTGTTATAATATAAAGACAGCCAATAGAAAGAAGGAACTGAAATGGCATTTGTACTAATAGTTTTTCTAGTAATTATAATCGTTGGATTGATGAGTTTGGGGACAGTTTTCTTTGTAGTCAAACAACAATCTGTCGCTATTGTTGAGCGTTTAGGGAAATATCAAACTACAGCTAACCCGGGATTTCATGTGAAAATGCCTTGGGGAATTGATCGTATCGCAGCTCGCATCCAACTTCGTCTCATGCAAAATGAGATGATTGTGGAAACTAAAACAAGCGATAATGTTTTTGTTACCATGAGTGTAGCTACACAATATCGTGTGAATGAATTGAACATTAAAGATGCTTATTACAAGCTCATGAACCCTGTAGAACAAATCAAAGCCTATATTGAGGATGCTTTGCGTTCTGCTGTGCCTAAACTTACACTTGATGAACTCTTTGAGAAAAAAGATGAGATTGCCCTTGAAGTCCAACATCAAGTGGCAGAAGAAATGCAAACGTATGGTTATGTCATCGTCAAAGCCTTGATTACTCGTGTTGAACCTGATGCAGAGGTTAAGCAATCCATGAACGAAATCAATGCCGCACAACGTAAACAAGATGCCTCTCAAATGCTTGCTAATGCAGATAAAATTCGTATTGTTACAGCAGCCGAAGCAGAGGCTGAAAAAGACCGTCTGCACGGGGTGGGTATTGCGGAACAACGTAAAGCCATTGTTGATGGACTTGCCCAACAAATTACAGAGATGAAGAGTACGGGGATTGATTTGACAGAAGAGCAAATCATGTCTATTCTTTTGACTAACCAATACTTAGATACACTCAATCAATTTGCTGCAGGTGGAGGTTCAACTATTTTCCTACCTGCAGGAGCAGAAGGTGTAGAAGATTTGAGAACACAAATTTTATCAGCCATCAAAGCCAGTAAATAAGCTTGAAAAATCAATCAATTTAATGTAAAATAAAGCCTTGCAGTTATTACAAGGCATCCATCCGTAGTGTAATGGATATCACGCAAGATTCCGGTTCTTGCAATAGAGGTTCGATTCCTCTCGGGTGGATAGAGATGTCGCTAGCGACTATAAAGGAAAAATATGGAAATTCTATTTCTAGGGACTGGGGCAGGACAGCCCTCTAAGTCTCGCAACACACAGGCTATCGCCCTCCAACTACTAGATGAGCGAAATGAAGTTTGGCTTTTTGATTGTGGGGAAGCCACGCAACATCAGATTTTGAAGACTAATATTCGTCCAAGAAAAATCACCAAAATTTTTATTACACATTTACACGGGGATCATATTTTTGGTTTACCGGGTTTTCTGTCTTCTCGGAGTTTTCAAGCAAGCGATGAACAGACAGACATAGATTTATATGGACCAGTCGGAGTTAAAGATTATGTCATGACAGCTATACGCTTATCGGGCTCTCGCTTGCCTTATCGTATTCATTTTCATGAATTGTCTGATTCGGGAAAAATCTTTGAAGATGAGACATTTGAGATTTATACGGATACTTTAGACCATGCTATTTTTTGTTTGGGTTATCGAGTGGTTGAAAAGGACAAGACGGGAGAACTTGATGCAGAAGCTTTAAAGGCAGATGGTTTGCCTTTTGGACCATTGTTCGGAAAAATAAAAAATGGACAGACTGTGGAATATGAAGGAAAAACCTTTGTACCTGAGAGTTATATTGGAGCAGATAAAAAGGGAAAAGTGGTAACGATTCTCGGGGACACACGTCGGACAGACACAGCAGTTCGATTAGCAGTAGGTGCTGATGTTTTGGTACATGAAGCAACCTATGAAGCAGGTGAGGAAAAAATGGCTCGCAAACATGGGCATTCGACCTCTGCTCAGGCTGCTCAAGTGGCAAAAGAGGCAGGAGCCAATCGTCTATTGTTGACACATATTTCTTCAAGATATGTAGGTTCAATGGTAAATCAGCTTTCCCAAGAAGCACAGAAAATTCATAAAAATTCTTTTGTGGTGAAAGATTTATATGAAGAAGAGATAAAATAAATTAGGACATTCATGATTAAATCAAAATATGACTGGAAAATCATAGAGGCTCAACCATCAGAAGATTTTCAAAAAATCACAAAAAAATATAAATTGGATGACTTGGCAAGTAAGATTCTATGGCAACGTGGGATAAGAGAAGCAGAGCAAGTTAGTGATTTTTTGCAACCTGATTTACAAAATTTGCATGATCCTTTTGAGCTACACGATATGGAGAAGACTGTTTCTCGTATTTTATCAGCCATTGAAAATGGAGAAAGAATCCTTGTTTATGGAGATTATGATGCAGATGGGATGACAGCAGCCTCTGTCATGAAAACAGCTTTAGATGAATTAGGGGGAGAAGTTCAAGTTTATCTTCCTAATCGATTTACAGACGGCTATGGACCCAATAAAGAAGTTTATGAATATTTTATAAAAAATGAGGAAATCAACCTTATCATCACAGTGGATAATGGAGTAGCAGGTCATGAAGCTATTGATTTTGCACAGAATCACGGAGTTGATGTCATTGTAACAGATCATCATGCCATGCCTGAAACATTGCCAGATGCCTATGCGATTGTCCATCCTGAACATCCTGAAAGTCAATATCCATTTCCATATTTAGCAGGTGTAGGAGTTGCCTTCAAAGTGGCATGTGCATTGCTAGAATATGTGCCAACTGAGATGTTGGACTTGGTTGCCATTGGGACTATTGCTGATATGGTCAGTTTGACAGATGAAAATCGTATTATGGTTTACTACGGATTAAAAACATTGGCTCAGACGGAGCGAGTGGGATTAGTCGAGCTTATGAAAATCTCAGGAGTTGATTTTGATGCGGTTAATGAGGAGACTGTAGGGTTTCAAATTGCACCTCGACTGAATGCATTGGGGCGTTTGGACGACCCTAATCCTGCCATTGAGCTTTTGACAGGTTGGGATGAGGAAGAAGCATTAGATCTTGCTCAAATGATAGATGAAAAAAATACAGAACGTCGTACCATTGTAGAAGCTATCTATCAAGAAGTAGAATCCATGATTACAGATGAGCCTGTACAAGTCCTTTATCATGCGGATTGGCACAAGGGTGTGCTTGGCATTGTCGCTGGGCGATTGGTAGAAAAGTATCAAAAACCGTTTATTTTATTGGCAGAAGAAGAGGGAGTGCTTCGTGGCTCTGCTCGTTCTATCGAAGCTTATAATATATTCAAGGCCTTAGACAACCATCGTCAGTTACTTGTCGCCTTTGGAGGACACAAGCAAGCTGCAGGGATGACTATTGCTCTTGAAAATATTGAATCAGTGCAAAAAGCACTGATTGACTATATTGAAGCAGAAAAAATCGATATGAGTCAAAAAGGACAACTGGAAATATTTGATAACTTAAGCTTGAAAGACATTAGCCTAACGACTATTAAATCTTTCGAAAAACTCGCCCCATTTGGAATGGGTCATCCCAAGCCCTATTTTCTCGTTTCTGATTATCAAGTCTTACAAAGTCGCAGCATGGGAAAAGACAATAGTCATCTTAAACTAAAAATTCAACAGGAAGAAACAGCTGTCGATGCCATATATTTTGGACATGGTTTAGAAGATATAGAGTTTGAACAGTCAGATACTCAACTTGCAGTTTACCTATCAAGCAATACATGGCAAGGGACAACGACCGTTCAACTCATGGTAGAAGATGCCAGAGCAGTGGGAGTAGAGCTGATAGATGTCCGAAGTAGAAAAATATCACTGCCTGAAAATGCACAAATTTTCATAAAAAATCATCTGGTCCAATCTCATGATATAATAGAAGATGTGCTTGTCATTGAAGAAGCACCCGAAACTCAAGAAGACATCATAGCACTCAGAAACCTCATCTCAGAAAAAACGATTCGTCTCATTTATTTCAAAAATAAGATAGAAAAGAGCTATTATCTGACAGGGATAGGGACGAGAGAGCAGTATGCGAAACTCTATAAACTAATCTATCAATACCCTGAGTTTGATGTGAGACACAAATTGAAGAATTTATCTTCTCATTTGAATGTTCCAGAAATTTTACTGGTGAAGATGATACAGATATTTGAAGAATTAGAGTTTGTGGCGATTAAGGACGGTCTGATGACCGTCAATAAAGAAGCTGAGAAAAAAGAAATTTCTGAAAGTGAAATTTATCATGAACTCAAAGAAACAGTGCAGATGCAAGAAAGGTTTGCCTTATCTCCTGTTAAAGAAATTTATGAGTATTTAAAAGAAAATAAGAAAGACTAAAAAATGGAACTAAAAGATTACATCGCAAGTATTAAAGATTATCCACAAGAAGGAATTGTTTTCCGTGATATTTCACCACTCATGGCAGATGGCAATGCCTTTAATTATGCAGCTACTGAGATTGTACAGTATGCTCGAGACAAAGAGATTGACATGGTCGTAGGACCTGAAGCTCGTGGTTTCATCATTGGTTGCCCCGTTGCTTTTGCATTGGGTGTAGGCTTTGCCCCTGTACGCAAACCCGGTAAACTTCCTCGTGAAGTCATCTCAGCAGATTATGAGAAGGAATATGGAACAGATACATTAACCATGCACGCAGATTCTATAAAACCCGGACAGCGTGTACTCATTGTCGATGATTTATTGGCTACAGGTGGAACGGTCAAAGCAACCATTGAAATGGTTGAAAAATTAGGAGGTATCGTGGTAGGATGTGCCTTTCTGATTGAATTAGATGAACTTAAAGGACGTCAAGCTATAGGAAATTATGATTATAAAGTTTTGATGCATTACTAATTGGTAAGTATTGACAAAACAGGTCATTTAATATAAGATAGTAAAGATAAAAAACAAGAAATCCTTAAGACATAAATGGAGAAATAAATTGAAAATAAAAGCTTTAGAAGGACAAGATATTAAAGAACTCTCAATGATTGAAGTCGCTCATGCGATTCTTGAGCAAAAAGAAAAAGAAATGACTTTTGCGGAAATTTTGAATGAAGTTCAAAAATATCTCAAGAAAACAGACGAAGAAATCAAAACTAACGCTTCTCGTTTTTATACAGATATGAATATTGACGGAAGTTTTATTCCGCTTGGGAACAATGTTTGGGCCCTTCGCTCATGGTATGCCATTGATGAGATTGATGAAGAAGTGATTGCTCTTGATGAGTTAGATGATGATTCAGATGTCCCAAGCAAAAAACGTAGAGTCATTAACGCCTTTGGATTTGAAGATGAAGTTGATCCAGAAGATGAAAACTTCGGAAAAGAAACAGAAGAAGCCATCGTCTATGATGAAGAAAATCCAGATGATGAAAAAGAAGAAATTGAAGCGGTTGACGTTGAACTCGAAGAAGTAGATTTAGAAAATGAAGCCCTCGATTTAGAGGATGAAGACGTCGAAGATGACGAGGAAAAATAAATTCAATTTATATAAAAGTGAGGCTAAGCCCTCACTTTTGTAAGATAAGAGGGAAGAAGTAATGCCAGATAAGAATGAAGAGAATTTTTCGGGAAGTTTCAAAGAAAAAATCTTACAGCAAATCGAAGCAGATAAACAAAAAGAAGAACAAGATGAGCCTACCGTTCAAGAGCTTGTACGAAGCAGAAAAAATAAATCAAACGATATAAAAGAGAACAATCAAGAAAAGGCTAATTCAAGCATATCAACCAATGATAAGCAGAACTCTACAGATGAGTCTATAAAAACGACAAGAAGTCGTCGAAGTGAAAATCAAGACGTATCTAAGAAAAAACCAAAGCAAAAAAGGGGGAAGATAATAGCCTTTATCGTCCTTCTCTTACTTGTTTTAGCAGGGTGGTTAGGTTATTCTTACGTAGATTCAAATGTTAAACCTGTAGATCCGACCAATCATACAGCACAAATCGTTCAAATTCCGGAGGGTTCAAGCACCAAACAAATCGCAAACATTCTCAAAAAAGACGGATTGATTAAAAGCCCAACTGTTTTTGAATGGTATGCAAAATTCAAAAACTATAATTCTTTCAAGGGGGGTTCCTATAGTCTTTCTCCAGACATGAATCTTTCAAAAATTGCAAATATTTTACAAGGATTAGCTGTTGTTCAAAGCGGGAAGATTATGATTCCAGAAGGCTATACTATAGCTCAAATGTCTACAGCAGTTACAATGGACGCAAGTAACAAAAATCAAACCACAGCAATTTCTAGTGCAGACTTTATGAAAGCTGTTCAGGATAAGACTTTCATCTCAAAAATGAAGGCGGAATTTCCTGATTTGCTCGCCTCACTTCCAGATAAGTCAACAGGGGTTAAGTATCAGCTAGAAGGATATTTATTCCCAGCTACTTATGATTATGATGGGAGCACAACAGCTCAAATCTTAATTGAAAAAATGCTTGCTGCGACAGATGCAAATCTTAAGCCTTATTATGCACAAATTAAATCACAAAATCTTTCGGTGAATCAAGTGTTGAGCTTAGCGGCACTGATTGAGCGTGAGGCGAATACAGAGACGGATCGTCAGAATGTCGCAGGGGTCTTCTTTAACCGCATTGCACAAGGGATGCCTTTACAATCAAATCCATCTATACTCTATGCACAAGGAAGATTAGGAACTGGAACGACATTAGAGCAAGATGCCAATCTTGACACTAAATTCGATTCTCCTTATAATCTCTATATTCATACGGGAACTGGACCAGGACCAATCGATAATCCTAGTCTATCGTCTATTGAAGCAGTCATCAAGCCTGCTCAGAATTCTTATCTCTATTTCGTCGCAGATGTCAAGACAGGGAAAGTATATTTTGCTGAAACCTATGAAGAACAACAGGCAAATGTTCAGCAATATATCAATAGTGAAATCTCAGCATCATCGTCGAACTAAATCAAACTAAAAATTAAATCAAAGGAAAAAATTATGGCAGAAAAAACTTATCCAATGACCAAAGAAGGTCTTGAAAAATTAGAAAAAGAACTTGAAAATCTTAAATTAGTCAAACGTCCAGAAGTGGTAGAGCGTATCAAAATTGCCCGCTCATATGGAGACTTGTCCGAGAACTCTGAATATGAAGCGGCAAAAGATGAACAAGCCTTTATTGAAGGGCAAATTTCAACCACAGAAACAATGATTCGTTATGCAGAAATCGTTGACAATAAAAAAATTGCAAAAAATGAAGTGGCTTTAGGAAAATCAGTGACCTTCCAAGAAGTAGGTCAAAAAGATGAAGAAACTTATCAAATCGTAGGGACAGCAGAAGCAGATCCTTTCTCAGGAAAAATCTCTAATGAATCTCCAATTGCACAAGCACTCATTGGGCATAAAGTGGGAGACAAGGTAGAGATCGAATTACCAGTAGGTAAAATTCAAGCCAAAATCATCAAGGTAAAATAAAAGCCATAGGCTTTTTTTAGTATTATTTTACAAATATTGATATAATAAAATTAGTCAGTATTGGTCAAAGTTAAGTGAAGGAGGAATCATGTCTAATCAAAACACTTCAGATATTATTGAGATGTATCTCAGACAGCTGTTGAAAGAAGCACAAGAAATTGAAATTAAGCGTGCAGATTTGGCAGAGCATTTTGAGGTGGTTCCTTCACAGATTAACTATGTCATAAAAACACGATTCACAGAATCCAAAGGCTTTGATGTAGAATCCAAACGTGGAGGTGGTGGATATATCCGCATCATCAAATATGGCACATCGACTCATCATGATTTCTTGAATGTACTCATTCAGAAAATTGGGCAAAATTTAACAGAAAAAGATGGACATAACATCATACAACTGCTCTTTGATGAAGAAATAATTACTGAGCGTGAAGGAAATCTCTTGCTTGAAACCGTAGGTGAAGAAATCAGTCCGCAAATCAGAGCAAAGATAATAAAAAAAATCATACAAAAATTAGACAGAGAAAGATAAAAATGAAATATAACAGCATGAAAATCACCCCTTTAGTTGAGCGTATCCTTGACCAAGCAAAGGAAATTGCCTTTAATTTTGAGTACTCTACGGTAGAGAGTTCTCATCTTTTAGTTGCTATGATGGAGATTCCGGGTTCTATAGCAGCGACTCTCCTCTTTTCAGAGAATGTAGATCCTGAGGACATGATGATAGACATTGAAGATTTTTCAACTCAAACTAAAGTTAAACGCAATGAAATTGCTCTTAGTCCAAGAGTTCATCAACTCTTTCTACAGTCAGAGCAATTGGCAAAAGCAAATGAAAAGAAACGCATAGGAACAGAGCACCTACTCTATGCTATTTTGCTAGATAATGAGGGGTTTGCTGTTGAATTGCTCAAACAGCAAAGTGTAAATACCAGTCATCTCAGAAAAATGTTAGAGCAAAAAGCAGGCTTAAAAGCACCCGTA
>Ga0123353_10019471_pt1 | contig 10087 bp, 9 predicted proteins | sample TergutLab28metaG_3_FD_92763 | JGI IMG/M metagenome (GOLD analysis project Ga0123353, IMG submission 92763) | Labiotermes labralis P3 segment gut microbial communities from Petit-Saut dam, French Guiana - Lab288 P3 | ecosystem: Host-associated > Arthropoda: Insects > Digestive system > Gut ...
TGATGTTGACCCACAATTTAACGGGGCGTATTTGAGCGCAAATCCTACACATGGGCTACGCCACGTTCTACGCTGGGGCCACTACAACTTAGAGATTGCAGTCAGCATCTGCCATGTGCGAGGTGTTATAAATATAGCACATTCTGTGTTCTGCACTTGTTCCCAGAACAGAGCACAGTAGTCACGAATTCCCCATGTAGCTGTGTTGCATGTTCAGATGGAGTCACAAAAAACAAACAAAATAGTGGAACACGCTACACAGCTCTGGGATGAAGACTTTCTGGTGATTACGAAATTAATGACATCACTACACAGCCTTTCAAAACGCCATGCCAACAGATTCCCGGAGTCCAAGGATGCCTTAGTTCGTAATCTAACCATTTAACAAGTTCCCGAACGCGGACTGCATTAAGGCCTACCGGTAGTAGCTTTAACGTACCACGCGGGGGTACACAAATTTTTAAAAAATCTAGAACCACCTCAAACATCTTGGCGCCGGAAGGGTGACACGAAACATGTTCAGCACTCAGGGCCAACTTAAAAAATTTCATCGCCCGGGCGACCGAGACTTGTGCACCCCATTAAAATACTTCCCTTGAATGCAGGCGTAGAATGATTAACGCAAGTGCGTAAATATATGACGGGAAGCTGTACAACTTGCGGCAGAAGATGGCCGTCCCTAAGTTACGGCCGCTCATGACCTTGCATTAGCGAAACGGCGAAATACGCAATTTTGTATTATTTCTTGTATATCCTGCTGCTGTGATGACAGAAAATGTGACTCTCTTACTTCCATTTCGTAATCTAAATATCCAGGTAAGATATCAGCTAGTCCCGTTGTTAACGTCACTGGTACACTTAATACACCGCACCCACCAGCAGCTCTGACAACCTGCGTTCGCCGCCAGTCTCCGTAACAGAACGGCGTAACGCCGTCGCCAACAAGTAACCTAATGTCATGACAACTGAGAAGTCTAGAAAACACTCGGATACCAAACAACCTAGAACTCTAACGATTTGCTAATCTGCCGCTGCTGCCTTATTACATGCTACACGTAAGACGAAGGCGGTTGAATTACGAAAGCGGCCCGAACGTTATCATCATTTACCAGTGCTAACGTGAAGAATGCGTGGAACTATTCCTCCACACCCCATACGCCTTCACTTCATAATGTCAAAGCAAACACAAGAGCAGCTGTACCTTACTGCCCTACGTATGTAATTTCATATCACGTTCAAATACTTCGCTTGCATTTTAGTTACTCCGCGTCGAACTTACTTCAGTTCTTCAAACGGCTGTTATTTACTATGGCTTATACAGACCCACGTGCAACACTGCACAACAGGTGCGTGCAGAATGCTCTGCAGCCACACATTGTCACGCACCTCACATCCCACAACAGATACCCTCACCACAAAGCCCTTGTAGGGCTCAACCAGCATTTAGATCGCTCGTTCAACAGCGTTTCCTGATATCCCTAGCATCCTTTGTAACAGTGGGCACAGTGTACACAGTCGGGACCAGTACTGAACAGCACACAGTCTGTTGAGTAAATATGCTTAATTTGTGCCGCAAAACGTTCCAAGAATTATGAGTAACCAGTCATTTAACAACTCCTCGCAAGTTTAGTGTATCTAGCAATATGTGTGTAACATGAAGAGCACGTGGCGGGAACATAATGTGTTTCCCATGCTCGTTTTTCTGCAAGGGCCTTTTGCTTTTTGAAGGAAATGTAAAAGACGGTTCCTCAAAACAACAGAAGACATTCATGACAAATGACAAGCAATGGAACACGTTTAAAAATCTGAAATCAATTAAGTCTGTACGTACTGAAGCGAAGAATAATGTAACTCAGTTCGTCTATCGTAACAAAGGTTTTGTGACTTCGTTTGTTTGCGGAACATAATTTTAATAATTTCTTTTGGCGTTCTTTTCAGGGGCATTACCCCACAGGCGCTTCGTGCATAACGTTTACCAACGGGAGGGCCACCTAAAGTGTGTGATGATACCAAATGCTGTATAATAAAATTATGACCTCCCGATGATGAGAACATAGTGCTCGAAACATGTAGAGGCATTTAATAAACTTGTTACAAAACAAGATTTTGTACATCAAGTTGGTTAATTACTAGGAGTATATTGCCAAGTTACGATAAGTATCTTACACAGGCAGTGTAATACTGTCACTGTACCGCACACTGCTGTCACCGCCCGACCAGCGATGCTTCACGACTTCAGCCAATTTCCTAACAATAAAAAAATCAAACATTCGCCTACTTTTGCACAGCAGATCGTTTGCCGACGTTCTGGCATGCAACACTTCGCACTAGCAACAAGAATTACAACACACACGTAGCGTGACACACCACGCAACGTTGTCTGTTATTTAACAAACCTATCACCTGCTATAATTAAAGTCCGTGACAGAGAACGAATTATGTGACACCGGTGCAATAATCCTGACAAAAGGGGAAAAACCTAAGCACTTGGAGGAAAACCTGTCCCAGTGTCACACATCACAGATATGCTAGCGTGGGATTGAATTCGGACCTGCATTGTGAGGCGGCGGCCATGACACGGCCCAACATATCCTGGAATAAATGGAGCAGTCACGAAGTAAATGCCATGATATATAAACACGCCCCGTAAAAAAACAGTCGGATATTTAAAACGCATGCAGTCAACAGCAACATATTACTGCTACCAATGCAGCATTATTAAGGGCAGGGGCATCATCAAACACAACTCTTCGTCTGACGGCACTGAGCCGGCGATCGCTGGCTAACACAATACTTATGAATTTGCATCCACGCATTCTAGTTCCCTCTACGTCAGATTACCTTAGGTCTTACACTTACCACAGATTACCTTAGATCTCACACTTACCACACATTACCTTAGGTCTCACACTTACCACACATTACCTTACGTCTTACACTTACCACAGATTACCTTAGGTCTTACACTTACCACAATTACCTTAGGTCTTACACTTACCACACATTACCTTAGGTCTCACACTTACCACAGATTACCTTAGGTCTCACACTTACCACAATTACCTTAGGTCTTACACTTACCACAGATTACCTTAGGTCTTACACTTACCACAGATTACCTTAGGTCTTACACTTACCACAGATTACGTTTGGTCTTACACTTACCACAGATTACCTTAGGTCTTACACTTACCACAAAGTGCTAAAATCGCTTCCTTCCGCTCACAAACACGCGTCACATCTCACACTGCACGTCCAGGTTCCGCTTGTGGAACTGGTAACACTACGGCCCGACTGCTTTCTTTCGTACGCCCTTTATTCTTTACCATGCTCAAAACATAAAATTCAATCACAAGGGTTCAGATTTGAAGAACGGGGAGGCCACATGTTAATTTCGTAACCAAAAACACTGAGCACAACACGCAAAATTGTTTGCAGTGTGAGCCAATGCACCATCTGGCTGAACAGAGGTGCGGGTTCTCTCGTAATCAGTGTAGTCAGAATGTAACATCTTTATGAAGTTACGGTCTCTAACAAACAATGGGTCCAACAATCCTAGCCGCATACGCAGCACACCACACACCATCCGTTCATATAAGTGCATTTCGTGAATTAGCATGGGAAATTATGCACGTAACCCCCAGTTTAAAATGCTTCAACGCTAACAGAAAGTGCAGGGTAACTTCTCCAACAAGCACTCCAAGATGTCAGCAATTCACAAAATTCGGTCTTGCCTCAAGGCATGTAGTAGTTTACGAACCACGCTGGACGCAAATGCAGCAGTTTTGTCGTATTTCGTGCTGATGATGCAGACATGCCCATTTTGTGTACAAGCACAACCGAAGAATTTGAGATGTCTCTAATTTAGGACCAATTGCGTCCAGTTTATCCTCAGCACGTCTTCTGCTTGTCTAAATTAGCACCTGTCAATCGAGAAAAAATGTTCACGCACATGTCAACTGTTTTCGTGTTAAAGCGCATCGGGACGACATTCCTTGTAGCAACGGTATGTAGCAATCATGATAGAAAATCATGCGACGCTCCAATGGGATCCGTGTACCTACTGTATGTAACGCACACAGAGGCCTAACACGACTCCCACTGATAACAATCGTAGGAGTGGACCACAGACTGGTAGCGTTTAAGAGGACAAGCGAAACGATAGGAAGTGCCTAGCCACAGCTGACATATAAAAAGGTCTAACCACCACCACTACCGACTGGAGAGAACTCAAGAGAAATGAAAATAGACACAGGACGATAGTCAGGAAATGAGTGCACATGAGCAACTTAGAAATGACTAGACAGGGATTGAGAGAAATAAAGAGGAAATGAAAAAAATAATGAAGCGACAATTCATGCCCAGCATAATTAGTACAGCTATACCCAATTGTGAACGTCGACAGGCCTACCGTGATCACAGTATCGAATCTCCCAAACAACACATTAGCGTAATGCGAACTGGTACATTACACATAACAATTACTGGCTCTTTGGCACCCCCACAATAGTCTCCTACGTACATTCGTACCTCAGCCTCCTGAATGCCAAACACGTTTCCACTAATTGCAAGTCAACATGATCGATAACGCAAGGAAAGATCGACTCGAACCACATGCATTTACGGTTAAGGCACGCCAACAGCCGTCTCCATACAGACCAATAGAGAGCCAGCCGTACTACCACAGACCGACTGGGCGACAGTTGTAACAGTGCCACATAAAAATTATGTCTGGCAAAGGCCAACACCATAAACTAAGTGAAAACGTCCACACTCTACCATTCACAGTAAGCACTTGAATTTAAAGCAGCCCAACTTTATCCAAAAAATCCCTGTGGGTCGCGAAACAATGCCACGTACTGTACCTACTTATTATTGACAATACTAAGAGACGTGTATTCAAAGCAGCATTTTTTTTTTTTGTGAATGTAATCACCTGTAGTGACACTGCGGCGATGGCGGCTCCACTGTCATTAAAAAATAAATAAAATAAAATGCCGGGGTTGCCAACCTCTCAACGTAAAACTGTCGATCAGCCAAACAAAATTATCGCCTGTTTCGCCGAGGTTACCGTACGGTTGGTTAAAAGCTTCTCAATTTAAGGACTGTTTCGCAAAACACGGAATAAATCAAATATGAAAGATCACTAAGCCTAACTCGGGTATATACTCTATAAAACCGTAACAGAAGCCACAGTACTAAGCTCAGTGTCATGCCCCAGTACGTACATACATGTTTACCTTCGTTTCATTAAAACATTAAAAGTCGCATTCCAAATTCCGAATTAACACTACTTTATATTACGCCCATCTCATCTCTGCCTACTGGACTGGGGTCGCAACACAAGGCTTGGTCGCGGCTCAAAATCGCTGCAGGAAAATGCTGTAATGTTGGACACATCAGCTACACTACAGGTTATCAAGCGTATCACTACTAGTACCCCCAACAATCGTTTACTTGGCACGTGGCCTTAATAAAAAGAAATTTAAGACTGAGTAAAACATAAGCCACATATATTTCATAATAAGTAGCACTGCTGCCAACATTATGTCACTCCCGCTGTCAGCCCGTCTTTCAAATTCTAATTGTTCCAATTTAAATACAAACACTTGTAGTATACAGAAATTGTTACAATTTCCTTTAGTGGTACGTCGGTGATAGGTTCTGTGGACCCCAACCCCAGACCTACACGATTAAATTACAAGCAAATGGAACTTACTACTGTTCGTTTGGTAATCTTGTACTTTCCTGTTAGCTACCTAAAACCTCAACCACTGCATGATAACGTTATTTCAATTTGACATTCAAAGGACCGTGCATCGTGATATATTCTTAAAATAAAAGCCAACAAGATGCACTGTTTCTCTACTTTATTTTGGTAAAGAACTCTACATATTTCGGACAGATTTAATGTCCATCATCAGTATTCTTAATACCAATTGCTGTGAATGCAGTATTAAGACTCCTGATGATGAAGCAGGCACTCAACATAACTAGTATGACAAATACCAATTGTTACCGTGTGATGACGGTACTTACCTGAAACAGAAGAAAGAACGCTGTAATTACAACGAAAATCTCAACATTTGGCTGTCCTGTCAAGGTATTAACAGGCCACGACTGCTACCGGTAAAACAAGCGGCCTCTAATGATGAAAGAAATCCGGCAGTATTGTTTTAGAACAAAATGTGTGCTCGAATTGTTAACATCCCTGTCGACAAGGCGTGGTCGCTGTTCGGCTCACCTCGGAATGACCAAGCAGCGTACTAAAACGTCAAGTTCACCACAGAATAGGCCATGAAGACCCACACGGGTAGCTATACTCCTTTAACCCCCGCCCTACAAGATGGCTGGTTAACGCCACGCCCCAGCCGCTTTACCCCATGGGAAGTGGCCCGATACCCACTGTTCAGGAAAACGGGAGAGGTCCCTGGGCTGGTTTGGGCGGGCGAGGAATTACTCGCGTGCAACACGATTCGATCCCCGGACCGTCCAGCCCGTCAGCCATAGCCAGTCGCAGCACTGACTACGCTATCCCTTACTCATTCACGTACTCTGCTGGGAGTAGCTTCAATCACTGTGGACTCTCCTCAGATCCCCCCTCCCCTCCCCCTCAGCCAACAAAAAAAAACCCGCGCATACGTAATGCTTTCACCAGCCGCAAATCCGCACGATCAACTAGCCAGAAGTTACCTGGTCACTACTACAGTTGGTGACCGGCATGAATGCAGCGCACGAGGTTTCTAGATTACACACGACGACGCACCACAGGCGGTAGGACTCCTCTAGAAGGCTGATCAGCTCATCGCAGAGACCTCTACCTGACACTCACGACAAATGTCCATGCCCCCCGGCGGGATTCGAAACCACAATCTCAGCAGGCGAGCGGCCGCATACCTACCTCTTAGACCGCGCGGCCACTGGGACCGGCTCATCCCCATCTAGTGCCTAAGAGAGTAGAGCTATACCTCTACTGCCCCTCTGCACCTTCGTGGCCTGTTCTAGGGTGAACTACATTTACAACACTGTAACCGGCACCAGGTCCAAATACAACACCTGCGTTCCCCTTTCACATTCGGAAGAACTCTATTTCAAATTTGGAGGCCAAGTGGCCTCACCGACAACGTACATCTTGAGGGCAGTTACCTCACGCACGCTGCGACGGCTTCCTTACCTGTTCGTCCGCCATACAACCCACGCACTTGAAGAGGTGTCAATAAGTCCGCTAACTACTAAAAATCTACAGAATAACCAGACCTATTCTAACACCTTCCAACAAACACTTTCACGGGCGCCCTCCGAAGAGTTTCTCGCGTTCTGTTATTTTCGTTGTTTCTTATCGTTTACTTGTCTCCCACTCGCATTTTTCCTCTGCAGACACTTGTCTCCATTTGTCCACCCATCCACTGTCACTCTATGATGGGTCTCTTTTGTATCTTACACATACTTCCTTCTCACATTCGTATTTGTGCTGCTTCCTCCTACACGTTTACCGTCTCTTCCTCTGCGCCTCCTCCCCTCCTAAACTTCCAACCCCTTCCACACTGACCTGTCAGAACAAACCACAATCCCCCAATTATACCCTCATTTACTTAAACCTGCGCGGCCCAGCCAGGCGCTAGTGCACTCTGCTAGCAAGTGTAACTGGATCGACAGCGTAATGTGGAAATTTGAATTCCAAGAGCTTGCAACTCGCCTACCTGACGTGGTGGACAAAAAAGTGGTAATTATTTGACATTTCACTCAGCACGCAGCGTCATGCCTTCGAACTGTGTCGCTCTACCAGTCCACATACCACAGGCAGGTATCTGCACGCGCAGATACGTCATTCGCCACAGAAGCTACCCATTTCCACGCCGGCTACGATCCAGCCGATCAAAAGTCACAGTTCCGAGCTCAGATACAGGCCATCATAAAAGTTACGGTACAGCTAAATGGCGTTCGGACATTGGCAATAACGGAAATAAATGGCGGGGTGGGCGCACAGTTTCGCGCGCTCCACCTTACCGATACACACATTTTTAAACGGACGCCAAATGTCACCTTACGGGAATGAGTGGGGTGGCGGCGATGGCAGAAAAATACAGTATTCCCCGCGTTACGTAGGTCCAAACTTTCATATACTCCAACTTACACATTTTTCCATAACCTTTACTTAACCTCACTTTTACCGCCTTACTGCAGACAAATATTAAAATATTTTAAACACAATTACACCCCGCTTTCAAATTCCATAAACAGTTACGGCTATCAATAATAAACACACTAAAACCGTACCAATAAATTATACATGTGCGCGCGCACACACACACACACATATATTCAGACATACGCAAAACTGAGTTACGCAAGGAGTTTCTGGAACAACACTTACGTACATACAAGCGCGAAAGAGAAAAAGGAAACCGACAATGAAGAAACTAACCTACAAACGCTGGAAATATATGCAGTTCCAAGAGCGCATATATGCGTTATGTACGTACCACGAGGGCCTCGAGATCTGAATAATATAGTGCGTGAGAGCAAGTACATGGTGCGTAGGAAGGACGGCTTGATGTGCATAAATATTACATTACGTGCACACGAACGTACCATACCACACGCGAGCGTATTTTCTTCCCAGCAACTGAATTCCACTTCAAATTCAACTCTTCTGGTATGTCACACCGCGCTGACTGGCAAAACCGATTGCAGCTTAGTCGTCTTCAGTCAAGCAGTCCTTGGGCTGTGGACTGCTACACCCTATACAGTCTTTCCAAATGATCGCGGGTACCAATCAACACGGTGCAATATGCTAAAAGGCATGAATTCTCAGCAGCAAGACTGGAAGATGATCAAATCTCCAACGAAACGTGTCAAATTAGTTCCTATTTCGCTAAAAATAAATGACACCATTTGTTAACAGCCCATGCCACTTCCTTGAAGATGCGTCTTCTGGTATAAAGCCGTGTCAACTGGTAAACCTACCGGCGTTTCGAATAAGTGTACTGCTTCTATCCTCAGGCCAGTTTCTACCAGTACCCTGAAGATGACGGCAAACTCCTCCAAAACGTCTATATTTACTAATCCACATGGCGTAATGCCCAAGAAGACTTCACTCACCACAAACACGGCTGAAAGAAAGTCTAATCTCCCATCACATAGTCTAGTCATCTTTTTGTAGACATTTCTGTTCATTTGACGTTGCCGTGGAGATGTAGACGAATTGTAAACTGACCGGAAGTAGGAAAGAGACAGGTCTCAATTCTGGCTTGCAGCTCCTTTCGCAGGAAACGGGGTTAAATGGATCGATAAACCAATTACTTCTAGCACTGATCACCATACAAATTAAAAATGAGGAACATGGGGGGGGGGGAACTGAGAAAAGGGAGAGAGAACTCCGAATACCAATAACGAGACGCTTTCAGGTCGAAATCACGCAATTTTACCGTTTTGTATACCTACAGATCCGTAATTGAGGTAATTTGCAATACATCGGTTCCCCGACCACGCCTCAACCGGAGCATTTATCGTATCGTGGAACAAAATTCTATACTCCCCAACAACGGAAGTCTGTGTCCTGTGTGATCATCCATTGCGTCACAGCCGCTACCATCTCGTTATCACCTTCAAACTTGTGGCAGCTACGACGTCGCTTCAGTGCTGGAAACATGATAAATCGCTCGGCCGACTAATTCCTCACTTACTCACAGTGTCGATTCTTTTGGTACTGAACCATACATAATGTACATTTATTTTCTCACTGTCCCTCGTATATTCAACACCAAAAACAAATCTCTGAATGCAGGCAGTATATTTCAATGGGCTGCAGCCTCTTCACAAACGTCTGCATCGCGGCAGGCAGCGCAAGCATTTGCCGCTATTTCCAGTTTGCCGTGAGTCGGGGACCGCGAGTTTCATGTCAATGCAGTGCTCTTACATTTTTTACTCGCCGTACTTAAATTGGGAGGACCGCGGTAGCACAGTGCTGTGCTACAAATCGGAAGGTCGCTGGTTCGATCCCAGCTGGTGTCAGTGGATTTTTCATTGACATAAAATCCTTCCGATCGCACTATGGCCCTGGGGTCGACTCAGCCTCTAACAGAAA
>Ga0123353_10019472_pt1 | contig 10087 bp, 8 predicted proteins | sample TergutLab28metaG_3_FD_92763 | JGI IMG/M metagenome (GOLD analysis project Ga0123353, IMG submission 92763) | Labiotermes labralis P3 segment gut microbial communities from Petit-Saut dam, French Guiana - Lab288 P3 | ecosystem: Host-associated > Arthropoda: Insects > Digestive system > Gut ...
CACCGGGGATTATACCGTGATCAGAAACATCACCGGCAACACGGCGGCGGTTTCGGATATCAAATTGGATAATCTGGTCACTTACCGCTATATCAAATTGGATGTTATCAAGGGCACCCAGGAAACCGATCCCGATTCCACCAATAATCCCCGCGCCCGGATCGGTCAGTTTGAAATCTATAACACCAAGACCCAGACCTGGCCGGATGAGGGGGGCACCTCGCCGACCATTACCGGATTCAACGAAAAAATGTATCTGGTTGATGCCCGCATCGAAACCACCCTGACGATGGGGGGACTGCCGCTGACGATGAATACCTGGCTGGCGGCGGGAGATAACCTGCTTGTCACCGAAATCAAATCCGGCGCCGGCTCTCCCCTGCCGCTGACGGCTTCGGTTTGGGCCCAGCGCGGCGGCAGTGACACGCCGATCGACGTCACCCTTTCGCCGGTCCCGACCGTCAGCCGGACGACGCGTACTACAAGCAACGTCAACGGGCACCGTTCGCAGGCGGCCCTCGCCACCAAAATCATCGGCGCTGAAGTCACCGACATGACGCCGACGCCGTCGGTCAGCGCCAGCGCGGATATCTTTTTCACCATGGCGCCCGACAGCACGGTATATATCGTCACCGCCATCGGCGGCGGCGGCAGAACCCATAACCGGACCGGCATGACGCTTTTAGACGGGGTGGTGAATCCCAAGGTTGAAGCGGCCAATATGCTGGACGAGGTTGAGGACACGGATGCGGTATCCGCGCTCAGGGACGGCCATGACGGCTGGTGGAAGGATTACTGGCTCACCTCTTATATTGAGCTGGATCAGTCGGTCAACGACTTAAAAACTATTCAGCAGTATTATTACGCCGCCCAATATCTGTTCGGCTGTATGGCCAATGAGGACGGTATCGCGCCGGGGCTGTATGGGATCTGGCATACCCAGGACGCCCGGGGCTGGAATTCCGACTACCATCTCAACTACAACTATATCGCCACCTGGTACGGCGCGTTTTCTTCCAACCGTCCCGAGCTGGCGAAATCCGCCATCCAGATGCTGTTAGATTATGTACCGGTCGCCAAGAAAGCGGCGGGAACCACCTCCGAGCTGCGGAAGCTTCAAAACTTCGGCTCCGGGAGCCATGCGGCCGACCGGGCACAGCTGACGGCCATCGTCAGGAATATGATCGACAACAAAATCGATCAGGGCCTGATCAACGCGACCTCCGGCATCGCCGACGCGGTGATCTATCCGGTCGGCATCGGCCCGTACGGCATGGAATTGGATCCCGCCTATCACGGCCAGATGGCCAACGGCGCGTTCAACGCCACCATCATGCTGGATTATTACGAAGCCACCTTGGACGACGATTTCCTTCAAGCGGATCTCTACGATTTCCTGAAAATGGTCGCCACGTTTTATGAGGCCTGGTTGGTGGATGAAGGGGACGGCAGTTATACGCTGTATGCCGGATATAACGAAGGCTCCTGGGCGAAAAATTCCGCGGTGGAGCTGGCGATGTGCAAGCGGGTCTTGAAAAATGTCATCCAGTTCAGCGAAAAATTGGAGCTCGACGCCGACCGCCGGGAAAAATGGCAGGATATGTTAGACGGCCTCGCGCCGCCGCCCACCGCTGTATACAACGGCAAGACCATTTACTCCCTCGCTCAGGAGGAATATTGGTGCGGAGATAATAACGGCAACCACGCGGCAACGACCATGCAATGGATGCCGATGTCGCGGCCGGTTCCCGGCGACGGAAATTTCCTGACGATGGAAAGCGTGTTTCCCGGGCGGATGCTGGGCTATTATTCGACGCCGGCCGAGCTGCAGTTAGCCAGAGACACCACCGATGTGTATGCCCAAAACGGCGTCTGGAACCAGAACAACAGCTTCCCGAAGGTGTATCCGGTGGCGGTGAATATCCGGTATCCGATCCAGACCATCATCACCAATTTTGCCTCGCGCATCCGCAGCCAGACGGTCGCCAATCTGATGATCTATGACGGCATCCACGGCGCGGAAAAGGTCGGCGCCACCGCGGCGGTCAACAGTATGCTGCTGCTCTCGCATAACGGCATCATCAAGATGTTCGGCAACTGGCTGCCGAACCGGAACGCCTCCTTCACCCGGCTGCGGGCTGACGGCGCGTTCATTGTGTCGGCCAGCTATGACGGCACCGCGCAGAAGCCGGTCAGCGGCGCCGCCATCCTCAGCGAAAAGGGCGGCTCCTGCACCGTGGCCAATCTGTGGGACGATATGTATGTGGTGGATCAAGACGGCAACCCGGTGGACACCGTCCCCGGCACCGCGCCGAACCATCCCGACGAAAAAACCACCACCTTCCAGACCCAACCGGGCAAAACGTATAAGCTTCTGAGCGAGAGCGCGCCGCCGGAAACCGATAAAACCGCGCTGCAAGATCTGGTAATCAGTCTGAAGGATATCAACTATTCCAGCTATACGCCGCTGTCCGCGCAGCCGGTCTTTCTGGCCGGTGAAGCGGCGGCAGACATTCTGGCCAAACCCAACGCGACACAGACTGAGGTCGACGACGCCGCAGCCGCTCTGAGCGCGGCGATAGAGGCGCTGCGGAAATGGGGCTTTGTGGACACTAAGGCCGGCAAGGATAAGGTCGCCATCGACGACGCGCGGTTGATTCTGCAATACTTAGTGGACAAAATCGACCTGGATCCGGCCTCCCTCGCCGCCGCCGCGGTCCAGGGCACGGTCGAAAACGGCGAGCCGAAGGTAACCATCTCCGACGCCCGGTTGGTGCTGCAATATTTGGTCGGTAAGATCAATAAGTTCCCGTTAGAAGAATAGTAATCAACACATGCACAAGAAATATGTTCGCCAGTCTGCGGACTGGCGAACATATTTTTGTGGTGCGCTCTAACACAAAGGATATTTCAATAATCAACACATACACAAGAAATATATTCCGCGCTTCCGGCGCGGAATATATTTTTGTCTGCGCTTTAACACATGGGATATTTCAATAATCAGCACATACACAAGAAATATATTCCGCGCTTCCGGCGCGGAATGTATTTTTGTCTGCGCTCTAACGCATGGGATATTTCAATAATCAGCACATACACAAGAAATATGTTCTGCGCTTTAAGTGAACACTGATTACATGATAAAATTGTAGGGGCGACCGTCCTCGGTCGCCCGCAAACATAGATAAAATGCGGGTTGCGCAGGTCGCAACGATTTGCGCAGGTCGCAACGGGTTGCCCGGGCGACCGGGGACGGTCGCCCCTACGAAAATCGGTTAAATCAGCGGTTACTTAACGCATGGGATATTTCAATAAGCCGCGCGCATATATACATATATATACTTATTGGAGATGGGCCGATGAAAAAAATTATTCTTTTGTTGTTGACGGTTTGTATCCTTATTTCCGCCGGATGCCGGGGTATTGGCGGGTCTGGTATACCGCCGGTCACGGTGAATTTTTGTTGTTTTGCCGCCGGCAGTTACCGGGGGATGGCGGTGGAGGCCCGGCTTGTCCGGCCGGCGGCGGGGATACTGACGGTTGAGATGCTCCGGCCGGACGCGGTTTCGGGACTGCGGATGGAATGGAAAAACGGGGAAATATCCTTTTCATTGGGGGATGACAGCTATCCGCTCCCGCCCGCCGGATTGCCGGCGGAGGCCTTCGGCGGCAGTATTCTGGCGGCTTTGGACGCCGCGCCGGTTGGGACCATTGGCGATAAAAATATCACCAGCGATAAAAATATCACCAGCGATAAAAATATCACCAGCGAAAAAGATACCGCCGGTCGGACCGTGACCGGGACCATTCCCTGCGGCGGATATTCGTTGATTTATAATCCGGACGACGGTGCGCTCTGCTCCCTGTCGATTCCGGCGCTGGCGCTTTCGCTGGTGTTTACGGATTTTCAGGCGGGAGGATAAAAGACACTACCGTTTTTTCTTATATGTATTCTTCATCTTATATTTATTATTTTTCCTGTCAAAAGAAGCCGCAAATATGGCCCAGAATACACACGCAGCAAAGAAAGAAAGCGACCCCCACCAAAAATACAAGACATTATGCGGATATATACTGATGCCGTCCGGAGCCGTAACCGTGATGCCGCCGTCGCTGTTGCCGTCGGTTAAGCTTTCGCGCAGTTTCATCAGCATATTCGTCTTTTCCAGCGTGGCGGCATCTTCAGGTAAGGAATCCAGCTCGGTATACGCCGCCTTCATGTTGTTGTACCAGAAGCCGATATCGTTTTCCGGGTTTTTCAAGATAATCGAGATTATGCCTTCGGTCAGATTGTTTTGCTCGGCGTGCTGAATCGCCTTGAGCAGCTCGGTTTTCGCCATTTCAACGGTGCTGGCGTCAGCCGCTCTTTTTATGTAAGCGGTGCAGTCAAAGCTAAACGCCATGCTCCTTACGATCCGGACGGCCGCCCACGCGCCGAACAGCAGAGTACAGATAATAGCCGGTAATATGACAATTTTTGCGATTTTTCCCATGATGCGTTCTCCTTACGTCGGATTTTTTGATTTGATCACCTTCAGCCGCGAAAATTCCTCCCGCTCTTTTTCTTCCAGCGATTCGGTGATATATTTCACGTCGCCGGTCAGCCGCGGGATGATGATGTTCCGCAGCGCGTTGGCGCGTTTTTGGGTCTTTTTGACAGCATAGGCCAGCCGATAGATGCTGTTTTCCACCTCGGCCAGCTCGGCGGTCAGCCGTTTGACCTCCCCGAATTTGATATAGGCCTCATCCACCAGCATACTGGTGCCGATAAAGCCGTAGCTCAGTTCGGCCGGCTGGGGGTCCAGCGTCAGCAGCGGGATCTCCACCCCCATGACGCTGCGGGAGGACAAGGCCAGCCCGTCCTCCACCGGGATGGATTCCGCCAGCCGGTCGATAAAGCCGTGGGCGACGTTGGCCCGCTGCAGCGCCAGATACGCCTCGGCGTAATACCGGTCGATATTGTGCTGGAGCTCCTCGGCCCGGTCGATCAGCAGCATCATCTCCCGGACAATGATGCTGCGCTTGCGGTCCAGCAGATCATACCCGTTCCGCGCCAGCGACAGGGTCTTTTTGGTGTTGATGAGGTTGCCCTTGGTGGGGAATACGGGTTGCGCCAAAACGTCACCTCTTTAGTTTTATAGACTCAACCATAACGCAGGCCGAACGCCCATATCAATAGAATACACATCACAGCCGCAAACAAATAATGCGCCTTGCTTGCCTACAACCACGGCCGTATACCGTAAATGTATGCCGGGCGAACGCAGCCACCACCATTTTTCGTCCCAACCCGCGTTGTATACTTTTTTGTAAAATACTTTTCGCGCGTCGTTGTATTGGTCGTTGATACACTCACCATAATCTATACAATGGGGTCCGTCACTTAATACAAGTTCTTCACTTTCATCACTTTTCCAGTGCCATCTTTTGTTGTTGTGCAAATCGCCGCTGTCACCGAAGTATTGCAGCACTTCCGCTGTACTTAGCAAAAAGATTCTGTCAGCAGTAGGATTTCCCCATTTCGTGCCGTACCACGGATTGTCGCAATCGGTTACTCTTGTTTCCAATATTCGCGCTCTATCCGACGGGTCGAAGGTGTCATAAAATTGCTTATTCAGATACTTACGCAAATCACAATGCTCCCATGTGATCTTTGTAAATTCCTCGTGATAGGCGCGTTGTTCAATAACGCCTTCGGTCACAATCAACGCGCTGTTGCCATCGGATTTTAACACACGCCATTGATACTTGCCGAAAGGGATCGTTGCGCCCTCTTTTATGATAATTGGCATCAGTATCGAATCAATCGAGCTGTTCAATAGTTTCGCCAATACCGGCTGCATGGCTGTTTCCGGCAGCGTATGGCCATTTTCCCATTTGCTGACTGCCTGTGCGCTTATTTCCAATTTTTCCGCCAGTTCCTCTTGCGTATAGCCGTTTCGTTTGCGCAAGAGCAGAATTTGATTGCCTACACTAATATTGTTTATCATGCATAACCCTCCTGCTATCTTTCTATGGGAGACAAAGCAATATTAACATAGAATATCATATATCACCATAGAAAACCGGTTGTGTTTTCCATTAAAAACTTAACTTCTGGTTAAGCTGATAGATTTATTGGTTATTCATCATTTCATACACATGATACAGATACTCTTTCACTCTTTCCGGAAGGTTGTCGATGTCATAATCCTGTACTACCTCTTTTTCTCTCTCAGTTTCCCATTTCGTTATGACTGCGTATTCGGTTCCGTCCGGGTTTGTTAGAATGTCTACCGTGAATTTATTTTTCCAGCTTCCTTTTTCATATGAATACAGGATCAATCCCACATCGTTTGATATGACGAAAAAATCATTGTTTTTCAGCGCCCACATCCCCTCGACATAGAAGCTGTCTAAGAGGCCGCCTCTTGCGGCATACCATGTGGGGGTTGTGTAAATAATGTTATTCTGCTTGTTGATAATGCTATATATTCTAAAATAGCCGTCGGCGCCGGTCGATTCCATCAGAATATATTGCCCGTCGGGGGATAGATTATCGAACGCTTTTGTTTCCGGCGGACGGGAAAAGAATACCGTCACGAAAAAGCCGATTACTGCACCGATTACAAGAATTGCAACCGTCCATACCCCTAAAAAAGCCCATACATGTTTCATTTTCATTATGGATTTTCCTCCGATTCTTTATCAGCATATAATTAGAGCACACTTTCGCGATTAGTGAATAACCATGCATTATGCATTGTAATACCGCTTCAGCGTCTCCTCGTCCACCCGGTCCAGCTCCTCCCGGGGCAGGGTGGACAGCAGCTTCCAGGCGAGATCCAGCGTCTGCTCTATCGTCCGGTTTTCGTCCTCCCGCTGGGCGACAAACTGCTGGTCGAACAGCCGGCCGAAGGCCAGCAGCCGCTTATCGGCGGGAGCCAACTCCTCCTCCCCGATCACTGAAGCAAGGGCGCGGGCTTCCTGTACGCGGGCGCAGCAGGCGAACAGCTGGTTGGCTACGGCGGCGTGGTCGGCGCGGGTATATCCCTCGCCGATACCGTCCTTCATCAGCCGCGATAACGACGGCAGCACCGCCACCGGCGGATAGACGCCGCTGCTGTCCAAGCCCCGGTCGAGCACGATCTGGCCTTCGGTAATATAGCCGGTCAGGTCGGGAACCGGGTGGGTGATGTCGTCGTTCGGCATGGTTAGGATCGGCAGCTGGGTCACCGAACCGGCCGAGCCGCGGATCATGCCGGCCCGCTCATAGATCGACGCGAGGTCGGAATAGAGGTAGCCGGGATAGCCCTTGCGGCCGGGAATCTCGCCCTTGGAAGAGGAGAATTCCCGGCAGGCCTCGGCGTAGGAGGTCATGTCGGTCAGGATCACTAAGATGTGCATCCCCAGATCGAAGGCCAGGTATTCCGCCGCGGTCAGCGCGCAGCGGGGGGTCAGTATCCGCTCGATAATCGAGTCATTAGAGAGGTTCAGGAACATGGTCACCCGGCCCAGCACGCCGCTGTCCTCGAAGGAGCGGCGGAAATAGTCGGCGACGTCGTTTTTGACCCCCATCGCGGCGAAAACGATACCAAAACCTGCCCCCCCCTCTGGTTCGCCCGCCGATTGATCGGCAATTTTCGCCTGCCGCACGATCTGGGCCGCCAGCTCGTTGTGGCGCATACCCGATCCGGAGAAGATCGGCAGCTTCTGGCCGCGGATCAGGGTGGCCATGCCGTCAATCGTGGAGATGCCGGTTTCGATATAGTTGCGGGGGTAGATTCTGGCAACAGGGTTGATGGCCGCGCCGTTGATGTCCCGGCGGACTACCGGGAATATCTCGCCCAGCCCGTCGGCCGGGCGGCCGGCGCCGGTGAAGATGCGGCCGGGCAGCTCGGGCGACAGCGGCATCTCCACCGGCCGGCCCATCAGCCGGGTGCGAATGTTGTCGAGCGAGATGCCGCGGGTGCCTTCAAACACCTGAATGACCGCCCGCTCACCCTCCATCGCCACAATCCGCCCCGAGCGGAAACCGCCGCCGGACAAGCGGATGTCCACTGTCTCCTCAAATGCGGCGCCGCGCACCCCGTCGAGAGTGATGAGTGAGCCGTTGATTTCGGTTACGCCGATGTAGTCGATGATCATGGATTTGTCCTTTCTCGGAGCTGAAATATATTATTTACAATTGATATTATCATATTTGCAACTTCTTTTCCAATTCAACATAAAGTCCCTTGCGGGAAATTTCGATAAAGCCAAACCGGCGATACAAAGACATTGCCGGTTCCAGCGTAATGCGTGTATCTAAATACAGTGTATGATCGCCGCAGCGCCGCGCGTGTTCTTCAATAGTGGTGAGCAGCGCTTTGGATATTCCCCGTCCGCGATATTCATTCCTGATAAACATACGCTTGACTTCGCCGATCCCCGGTGACTTTTTACGATAGGCTATACAACCGACAGGCGTATCATCCGAGTAGGCTATCCATACCTTCTGTATGTTCTCGCTCGCGTTATATCGCGTATAATACACACTGTCTTTACCGAGGAAATCCATCATAAAATCGTCATGGTGAGAAAAAAGTTCCATGACCTCCGGCGCGGCAATGCCCGACAATGCTATTTTCACAATCTACACCAACCCCCGCAGCCTCTCATCAATCTCCCCCACATACCACTTATCAAAAGCGGCGCCGCGCACCCCGTCTAAGGTGATGAGCGAGCCGTTGATTTCGGTTACTATGTGCCATACATTGGAACAAAATCTACTTCTTTCCCGTTTCTGATAAAACACCATTCTTTGAATAACGATTGCATTTCCTGCTCATCTTCTATTGTAAATCTATTAATATTATATCGCCATTTTACTGCTAATCCTAATACTTTTTTAAAATAATATTGCGGTACATCTTTATTTATAACATCAACTATAATAAGCTTATTCGAACAACTTTTATTTGTCGCAAAATAATAATCTAACATTGCGCGTGTCAATACAATTTGCGTAATAATACTGGCGGTAGGATTATCAAGCAATCTTTTCCGTTTTTCTTCTGCTTCAGGATTTTCTCTTGCCATTGCTCCATTCCATTGCTGTGCTAATTTTTCAAATAAAATTATATCCTCTCTCAAAGGCGTATCAATGTTATCAATAATATTTTCTCCATAAACAACAATACCGGATTCTTTCATTCTTAATATCTCTATGGGTAATTCAATATAATCTTTATTTGACTGAGTTAATTCGAAGTCAATTTTATAAGGATGAAACAAATCTGAATACCTGTAAATACATCTTGATATTGGAATATCATTGTTTGTTTCGGTTTGTGTTTTATTAATTATATCAATAATCATGTTTCTCATTTCCATATCACTGTCATTGGATATAATATGAACAATATCAATATCACTTCCTGCATTTCCCGTATAACTATTATTTGATAAACTGCCAACAAGTACAACAGATTTTATTTCACCGCTTAATTCTTTTATATTTTCAAGATGGCAACTCAAAATTTCTTTTGCTCTCGCTATGCTTTTATTTTGCATTTATTCTTCAACACCTTTCTAATATGAATTGCCCTGTCTCACACCAACCCCCGCAGCCTCTCATCAATCTCCCCCGCATACCCGTCCAGCAACTCCAGCCGGTCATTCGGCACATCATACTTAACCCGGGTCACCCGCTCGAACAGGCCGGTTTCGATGATGCGGGAGATCGGTACCGCCGCGGCTATCAGCTGGGCGGCGGATTTGTGGAGGTGCAGGATGATCCGCATCATTTTCAGCTGCTTTTCGATCGGGACATAGGTGTCGTCCTTGTGGTAGGCGTTCTGCTGCAGGAAGCCTACCCGGATGGCTTTGGCGGTCTCGATCACCAATTTCTGGTCGTCCGGCAGCACGTCGGCGCCGACCAATTTGACGATCTCCATCAGCTTGTTCTCCTCCTGCAGGGTGCCGGCGATACCGCCGCGGCAGGCGGCGAAATCTTCGCCGGCGTTGGCGCGGTACCAGTCGGTCAGGTCGCCGAGGTATTCGCTGTAGCTGAGGGTCCAGTTGATGGCCGGGTAGTGGCGGGCGTAGGCGAGGGATTTGTCTA
>Ga0123353_10019473_pt1 | contig 10087 bp, 13 predicted proteins | sample TergutLab28metaG_3_FD_92763 | JGI IMG/M metagenome (GOLD analysis project Ga0123353, IMG submission 92763) | Labiotermes labralis P3 segment gut microbial communities from Petit-Saut dam, French Guiana - Lab288 P3 | ecosystem: Host-associated > Arthropoda: Insects > Digestive system > Gut ...
GGCATGGATAACCGCTGAAAGCATCTAAGCGGGAAGCCACCCTCAAGATTAGATTTCCCTACGAGATGCGTCGAAGACTACGACGTTGATAGGTCACAGATGTAAGTGCAGTAATGCATTCAGTCGAGTGATACTAACATTCCATCGGCTTTTTTTAAGAAATTCTCTACTACTCTGTTCCCTAATACTATGAATTATTTATCATTTTCTAATAATAGTGATTAATGATGGTGGCAATAGCGAAGAGGAAACACCTGTTCCCATACCGAACACAGCAGTTAAGCTCTTTTGCGTCGATGGTACTGCTCGGGAAACCGTGTGGGAGACTAGATAGCCGCCATTGTTAATCACTTTTTTTACATAGTAACGAAAACATCCTGCTTTTAGAAATAATGTTATAAAACATAAACAGAGTAGCTGTATAATAAAATGGAGGAAACCCATGGAAGCAATTTTAGAAGCAAAAATTGACGAATCTTTACTAAACAGAATTGAGTTATATGCAAAAAAGAACAACAAAGCAATGTCCGATATATTAAATGAGAGTTTATCACAATACTTAGAGAAGAATGAAAAAAGATATAGTTTTATCGTTAATAATAAAGAAGAACTTTTCGATGCTATAAGACATGCCGAACGGCAAGTTGGAGAAGGCAAAATTGTTCCAGAAGAAGAGGTAATGAGCAAAATCCGGAAATATGCTGGACATTGAGAATGTATAAACTGATTTTTACTGAAGATTTTCGTGATAGTTACGAAGATTTATATGACTATTTTGCCAAGAACTTAAAGAACCCAATGTTCAAAAAATTTCTTTAAAGACTTAGAAAAAGCAATAGAAATGATTAAATTAACTCCTTTTGCACGGAGTTTAATAAAAGATGAAGAGCTCGAAGTGAAAGGGTATAGATTTATAATAGTAAAGAAATTTTTATTATTTTTCAAACCAGATGAAGAAAGCAGAACTATTCAAATCGGTAAAATACTACATGGTGCATGCTACTGGATTAATACACTAAAAGTGGATTCTACTTTAAAAGAGGATTGATTTTAAAATAATATTGTTATATTAATAAAAACAAAATACAAAAGAAGAAAATATGAAGAATATAATACAAAGATTATATGATAAAGTTCCAAATATGCATTTTAAGAAACATTTAACTTTGTCTCTTACAGCTTTATTCCTTTGTTTAGTAAAACTTATTCTAACGATTAGTAAATATGTTTAAAACAAAGTGACAAAGGACTACCAACCTTTGTTACAATATATTTGGGGTGGGAAACCACCCCAAATATAATTTGTGTAATAAAAAAGAAATTTAGAGTTACAAATTATGGAGGTCTGTAATGGAACAAACGATAATGACGAAAACTGTTGAAGACATTTTGAGCAAAATGAATAATTATGCAAAAGATAACAATCAAGAATTACCTGAATTATTAAAGGAATGTTTTAATCAGTATTTAATGAAAATGTCTATTTATAAACCAGTAGAAATTAAAACAAAAGAAGATCTTTATATTGCATTAGAGAAATCTCATTCGCAATATGAGTCGGGGCAGTTTTCGACTTATGAAGATTTTAAAGAAAGAATGAATAAATTACAAGAAAACATGAAATGTATAATATAACGGTTTCATTATCGATTATCATATTGGCCATAATTGTTGCATGTTCAAATCAGACTTTTTCGATTCTACTAGGAAGAGGTACTATATGAAGTATTATTTAGTTTTTTTATTATTTTTTATCGTGATTTCTATTGCTTTATCAACGAGTATAGTGCCTTCTGATTATTATGATGAAAGCGCGGGTACAGAAGAAAATCCTTTTTAATAAGCAATTTATCGAATCTTAAATGGTTATCTGAAACAGAAGAAGTTTGGGGAAATGATAGCCTTAGCTTTTTTTTCATACAAACCCAGAATATTGATGCAAGTGATACGAAAAACTGGAATAGTGGAGAAGGATTTAAAACTATAGGGTATGGTGGATTTAAAACGAATGAATCTGGTGAGTCTGTGTATATACAACCATTTTACGGAAATTATGATGGTAAAGGATATGTGATATCTAATCTCTATATAAACAAAAATGGAGGTACAGATGATAGGATTGTCAGTTTCTTCGGTTCTTTGAAAAATGCAAATATAAATTCAGTTCACTTAAAAAATATACTTTATCTAGTTGAAAACTGTAGAGTTAGCTCATTTTGTGATAACGCATTCGAAAGCAACATCTCGAATTCATCAACAACAGGAACAATAATCGTAAATAATAAACAGAGAACAAATGCATATGGACATGATTATATAGGATATTCATCTGCTTCGGGTTTCGTTAATCAAGCATTGTTTTCAACAATAGAAAATTGTTTTTCAGAAGTTGATATAATTAGCAAAAATTTTGCACATAATTCAACTAATGGTTTTATTTCGACTCTCTTTAATTCTGTTTTGTCAAATTCTTATTACAGAGGCACAATGGTGAATCCAACACGTTTTTCTACAGGTTTAATCGGTAATATGAATGATAGTAAAGTTGAGTATTGTTATTCTGTGGTAAATACAAATTCAGCTATGTTTGGTATAACATGGAATGTAACCAATAGCAACATAAAGAGCACTTATTTTTTGAAAAGTAGAATTATACAAAAACCTTTCCCAAAAGAGATTAATACTCCGTTATCAAAAATGATGGATAAAAAAAATATTACTTTAAAGAAATTTTCAGGAAAGGGTCTTTCTAATAAAACTATAAAAGTAAGATCTTCTTTTAAAGAATGGAATTTTGATGATATCTGGGCTATCGATAACAATATAAACGACGGGTTGCCTTATCTTAGGAACATGAAAAATTATTTAAAACTTATTTAATAATAAAATAACAAAACACAATAATCACATATGTTAGTATGATTTTACTGAATACTATTTTTGTCTTATGTAAATAAATAATACATATAAGAGTATAAAAAAGAGTGTATACTTTAATTGGTCACCACCCATTAAAATTTTATAAAAATAGTTGACAAAATATCATATGTATAGAATTTGACATTTAATCATTGGAATAAGGATTAGTGTATTTCTGTTTACTACAAAATTTAGTAGCAAAGACCAATGGAAAGTAATAAAATAAGGATAAGTAATGGAAAGGTGCCACAAATGCGGTTATCAAATATCAGATGGAATGAGATTTTGTTCTTTTTGTGGTTGCAAAGTAAAAATAAAATCACAATTTCAAAGAGAGCCTTTAGTACCTGTAGTAAAAACAAGTGTATTTAAAGTTTTGTCAGCAGTGTGCACGATTTCCGGAATTTTTGGTATCCTCACTTATTTATGTCATTTAGCTGTTCTACAGCAAAGGACTAGATCATCTCAGTATATAAGTGAGTGGGATGAGTATATGATATATTTACTAGCTGGTTCAATAATAGTTACAATAGTTGGATTAATCGGTTTAAGTATAAAACATCGGTAACTCATTTAAAGAAAAGCACAAGTGTTTTATGCTACTATTTTATTTAATAAGTTCATTCGTAACAAACAATTGAGAAATAGATTGTATTTTAGAGTAGATTACTTCTATACATATTTATTGTATAAACTATCATTCATGATATCGTTGGTTTTACTTACTACAACTTGTGTTTTTAAGTCTGATAATGAACATAGTTGCATTGTGCATGTATTTGGAAAAGTTATAGAAACACACTATACTAATGACATATTATTTTCAACTAAACCTGTTTGTGATGTACATATTTTTTATAATAACGAAATAGTAGCCGTAAGCAACTTAAAAGGAGAGTATAGTTTTTGTTTAGATAATTATGGATATTATACATTCACAGCAAAGAAGAATGGTTATTTAGAAGGATCAAGATCATTATACATAAATAATAAAAAAAATGGAGTAGATTTTAGATTAGAACGAAAAAATGAAGTACATCATGGATGGTCACCTTTTCCAGCAACTACGAACGGACCTATCCTTGAAGTGACAGGAGAAGGTTTATGCTTGTATTCAAGAGGAGGGATGCAAATATATGCGACGAAAACAGTTCGTGTGCAAAATAATAAAAATTATGCCTTTAGTGCAAAAGTATTAAAAGATAAATCGACAAAGCAAATATATTTTGGTATTCAACCACTAATAAAGGATTCAAATTGGGTTTATCAATTATGGAACCTTGACGGATGGAGATCATGTTTAATTCACCAGAAGATAAATGATACTACGATAATCGATTCTATATTTGTAGATAAAGTTGGTTATCTTTACGTTTATCCTGATAGTGTAGATGTGGTGTTGAAAATAGGTGCAGATTATAATGATTTCCCGGTTGGATATTTTACCAATATTGTAATAAAAAAGGAGGAAATATGAGAAATAATATATTGTTAGCGGGAGTCATTAGTGATAAAACGCTAGCTAACAAGATTTTCGAAACGGTCTCTAAAGTATATACTGATTTAACAGTAACATTTTTTAAAAATTTTAATTCCATGAAAAAAGAATCAGATTTTACTTTTATTGATTATTTATTAATAGATATGAATAGTGAGTATGACAATTTCAAGGAAATTTTTACCAATTTAAAAGAAGAAAATCCTTACATCATTCGCATATTAATCGTTGACAATTTTTCTGAGTACTCTATTATGGCATATCATAATTTAGTTCATTTTATAGTTGAAAAAAAGTATTTAGTAGAATATATAAAGGATTTGTTTATAAAAGCAAGCCAGTTAAAATATATTTTACAAAACGAACACCTTATAAAAGTTCTTAATTCTTTCGATTTAAATCCGGTAATAAAAGGACCATATTTTGAAATATTACAACAGATACAGAGATATGATGTATCTTTAAAAAATGTGGGGACTTTAGTAGAGAAAGATTTAATGCTTAGCACTAAAGTTTTACAAGTTTCTAATATGACAATTAATCCACGAATAAACAGGATTACTTCAGTTAAATTAGCTGTAGTCAATCTAGGTATAAACATATTAAGAGCTTTGATTTTAAGCATAAGTTTTTTTAGTCCGGAAAAGGATTTATATAAATCGATGAAGTATGTAATCCAAGTTGAATATCATTCGCTTGAAGTTGCGAAATTGGCTTTACTTATAGCAAAAGAGCTAAATGTTAGCCAAAACATATCAAATGATGCTTACACAGCGGGTTTATTACATGATTTAGGGCGAATTGTAATTATGCATCGAGTAGAAAATTGGAAAAGCATTAGAGACGAAGCTGATAATCATGGTAATCCTGTTTGGATATCAGAAAAAGAGATTATTGGGGCAACTCATATGGAGATAGGTGCATATTTTTTAAGTATTTATGGGTTTCCACCTTCCCTAGTTGATGTAATTAATTATCATCATTATCCCCGGAGCTGTAATGATAAAAATTCTATTGTATTAGCTATCACTCATGTAGCTGAAGCAATGCACCATAGAGATAAAATAGCTGAAGAAGAAATGTTTCTGAAGCATCTCGATTTAGAATACCTGGAAAAAATGGGAATTAAAGAAAAGATATTATTATTTTATAAAAAATATAGTGGTATTATGCTTGGTAATGATGAATAAGATCTATTGAGGTGACTTAAATATCAACTTTAAATAACATTGGGAGGATTGATGAAATATTATTTACTTTTTACTACATTGATGTGTTTTTTTCTAAGTTTAGGTTCTACTTCATATGTAATCGTTATGCAGGAACTAAAACCATATCAATATATCAAAAATAAAAAGCCTGTTGGTATAAACATAGATTTATTAGAAACAATTGCTAAGCAGCAAGAAATTACTTTCGAATTTAGGTTTGAAACAAAAGAACGAATATATGATCTGATAAAAGATAGCCTAATTGATGCAGTTTTATTTCCAAACTATATAGAATTACCTACTGAACTATTTTTTAATAACCCAAGACCTATTTCACAGTCAAATATTGTTATTTTTGCAAGAGATAATTATGATAGAGAATTAAAACTTTTATCGGACTTACGAGGGCAAACAGTAGGTGTCCTAGAAGGATATATTTATGGCACGGAATTCGATAATTATTTACAAGTCAATAGACATTACTCAGAAGATTTAGAAACATCTATACGATTATTTGCTAATAATCGTTATCAACTATTTATTTCAGAACAGTTAATTGGTAAAACCATGCTCGAAGAGTCAGGTATGTCATATTATAAAATAATGCCTTTTATAGCAAACAGCTTTGCTTTTACTTTGAATATACTAAAAGAGAAAGAATTATCGATGCAATTATTAGACATTATCGAAAAATACTTTGAAAAAACATCAGAAATTGAAGTTTCAGAAGAGACAGTACCTTTTATAGAGTAGAAAAAAAATCAAAGCAAGAGATTTTTAAATATAAATAGGAAAAATATGAAAAACAGAATATTTAGTGGGATAAAACCAACAGGAGATTTACATTTAGGGAATTACCTTGGTGCGATAAAGAATTGGATTGAGTTACAAAATATGAATGATTGTATTTATAGTATAGTGGACTTACATGCTATGACATCTAATTACGATCCAAAGATACTAAAAAATAATATTTTTAAAGCTGCGTGTATCTATCTCGCATGTGGATTAGATCCAAATATATCGGTATTGATGGTTCAATCTGCAGTAAAGTATCATACAGAGTTATGTTGGATATTACAATGTATCACGCCGCTTGGGTGGCTTGAAAGAGTTCCTACATACAAAGAAAAAGTAGCATCGTTAGAAGAAAATCTAAACTCCGGATTGTTGAATTATCCTGTGTTAATGGCAGCAGATGTGATATTATACAAAGCTGAAGCAGTACCGGTAGGTGAGGACCAATTACCCCATCTTGAGTTAGCACGAGAAATACTAAGAAGGTTTAATGCTAGATTTGGTGATACTTTTTTAGAAATTAAAAGTATAATAGGAAAAGGTGCTAGAGTTAAAGGTTTAGATGGTACTTCGAAAATGGGAAAATCACTAGATAATTGTATTTATTTACATGAAGATTATAATAGTATATGGTCAAAAATATCCAAAGCTGTAACAGATCCTGCACGAATTAAAAAGACAGATTCTGGTAACCCTGATATTTGTAATATGTATAGTTTGCATCAGTTGTTTTCAAAACCTTCAGAAATCGAACACATAACTAATGGATGTAGAAAAGCTGAAATAGGTTGTCTACAATGTAAAAAGACTCTTACGGAAAACATTAATAATGAGATAGGACCTATCCGAGCTAAATACAAAGAGTACTTAGTAAATCCAGATTTTGTAAATGATGTATTAAACGATGGAAATCGAAAAGCGACTGCTTTAGCTGCGTCAGTGATGGAAGAAGTGTATGAAAGAGTTGGTATAGGAAAGGGATACTAAAATTTTTTTTGTTCATAATGTAAAGATTATTTGTTATACATTAGATTTTTTTAAACAATATTTTTTTAACTATAAAAATAATATACTTCTTGTCTAAAATTAATCTACTATATGTTTTTTGGACTTGAGATAGATATTTACTATTTTATACTTTCATTGATTCCTTTAATAATTTAATTCTATTATCAACGCATTCTATTGAAGTGTTTTGTAATCTATCAAAACTGAATGATTCTATATTAAAAGAAGCAGTAATTGTACCATAGATCATAGCATTTTTTATAGTTTTCGCATTTAATCTTTTAGCTTTTGTTATATATCCAAGGAATCCACCAGCAAAAGAATCACCAGCTCCTGTAGGGTCAATAACTTTTTTAACAGGGTATACAGGTACAAAGAAGGTCATTTTTTTATTATAAGCTATTGCACCATATTCTCCTCTTTTGATGATCACATATTCTGGTCCCATCTTTAACACGTTATCGCCAGCTTCGTAAACATTTTCTTTTCCTGTAAGGAGTTTAATTTCATCTTCATTTATAAAGAGAATATCAACTTTTTTTATTGCTTTAATAAGTATGTTAATTGAGCTAGTGATCCAAAAATTCATAGTATCAAGAGCTACAATTTTAGGTTTTCCGATTTTTTTTATAACATCGAGCTGGAGTTGGGGGTGTATATTACCTAAAAAAAGCGTTTTTGGATTTATATACTCTTTAGGGATTTTCGGGTTAAAATCTGCAAAGACATTTAGCTGTGTATCTAAAGTATCTGCTTTATTTAAGTTAGTATAGATTCCTTTCCAACGAAAAGTATTTCCTTCTTTTTTTTCAAGGCCTTGTAGATCAATTCTGTTTTTTATAAGTAAATCGATTGTTTTTTGTGGATAGTCTGCCCCTATTACTCCAACTATTGCTGGTTTCACAAGTTTAGACGCTGCTATTGAAGCGTAAATCGCTGAACCACCCATGGAATCATGTCTTTTTCCCGCCGGTGTTTGGACATCATCGATAGCAATTGAACCAATGATCACTAATTTCATATTTTCTCCTTTTTAAGCCAAATACATAATTTTTTATTACTTTCTTGCTAATCAATGATTATTAAAAATCTGAGTTAATAAACATTTTATAAAGAAAAGCTTTATTTTTACTTAAAAACTTTAAATAACCGCACATGTTGTCACCCCTAGAGTTGTTCTGTTAGTGATTACGAGCATGGATTTTGTTTGCTTGTATAGTCTCGAAATAATTATATTGCATGGATTTAACAGAATCATCCCAATATAAAAAAAAGTGCACACAGGTTTTCTATTCTTTTCGCTTAACGACGATCTACTTGTTTAAAACAGTTACGTGATTCGAACATTATTTTTATTAATTTCATTACATTTTAGGTTGCATTGTATGTTGAAAGATAAGCTATTACTTTGTTTGATATTGAAAATATTAAATATATCCTCTATATATTCTTTAGTTATGTTTTTTAGCATCAACATAATGACAAAAAGTAACAAAATTTTAACTATTAAACCGTACCATCCATTTAGTCTATATGTTCTGTTTCGTTCTTTTTGGTCTTCGTAAAGTGTTTTAAATATTTTCATACAATTTTAAAGGGAACAAAAAAACTATATATTAGATTTTGTTTGCTAATAATACTTTATAGCATATGTTAACAGTATCTTTTTATACAAGTGATTTAAGTCCTGTCTTAAATCGTGCAACACCCTCGATGAGGTTTTCCATACTATTTGCATAAGAGAACCTTATTATGTCATCCATTCCGAATGAATCTCCTCCTAAAGCCGCTATATGGCATTTTTCCAATAAAAACATTGACAATTCATGCGAATTCTTGATACCAATAGTATTATTTTTTATATACCAGCTAACATTGGGCACAGCATAAAAAGCTCCTTTAGGTTCTATACAAGTGATATTTGGGATTTCCCGGAGAGTTTTTATTAAAAAATTTTTTCGCTTTTCAAATTCGATTCGCATTTTTTCAACAGAACCATCGTCTTTTGTATAAGCAGCTAATGCTGCTTTTTGGGTGATAGAATTCACATTTGAACAGGCATGTTCTTGTATTTTACCTGCTGCTTTAATAATTTCAATAGGACCCGCTGAAAAACCTAGACGCCAACCGGTCATTGCGTAAGATTTTGAGACACCATTAATGATAATAGTATTAGCTTTGATTTCATCAGAAACAGAAGCAATCGTTTCAAAATTTACACCATCATAAACTAATTTTTCATATATTTCATCAGAAATAACAGCGATATTATTCTTTAAGCAAACCTTTGCTATATCATTTAATTCATCTTTTGAATATACTGCTCCTGTAGGATTACTCGGGGAGTTTATAAACATAGCTTTGATTTCTCCGTGTAGTCTAACTGCTTCAGTTATTTGGTCAGGAGTTATTTTAAACGAATTTACTTCGGATCCAACGATATACACTGGAACCCCTCCAGCAAGCATCACTTGTGATGGATAACTAACCCAATATGGTATAGGAATTAATACTTTATCCCCAGGGTCACATATAGCCATCAAGATGAACAGGATTGAAGCTTTTGCACCAGGTGACACTAGTATATCATCTGGTGAGTACTCTAATCTATTATCATTTTTAAATTTATCACAAATTGCTTTTCTGAGTTCGA
>Ga0123353_10019475_pt1 | contig 10086 bp, 11 predicted proteins | sample TergutLab28metaG_3_FD_92763 | JGI IMG/M metagenome (GOLD analysis project Ga0123353, IMG submission 92763) | Labiotermes labralis P3 segment gut microbial communities from Petit-Saut dam, French Guiana - Lab288 P3 | ecosystem: Host-associated > Arthropoda: Insects > Digestive system > Gut ...
CATTCCGAGCAGATATATGGCCCGGGCCGCACGATCGCCCAAAGTCCCAGGGATTTGGCGAGCTCCAGGAATTTCACGATGTCGAGGATGCCCGAGAAATCGAACTCGCCGGGTTTTGGCTCATGCCAGTTCCAGCAGACATAGGTTTCCACCGTGTTGAACCCGCAGGCCTTGAGCTTGCGCAATCTGTCTTCCCACTCCTCGGGCACTGTGCGGAAATAGTGGACCGCGCCGGAGTAGAGCTTGAATTCCCCGCCGTGCAGCAGGAATTTCCCGTTTTTGATTTGAAATGGCTGGTTGTTCATTCTTTCATACCTCCATATTAACGAATCAGCGAGACCAGCGCGCCGGTGAGCACGCCAAGGGCCATGAGCCCCGCCATAACCAGCGCGATGACACGCGCTACTTTTTTGTTCATTTTGGGTTCCTCCTTGTATTAATCCAGATAAAAAACTCTGTTTCCCATTTCATTTGCGGGATAAAAATCATGCCCAGTGTATAAGCGAACTTTAGATTTGTCAGTTTGGGCAATCTCTCCATACGCTATCACATCAACTCCAACCGGAAACAGCAATATTGCATAACCGCTCATCCCATCAGGAACATTCATGGTTACTTGCCAAAGATAGCTGCCGTCTTCCAGTTTTTCAAAGCCAAAAGCTTCTTCTCCGTAAACTACACCATCTATCGCCATTTGATAATCAGTCGTCCCATCTGGATTCAGCGTCTTATTCTCATTCTCGCCATTTTTCCAGTTGCCGGAGAAATCAGACAAATCCCCATTTAAAATTTTGCTGTAATCATATGACGTAATCTGTTCAGATTCCGTCTTGGCTTCAGTAACGCCAATAGTGGTGATCGTTGTAGTCGTAGCCATCGTTGTAGTCGTAGCCGAGGTCATTTCCTCATGCTCAATAGCTGCACCACATCCCGCGGTCAACGCAATGAACATGATCGCCATAGCCAGCGCGATGACACGCGCTACTTTTTTGTTCATGGGAATCCTCCTGTTTATTTTTTGCGTACGGCGAATGATATTCGCCGCCTATAAGTGCAAAGAGAAGGGTCCGAATGGTATTCGGCCGGTGACGGCAAAGGGCTTTGTCAAAAACACGGGCGAATATCATTCGCGCCCAAAACTCCAGTTTTTATAGGCGTTGAATATTATTCAACGCATTACATAAGCGTGTTCGGCACTTTTACCCCGCCCCCGCCCAGAACTTCCGGTCCAGGCTGCGGAACTGGATCGCCCCGGCCAGGTGCTGCGGCTCGATTTTGGCGCTGCCGTCCAGGTCCGCGATGGTCCTTGCCACCCGCAGGATTTTGTCGTATGCCCGGGCCGAAAGCCCAAGGCTCTGGAACGCGCCCTCCAGCAGGCGGCGGCCCTGCTCGTCCAAAGTACAAAACCGTCTGGTCTGCGCGGCGCCCATCTGCCCGTTGGCATGGATGCCTTCCCCCTCGAAGCGCCTTTGCTGGATCTGCCGCGCGCGGTTGACGCGTTCCCGGATTGCTTTCGAAGGCTCGCTCGCGTCGTCCGAAGATAATTTTTTGAATTCCACGGGCGGCACTTCGATATGAATGTCGAGGCGGTCCAGCAGCGGGCCGGAAACCCTTGAGAGGTACCGCTGGGCGGAACCTGGCGGGCACGCGCAGCGTCTTGTGGGGTGCCCGAAAAACCCGCAGGGGCAGGGGTTCATCGCGCACACAAGCATCACCGTGCAGGGATATCTGACAGTGCCCGCCGCCCTTGAAATCGAAACGGAGCCGTCCTCCATGGGCTGGCGCAGTACTTCCAGGGCAACGCGGTTGAATTCCGGGAGCTCGTCCAGGAACAGCACGCCGTTGTGGGCGAGGCTGAGCTCGCCGGGCCTCGGCACGCTGCCGCCGCCGGAAAGCCCCGCCGCCGAAACCGTATGGTGCGGCGCGCGGAACGGCCGCGCCCGGATGAGGGAAACATCCGCGGGCAGTTCCCCCGCAACGGAGTAGAGCTTTGTGGTCTCCAGGCTTTCCGCCGCGGTCATGTCCGGCAGGATGGAGGGCAGGCGCTTGGCCAGCATGCTTTTGCCGGAGCCCGGCGGGCCGATCATCAGCACGTTGTGGTTGCCCGCGGCGGCCACTTCCAGGGCGTGCCTGGCCTCCCGCTGGCCCTTTACATCGCTAAAATCAGGCAGGGATAAAAGCGTTAGGGTAGTATTATCCAGGGGCGCCGCCGGCGAAATCTTCGTTTGCCCGCGCAAGTGCGCGAGCAATTCGCCCACGTGGGCTACCGGGTATACCTTGACGCCCTCCACCACGGCGCTTTCCGCCGCGTTGGCGGCCGGCACGAACACTTCCCTCCACCCCGCGCGTAAAGCCTCGATCACCATGGGCAGGGCCCCGTTCACCCGCCGCACGGAGCCGTCCAGCGAAAGCTCGCCGAAGAGCGCCGTTTTTGCGAGGCCGTCCCCCCGCAGCTGCCCGGAGGATACCAGCAGCGCCGCCAGGATCGGCAGGTCATAGATGGGCCCCTCCTTGCGCCGATCCGCCGGGGCAAGGTTCACCGTGATGCGGCTGGCGGGAAATTCGTAGCCGCAGTTTTTCATGGCCGAACGCACCCGGTCGCTGGATTCTTTTACGCTGGCGCCCGGCAGGCCCACCACGTCGAAGCGCGGCAAGCCGCCCCCGCAGTCGGCCTCCACCTCCACGGGGAAGGCCTCCATGCCGTAGCAGCCGGTGCTGTTGATCCGCGCGAACATCGCCTCACCCTTCCCCATTTTCGTCCAATGATATCATATCACAAGTTGCGCGGGTTTGTCAAATAAAAAAGCCCCCCTGCCGGGGGCTGATATTATTGGCGGCCTAATAAAGATCGGCGCCGGTGTAGTCCATTCCAAGGTAGATCATGGCGACAGCGCCGTCGTGGCTTCCGGTGATATTGTACATACCCACCGTTGTATTGAAATAATTGTACGCGTAATAATATGCGGAAGTAGTCGCCGTGGGCAGCGTGTAAGTATTCGCCCCGGTCATGGAAGAGCCTCCTCCTCCGCCGCCTGTCCGGTACAAGGCGTTGCTCCAACAGCCGCCGCCCCCTCCGCCGAAATACCCCGCGCCGCCGCCGCCGCAGCCGCCCCGGTTGTTGGTGCCGGTATGCGGGCCATGGCCGTGGCCGCCTATGAGATAGCCGCCATTGGTTCCAAGGTGGCCGGTGTCTTGTGAGCCGCCCGCGCCGCCTGCGGTGGTGCCTCCCTTACCGTGGGTCTGCGCGGTGCCATCCGCTGCGCCGTCTGCGCCATTGCCCACCGCCAGAGTTCCGTTGGGCTTCACGGTGCCCAGACTGCCGACATTGCCTGCCGCGCCACCCGCAAAACCCGCGTCGCTGCCATCCGCCGCGCCGCCGCCGCCGCCGCCGCCGGCCACCGCGATGAGCGTCGCCGCCGCCGGATTCACATTGCCCATGTATAAAATCGAACAGCCGCCGCCACGGCCGCCGCCTGTGGAGCCGGTGCCGGTGCGCCCCTTGCCCTGCCCGCCGCCATATAGAGCGGAGTTCAACATATCGCCGGTGTTGGTTGTTGCGGTGTAGGCATTGAGGTCACCGCCCGACGCCGCGATGGCGTATACCGGCGTATTGTCGGCGCTGATATAAACGATGCCGTCGGCGGTGCCGCTGTTGCCGCCCGCGCCGTTGTACGGGGTTCTGGTTGCGTTATACCGCACGCCCCGGCCTCCGCGCAGGCAAAACGCCCAATATCCCTTTTTAAGCGTCCATGTGCTGTAGCGTCCGGTGTAAGCAACGCCCGCGCTCCTGTCCGCGACTATCCCCGAACGCAGCAGGGGGTCATTGATCCGGGTGATATAAAACGTGGTTGCGTCGGCGACATAGTCCACATATTTCGCCCGCGAAGCGGCGATGGAAGTCGTCGCCATTGAGAGCGCGAACAGCAGCGCAGCAGTGCGCCATAAAGATAAGCGTTTTTTCATACTTGCCCCTCCTAATCAACTTGTACCGCGTACAAATATAGCTTGGCTTTGCAGGTGTTGTTGCCGTAGGTCGTGCCGAACAGGGTATCGAACGCTCCGCCACCGAACGTCATTTCCACCCACATGGTTTTAGCGGGCGGAATGGTGACGCTCCAGATTTGATTGCCCTCATTGACGGGCGCAACGTTTTTGATGTCATCCGTAGAACCCTCGCCGCCGCTATAGGAATTGAACGCAATGCCTTGCCCGGGCGTGAGGGTAAGGTTGTTCGCCAGCCGTTCCGCGTACGCGGCCTGCGGCGTGGCGGGGAAGGCGTCGTCCTTATCCCACCGGTAAATGACAAAAAGATATACCTTCGCCATTACTTCGCTGGCGTTTTCGATTGGGAGCTCCTGCCAGCCAGCTTCGTTGTAAGGCCAGTTTGGTACGGTGAATGAGGAGGGCTTTTGCAACGCAACACCCTTATCCTGTATCCTTGGCCGCTCGGCGAAGGTAACGTCCCACGCCGCGACCCTCGCCTTGGCCGTGCCATGCCCCTGCGCGGTATACTTCGAGACGGCGAGCGGCGCTGTCAGCACCGTAAGCACCGTGAGCGCGACCACGCATAGCCAGACCGCGCGCAGGGCCGCGCCCTGTTGCAATCGTTTTCTCAGTTTCAAATCTGTCATCCCCTTCAAATTGTATCGTTGTCACGGTCCCAGCCAAACCAGCAGGGAGTCGGTTTTGCCTTCATTGTCAATAAAATAATTTACGGCGTATTCATAATACGTGGTTGGGGGGTTGAATTTTGTCGTCGGCACTGTCGTCGTGGCCGTGCCCGTAGTCGTCGTCGGGTCGTTCGTCTTCGCGATGTACGAAGCCCCGCCGCCGCCCGAGCCGCCGCCGCCGGCTGTTAATCTCAACTGACCGGCGCCGCCGCCGCCGCCGAATATGCCGCCGCCGCCGCCGCCGGTGGCATAAGAAGTATTGCTGGAACCCGGAGCCGCATAAAACCAGCCGCCGTCTGAACCGCCGCCGCCGCCGAGGTCATCCGTTCCCCTTCTGCCGCCTTCCCACCAGTTCCCCTGCCTTCCGTCGCCGCCGCCGCCGCTTGAATGGTTTTTTGCTGACGATGGTGTACCGGCGGTGCCGTCCCAGGTGCCCTGAGATCCGGACTGAATGCCGGAAGTGGTGCTCCATGGCCCATTTTGCGTGGCCCCGCCGCCGCCGGCGTTGCCGCCATGAAAGTTGTTTGAATTCCTGCCTGCGCCGCCGCCGCCGCCCGCAACCGCGACGATCCCCTTCAGGCTGGCCAACTGGGCAGCGGTCAAAGCGACTGTACTGCCGTTGCCGACACCGGTCGGAGGGGAAGTAATATCATCTAAAATGTATGTTCCGTGTCCGCCGTTTCCTCCGGTGTTGTTTCCTGCTTTAGCGCCTCCCGGAATGGTGCCGATGGTAAACGTGCCGTTATTCGCTTTTGTATAGATGCCCTTTACGGCAGCGCCCAAGCCGCCGTTGGAAGTGCCGGCGCTTTGCCCATTGCCGCCCCTGGCGTAAAACGCCCACTTGCCCTTGGGGAGGCTTTCTTTCGTGCCGTCGCCCTTGAACGAGATAATCGACCAAACCTCGAACTCGCCTTCGAACTCCTGATCCTTGTCAATATATTTTGCCCGCGAAAGGGAGAGCGCCGAGGTGGTAACCGCCAGCGTCATCAGCAGCAGCGCCGCGCGCCAAACGAAATTCCTTTTCCGCTTCATTTGTTACCCTCCTAGTCTACCTGAACGGCTGTGAAATATATCTTGTACGTCCGCATATAATTGTCAATGTCCAGCGTCGGGCCCGGGTTCCGGGGGTCGCTGCCGAGGGGGGCCGAGGTGAACGCGTTGCGCAGGGTGATGGTAAACGTAATGGTATGCGGGCCGGGAGCATACCGGAAGGTATAGGGGTCCACCCTGGTGCCGGTGCTTGCGTCAACGGTAAGCGGAACGCCCTGCGTCACCTTATCGTAACGGTTCTCCGAAATCGTGGGATCGGTCGGATAGCCGTAGGCGGGCTGGACAATGATATCCGTCATCACCTCGCTATCGAGCTTGACAACGAATGTCATTTCCTTGCTCGAGGGTCCTGTGCTGTCCGTGTGGCGGGTGTCATCAAGGAATATGGTTCTGCTGTCCTCGCCTGCATCCGCTACGCCGGTGAGAGAATCCTTCTCATACTCCACCTCCCATGCCGCGACCCTGGCCTTGGCCTGCCCTTTCCCCTGCGCCACATACTTCGACACGGCAAGCGGCGTTGTCACCACCGTAAGCACCGTGAGCGCCAGCGCGCACAGCCAGATCCCGCGCATGGCTACGCCCTGCCGCAGCCATTTTCCCTTGCCCATATTGTTTCATCTCCTTCAAAAATATAGCGACACATGATTATTGTAATTCACTTCTTCCCAAATGTCAATAGGGAAAAGCGATTTTTTCGATTATTTCTATAAAAGTTTTTCGGGTTGCTTCGCATTTAAAGTACAAATTGCTTTCAAGCTTATACTTCCCCCTCCATTTCCACCATATTCTCCCAGTATCGCTTGGGCATATGCGTCATACGGCAGCGAGGGTTTTCGCGGCCCTCAATGGCGACTGTTTTGTAGAAATGCTTCCACAAGCCGCGGTATTGCAGCTCTTCTTCCGAATACGCCGGGAATTCGATGTGCTGCGCCTCCACCATACGGGCGGTCCGGTTCTCGTAGATGAAGGCCATCCTGTGGGTTTTGTCGAAAATCAAAAAATTTTCGTTGCGGTATCTTACCACAAAATGCCGCGCGATGAAGGGCAGAATGTAGTTTTTCGGCGTGATCGCCGCGGCCAAATGCCCGCCGTAGTCCGCGAAGCGGATGAACCCCTGGAGCAAATGCGCCTCGCCCATCAAATGCCGCCGGGCGTCCAGGAGCGCGGCAAGCTCTTTGTCGCTGAACCCTTTGCTTAAGACAGAGCCGCCCAATCGAAAGCCCCGCAGCAAAAAGCGCAGCAGGCGCAGCTCTTTTTCATCGAGGCACGAGCAGAAGATCGTCTCCGTGAGCTCCAGGGCTTCCTTCGAAATTTTCACCGGTATGGCATCCCGCACGCGCTTTGCCTTGTCCGCCTCAGTTTCGATGACAATTGGCGGCAGCAGCCTGCACTGCGGCGCACCAAAGGCTTCAATGCCTTCCGGCGTTTCCTTTTGATACACCGCCCGGAACACCGCGCAGTAAAACCCATCCAGCGAGCCGTCGTATTGGTATGTGATCATGCCCAAACCTCGCATCTAAAATCTAAATTCTAACGTCTAAAATCCAGTATAGCACATATTTTCGATTTCCGCAAGTTTTATTTGACAAACCGCGCCGGCGTGTTATAATATTAGATGAAAGGTGTGAGCTGAAATGCTTCTTCGGCTTTTCGCAGAGAGGGCTTGGGAGTTAGCCGCGGAGCGATCGATAAACATAATACGCCTTCAAAAATCCAATTCCGAGGTCTGACATATGACATGGGACGAGTTACAAGCTGCATGCGGCCAATGCCAAAAATGCGAGCTGGGGCGCACCCGCACGAACCTGGTGTTCGGCGTGGGCAACCCGGAGGCCGAGGTGCTGTTCATCGGCGAGGGGCCGGGCGAGCAGGAGGACCTCAGGGGCGAGCCCTTTGTGGGCCGCTCGGGCCAGCTGCTGGACAAATACCTCGCCGCCATCGAGCTTGACCGGCATAAGAATATCTACATCGCCAACATGGTCAAGTGCCGCCCGCCCGGGAACCGCGACCCGAAGCCCGGGGAGCAGGATACCTGCATGCAGTGGCTCAAGGAGCAGGTGCGGCTCATGCGGCCCAAGATCATCGTGTGCCTGGGCCGCATCGCCGCGCAGCGCATCATCGGCAAGGATTTCCGCGTGACGAGGGAGCACGGCGTTTTCTTCGAGCACAACGGCATCCTGCGCATGGGGACCTTCCATCCGGCGGCGCTGCTGCGCAACCCCAACAACAAGCCGGGCGCCCTTTCGGATTTCCTTGCCCTGCGGGATAAAATAAATGAGATTTGCGAAAGGACCTGCTTATGAAGCGAATTTTGAAAGCCCTGGCACTTGTTTTGTCCGGCATTCTGCTGCTTTTCTGCGCGGCCTGCGGGAACCCGCTCGCTGAAATTTATACGCCCGGCGACCTGGAGATGTTTGAGAACGCGGCGCAAATTTCTTCCGACCGGTTTTTGCTGGTGGAGAAAAACATGACCATGCAGCAGGTGATGGACACCCTTGGGGAAACTACGCAGATTATCGGCCAGCTGCCAAGCGCCATGTATTACATCGTGGACGGAACCCCCCTGAAAATCGACTTCGCGCATCCCATGGATCCCTATCCTTTTTCCGGGCAGGAAATGAAGATGTATTGGGACGCGTTCGGCGCGGTTGCGTTCAAAACAATTATGGATGCCGACGCGCTCAAGCGGCTGCGCAAGGGCATGGGGCCGGCGGATATTATGGATACGCTCGGCAATACCATCGAGATCGGCAGCGGCAGGCATATCCTCATGTACACGATTTGGGACGGCCTTTCGTTAACGGAATTCTCGTTCAATTGCGGCGGCGAGGGGCTGCCCTATTCCGGCAAAGAAATCCATGATATGTTTATCAATGGGGAAACCGGCGTCTTCTGGTAAATACGCATTGCGAATTCATAAAAGAAGGAGAGATCCACATGCAAACCAAACTACACAAACCCCTATCCGTACTGTTGGCCCTTTTGATGATGGCCGGGGTGATTGCCGCCTTGCCTGTTACGGCCGGCGCGGACTTCACCACGACGCCAATGATTTCGGCAGGGATAGATCATTCCCTGGCGCTGAAACGCGACGGCACGGTCTGGGCCTGGGGGAACAACAGCTGCGGCCAGCTGGGCGACGGCACACGCGCGCACAGGTACAGCCCCGTGCAGGCGGCAGGCCTGACCGGCGTGACCGCTGTCGCGGCAGGCGATGGATTTTCCCTCGCGCTGAAAAGCGACGGCACGGTTTGGTCCTGGGGAGCCGAAGGCGGCGGCGTGCTGGGCTACGAACATCACACCTTCATGCTCACTCCCACGCAGGTGCCCGGCCTGACCGGCGTGACCGCCATCGCGGCAGGCTATGTCCATTGCCTTGCGCTGAAAAGCGACGGCACGGTCTGGGCCTGGGGGATTAACGAAGACGGCGAGCTGGGCGACGGCTCAACCACACAGCGCACCAGCCCCGGGCAGGTGCCCGGCCTGAGCGGCGTGACCGCTGTCGCGGCAGGCGGCGCCCATTCCCTCGCGCGAAAAAGCGACGGCACGCTTTGGAGCTGGGGGTGGAACATAGACGGCCAGCTGGGCGACGGCACCGACGCAACCAAAACCAGCCCCGTGCAGGTGCCCGGCCTGAGCGGCGTGACCGCCATCGCGGCGGGCGCTGCTCATTCCCTTGCGGGCAAAGGCGCGGTCTGGGCCTGGGGGAATAACGACGGCTGCCAACTGGGCGACGGTAACCTTGGCGAACATAGGGTTCTCAGCCCCGTTGCGGTGACAGGCGGCCTGAGCGGCGTGACCGCCCTGGCGGCGGGCGGCGTCCATTCCCTCGCGCTGAAAAGCGACGGCACGGTCTGGGCCTGGGGGACGAACTTCCTCGGCCAGTTGGGAGTCGGCAGCGCGATCACATATTTTTGTCCCAGCCCCATGCAGATACCTTCCCTCAGCGGCGTGACCGCCATCGCGGCGGGCGTGACCCATTCCCTGGCATTGAAAAGCGACGGCACGGTCTGGGCCTGGGGGGACAACCCCGACGGCGAGCTGGGCGACGGCTCCACCACGCAGCGCTCGGTCCCCGTGCAGGTGAAGGGCGCGGGCGGCGCGGGCTGGCTCAACCTGCTTGCCGCCACCCCCACCGCCGCGCCGGGCATCACCGGCCCGGCCGCGCTGACGCTGACGGCAGGCTACGCGGCGCAGTCCACGGGGGCCTATACGATCACGGGCAGCCCCGCGCCCGCGGTGACAAAGCAGAGCGGCGACGCGAAAATCACCTGGAACAACGCCACGAAGAAGCTGGACATCGCGGCGGGCCTGGCGGCGGGGACCTATCCCGTGACGCTCAAGGCCGCCAACGGCGTAAGCCCCG
>Ga0123353_10019476_pt1 | contig 10086 bp, 10 predicted proteins | sample TergutLab28metaG_3_FD_92763 | JGI IMG/M metagenome (GOLD analysis project Ga0123353, IMG submission 92763) | Labiotermes labralis P3 segment gut microbial communities from Petit-Saut dam, French Guiana - Lab288 P3 | ecosystem: Host-associated > Arthropoda: Insects > Digestive system > Gut ...
CACGGCTTGCAAGTTGACTGCTGCTCCATGTAGAGATAAAGAAGTCTTTAAAGGAAATTGCAGTTCCTGCGGTACCGTCGGTAGGCATTTCTGCCCAATTGATGCTCAGGTCCTTGATACTTATCCATGTTGGCATTTCAATTTCCTGAACTTCGTTGAACATGGCTACGCGCTCGTTATATTTTGTGTAACGTCCGCTGTCAACCACCTTATTAAAACTGTTATAGTATTTGTACTTGCCTCCTACAAGCTCGTAACGGTCAATCTGCTTGACCATTTTGCCTTGCAGGCTGTCATAGCCATACAAGTTGTAGGTAGTTGCCTTCTTGTCGCTTGCACCACACGCCGCCAAGGTGCCCGCAACAAACAGAACTACCGCCAGCATCAAACTTGCTCTCATCCATCTTTTCATCCGATTTTCTCCTTTTTGTTCGGGCTCTTGTCCCAAATCTAATATGTTATACCAAAACCTCTTGCGCACGTCAACAAATTGTGGTACCATGCTTGTATGAAATGTGTATTTTGTGGTTTCATCGACAGCAAGGTTGTCGACAGCAGGATTAACGAAACAAACAACAGCATCCGCAGACGGCGCGAGTGCCTTCAATGCGCAAAGCGCTTTACAAGTTACGAAACGGTCGAAGTCGTTCCGCTTTTGGTTATTAAAAGAGACGGCAGCAGGCAGGCCTTTGACAACCAAAAAATTAAAAACGGCATCGTAAAGGCGTGCGAAAAGCGCCCCGTTACAATTGCTCAAATCAATTCGCTTGTTGACAGTATCGAAAAACAACTTATGAACAGTCTTGACCAAGAAATCCAAAGCAAAATCATCGGCGATATGGTCATGAAGGAACTTAAAAAGATTGACGAGATATCATACGTGCGTTACGCGGCGGTGTACCGCCAATTCCAAGACATCATGGCGTTCCTTGAATTTGTCAAGACAATGGAAAAAGATAATAAAAAAGTGGGCGGTTAACCGCCCTTTTTTATTGACAAAACTTTGCAAGGCCATCAACGAATGCCTTTGCGGGGCGGGAAAGACTTTTATTGTATCCACAGACAACAGTTATACCCGGAAGCGAAACGCCATTAACGGTGACCTCGACCAAGTCCGGGTCATCAAGACTGTCAAGCAACTCTTTGACAAAAAAACCAATCCCAAGTCCGGCCTTGACCATTTGATAGGTCATGTCAAGTGACACGGTTTTAATATATGACTTTACTTGCAAGCCAAGGTCCTCGGACGTTTCCGACGGACGCAGTGTAATCACGGGCAAACGCGCCAATTCGTCACTTGTAATATTTGTACCTAAACCGTGTTTTTTCAAAAATTGTTTTGTGGCGACAAAATTGGTTTTCGCCGTGAATAAATCCGTCATTTTTATGTTTGTGCCTTTGAATAACGAAGGCGCGTCAATAATGAAATCTATTTCACCTTTTTCAAGCAAGTTCACGTTTTCAAGGCCAAAAAATTCAAATGTTACCTTTGGGTACGTTGTGCAAAATTCTTTCATATAGTCTCGCAAAAACATCATGACGCCGGTGTTGGACATCGCCATTTTGATGTGACCCGTGCTTTCGGTGTCAAGTGTCCTTAATCCCACCTCTGCCTTGATTATTGCGTCCATCGCGTCTTTAATGACGGGGTACAGGTTGCGTGCTTCGGCGGTGGGAACAACGCCCTTGCGGTGTGGCGTGAAAAGAGTAACGCCAAGTTGCCCGCCAAGTTCCTTGACCTTTTGCCCAACGGCAGAGCGCGTCACATTCAAAATCTTGCCAGAAGTTGCAAGGTTTTTCGTTTCAAACACCACGATGAAGGTGTTATACAGATTAAGATTAGTGTTACTTAAAATCATTTCACAAAGGGTAGCATAAACTTCCCATAATGTCAAGTTCTTTGGGTCTTTCACTTGCCATGGTTTTTGTGTATATTGGTGCCAGATAAATTAAGGAGATGTACAATCATGTTTTTCAGTCACAACTCGCAAAAATTCGCACGACAAACAATCAATCGACTTCACCCGCAAATTCATGAGATGACGGACGGTGAATGAAATGAAAAAAGAAGAAACACTTGACATCACCATTCGTCGAAAGATTACGCAAATAAATGACATAGAGGAGTTTGCAGCGGCCTTTGGTTCAGCGTGTCACTGGACAGACCAGGAAAGCTCGGCGCAAAGGTTCGTGAGAGATGCGCTTGCAAGGGATTTGCCCGGGGCATTTGAATATGTGCAACGGTACCTTTATCGCGAAAACAGCGATAAAAGGGTACTTAGATTATTGAAACCGGAACAGCAATTTGCGCATCTTTCGGAAATGCTTGGCGATACGGGCACAGACAAAATAATTAAAATGCAGGTCGCAAGTAAACAGTTGACCGCCGGAAATGATGAATACAACAGCAGGCGTGCAAGAGTCCACAACGGTTTTATGATGATATACAGTATGCCTCACATTTCAGAGGATACGGCGAAAAAAGTCTTTAACGGCGCAAGTAGCGAGGCACTTGACAGTATTATTTATGCGGCACAAGTTTCAATTCCTTCAATGGAACGCGAACTTGAGCAAATAATAGACAAGAAAAGTTGTTTTATCCCTCGAATTAATGAACTTGTCACGATGAGAAACCGGCAATTAAAAGCATTGGAATTTGCCCAAGCACAATTGGCGCAAGAAACACCGCTTTTGGCACTGATGGAAAAACAAGAAAAATAACTATACCGTCGTTGTGTCGCTGTTCTTTCGATTTGCACGGATATGCCGGACGCCTATGAAAACACCAACCGACACCGAAGTTATAAGGCCGACAATTGCCACAATTTGCCACGCGGTTATGCCGTCGGGCGCGATGTACTTTGTTTCGACATAGCCCGGTAACTCGCTTTGAAAGCCGTAATAGTATACTTGGGTGTATTTGACTTTTTTATCAATCTTTTGCGGCAATCGAATGCGGTCGCGGTTGACAAGGAACTCGTCCTCGTATGGTACCGGATTGTTTGCGTCCCCGTTTTGATATACTTGGATTTTCTCGCCCGATTTGGCTTTTATTGACGCGTTGGGCGAAAACTTTTGCAGCGACGGCGCGCGATAGGTGTCAATCACCCGCTGGACATCTATGTAACCCACGAATCGGTGCGCCACAGGGTCGATATAGCCGTCTTTGGGTGCGATGCCGCTTGTGTCGACACGGACTTCGTAATATTTGCTGCCGTCCGCGTCAACAACGGTAATAAGGCGGTGCAGTTTAAGCCCCGGCCATTGCGGGTCGGCCGCAAGACCGTGGTTGCGGTGGACGTACCCGACAATGGGGCTTGAGGCGGTGGGGTATTTGTAAAGTTGTACATTGTGCAAAAGTACCCGCCCGGAATAGCCCACGTATTCGTCGTTTTGGTTGTACCCCTTGTTCCGGGTATCGAACCCAAGGCTTGTCGTTGCGAAATCGGTGGTTTCAAGTAACTCGTGCGAAATGTAACCTTCGCCGTATGACCCGTACAGCACAAAAGCATAACCTTTGCCGGGCGGATTGTTGAATGTTACCGGCGTACCGTTTTGCTCGTACATCACGGCATTGTATTTAAGTATTTTTACTTCCTTGCCCGCGCCGATGTTATGAATAGGCCCAATATCGTTGGGGTATTCGTAAAGTACCGCACCCGCGGCGGTTTCTTTTGTTTTCATGAACAGGCCGGTTTCCACTTCGGTGTATTCAAGCGGCTTGTTGTCGTTCCATTTATGGTGGCCTTTTCCCTTGGGCGACCAATAGCCGTCAATATCCACGGATTGCACAAGATGATTGGCGGCAAGCCAATAAAGACGTCCGCCAAGCCTGTCAAGCGACCACATTGCGCTTGTGGCCAAATCAAAGCCGGCTGCAAACGTCGCCCCCGCGGGAAAGGATGGCGTATACGGGTCGCCAAGTGCGGTGATTTCCTGTTTTGCTTTGTTTGCGTCCGCTTCACTTTTATTGACCGTGCCTTTAGGCGTTACCACGTTATGTTTGTTAATATCGAACTTGTGTACCACTCCGCCGACACCATACAAGTAAACACTTTCAAAGCGGTCGTAAACGATTTCGGTGATATAGGTAAGGGCAGACACAGGAACAAGTTGTTGGTCTTTTGGTTTGCTTGTGTCAATAAGTTTCACTCCCGCCTCGTCGGATATGACATAGCGGTGCTCATCAATTACACAAATGCTTGTCGGAAAGAAATGATATCCGCGGTCTCCGCCGCGATGAGCGGCAACGTTTTTAACAAATTCAAGTTTGTCACCCACAAGCCGGTACAGGTCAACGCTTGCCTTGAAACTGTCAATTACATAAAGCTCGTTTGCGGATACCGCAGACACAAAAATGGGACGGTTGCTTTTTTCTGTGCTGAGGGTCTTTGTATCACCTGCAAGAACGTTGGTAAACGGGGCACTTGACGGCGGGTTGGAAGGGTTCATAACATGTATGTCGGGCGAGATAATGAACACAAGGCGGTTACCCGCAAAGGTAAGTGATGTCATTTCGGGAAAAGTTTCGTCTGCCAATGGTACGGCGGTGCCATGACGATAGATTTGGCGTGCAATCGGACTTACGCCGGCACTTAGATAAATATTGGTGTTATCTGTGGTGATTCCGCTGATTTTTAATGTTGTTTTTTCCAGTGACTGTGGTTCAGCAGATGCGGGGAACATTGGCAAAGATAAATCCTTAAACTCGTACCAGTTATACTTGTTATCGCTTGCAAAATACAAACGGTAATCCCCGCCCGAAGGACTTGGTGTGAATGTCGCATGAAAAGCAGTACAATCCGTGGGCACAGCGTTGGGCCGCGCACTGGATATCGTTGGGGTATTAAGATTATTGGTGTTAAGTGCATAAAAGAAATTAGTATCAAACAGGAAAACATATATCCCCGCCGCACTTATATGAAGTGGTAAAAAATCAAGTTCAATCGCAAAGTCGGGCACAAGCCCATCCTTGTCCATTACAACAAGTTGATACTGGGCCGCGGCACTTTCATTAACAACATAGATATGGCTTGCATTGGCGGCAAGCATCAACGGTTTCCGCAGGTACTTGTAATTAATGCCCGTCACAACCTCGTTTCGGATGGTTGCGGCCGTTGCGTGCAGCAACGTGCCTCCGGTTACGGCGGCAATTGCAAGCGCGCAAATCAACACAAGTGGAAAAAGCCTTTTCACCAACATAATGTACCGCGATGTCAGTTTTTTGTCAAATTGTTTCGCAGATGTGTCACAATTCCTCGTCATCGAAAATTTCTTCGACACAGAAGTCTTCTTTAAGTCTTTTACTTTTTTCCTTGCGGCGCAGGCTTGACAGCGCAATCGGAAAGAACGCAAAAAACACCACCATTACCGCCGTAAACAAACTTATAAAAATTGGGAGAAACACATGGAAAAGATACACCACAAGCAAAATGCCTTTTTTGCCGACCCTTCGCGGAACAGGTGGATTTTTGGCGGAAACAGAACAGGCAAGACCCACGCCGGCGCGGTCGAGGCAGTACGCTGGGCAACGGAAAAACAGTGCGAGGGCTGGGTCGTCAGTTTATCCACCCAAGTCCAACGCGACGTGGCACAACGAAAGATTGTTAAACTGCTGGAAGACAAAGATGCCCAGTGCGAATACGTGATGCTTAAAGGCAAAGCCGACCGACCTGAACGGGGCGTCATTGACTTTATCACCGTGACAAATGAAAAGGGCAGCAAAAGCCGTATCGGGTTCAAAACGTGTGAACAAGGGCGCGAGAAATTTCAAGGGACAAGCCTTGATTGGGTATGGTTCGACGAGGAACCCGGCGAGGATATTTACGAGGAGTGTTTGTTGCGCACAATGGACAGGGGCGGCTCTGTCTGGGGTACTATGACGCCTCTTAAAGGCCGTACATGGGTGTACCAGCGCATTTACATGGCTTTGGGTTCGGATATCTCTGTTCACTGTATGACGTGGGATGACAACCCGTACCTTGAAAAAACCGAGACAGCATTAATGGAAAGAAACTGCAGCGAGGACAGTTTGGAAAGCCGCAAGTACGGTCGTTTCACCGAAGGCACCGGACTTGTGTTCAAAGAATTTTCCGAAGAAAATATCGTCAAAAATGTCAGTTTTTCGTCACAGAAAAAAAATTGGGTGTACACTGGTATCAGCATTGACCCGGGCTATACAAACCCTACCGCCGTGTTGTGGTTTGCCTTGGACGGGGACAGCAATATCTTTGTCGTCGCGGATTACAAGGAAAGCGGGCAAAGTGTTGAACAAATATCACGCAAGGTGATTAACAAAAGCAACGAACTTGGGGTGCCGATTAAAAATGTTTTCATCGACAGCGCAGCCACCGCCCAAACCCTTGGCGAACCCCAAAGCGTGGCAGACCAATTCCGTGCCAATGGTATTCCCGTCAACACAAAAGTCGACAAAAACGTCCACGACGGCCTCCACCGCGTCAAGGCGTTGCTTCGGTCCGCGGATGGCGTACGAAAACTTTTCATCTATGAAAACTGTACGCACTTGCTTAAAGAATTGAAAAGTTACTTTTGGGCCGATAACGAAAAACCGCACAAAAGCAACGACCACTGTATTGACGCGTTACGTTACTTCGTAATGTCCGCCTATGTCGATACCCCCAAACAAAAGACAACGGAATTTGACAAACATAAAAGGAGAATTATCCATGAAAAAATCTGACACAACCGGAAAAATTGTACAAGAAGTCATCGCCGATTTCGAAGGCCGCAAAACCGCCCGCCGCCCGTTTGAATTGCAATGGCAGCTGAACATCGATTTCATGCGAGGCAACCAAAATAATTACATCAGCAACTTTGACACGGTGACGGCCGCAGGTAAACAATTTTATTGGCAGCAACGTGAAGTATTCAACCACATAAGCCCCCTTATCGAAACCCGCCTTGGAAAACTTGCCGGCGACGCCGAGGTATTTTCCGTGGTGCCTCTTGCGGACACCGACCATGACGCACGGTGCGCCGAAAAGTGCACCAAGATTGTCAAAAGTGCGTTCAAAAAAGCCGGCATGACGTCACTTGTCGACCAGGCAAATATGTGGGCGGAATTGACCGGCACCGCATTTTACAAAGTAGTATGGGACAACAACAAAGGCCTTGTCGGTGAAGGCGATGTTACTGTTGTGGTGTGCTCGCCGTTTGAAATTTATCCCGAAAATCTTTCTGCGGGGGACGCAAACGAAACAAGCATCATCCACGCAAAGGCATATACAACCGCCGCAATAAAAAAGTTCTGGGGTGTTGATGTTGCGGGAGCAGATATCGAGGTTCACGACTTTAACCGTACAACCCGCCAAGCGGGAGGCCTTTTGAAAAATGCCTGCATGGTAATCGAGCGTTACAAAGACGGCCGATTAACCATCGTCGCGGGTGACAAATTGCTTTATGACGGCGAACATTATGACCTTCCATTCGTGCGCCAGACAAGCGAAAGTTTCCCGGGCAGTTTCTTTGGCAGAAGTGTTATCGAGCGCGCTATACCCGTCCAAAGGGCGTACAACGCGGTAAAGAACAGGAAAACCGAGTTCCTCAACCGTCTTGCCTGTGGTGTAGTGGCCGTGGAAGACGGCAGCGTGGATATCGAGGCATTGGAAAATGACGGCCTTGCCCCCGGTACGGTTATCGTCTATCGCCAAGGCACAACCCCGCCAAAGTTCGTCGAAGGTTCTGCCATTCCCGCGGAACTTGAACGCGAGGAGGAACGCCTTCTGCGCGAGTTCGCCCTTATCACCGGCGGCACAGACATCGCCCGGACAGAGGTATCAAGCATAAGCGGTGTGGCACTTGAAATCATGGTGCAACAAGACAAACACCGCATCCGACGCGCAATCGTGTCCGGCAAAAATGCGCGCGCCGCCGTGGCAAGTCACATTTTGCGATTATACAAACATTACGCCACCGCCGCACGGCTTGAACGCCTTGTAAACGGTCGGTGCGTGGAACTTTTCACCTGGACAAACGAAGACATCACAAGCCAGGAGGTCACATATGACAACAACTGAAATTATGGAACAACCAGATGTTACACCCGACAGTCAAACACCCGCGCCGAGTGGTACTTGCGCAGAAAATATGCAAAGCCATTTTCGCAGCAAGTGCCCGAGGGCAAGCGGGTGTGACGCGGCAACGGACGGCTCCATCTTGGGTAAATTCGCGGACTATTCGGAACTTGAAAAGGCCTATAACGCCTTGCAATCCGAGTTCACACGAAAATGCCAAACTTTGGCGCAAATGCAACAGGGCAATGCCGGTGCGGCAGTCTGTGACAAGCCCGTAGTTGCCGAACCCGCGCCAACACCATCGCCAGACGAGATAATTAAGTCCTACTTAACCTCTGTCGCAGCGAAACAGACGGCCCCCGCCGTCATCACAAACACAAGTGACTTTGCGCTTGGTACAAAACCCGCGCCCCGGTCACTTCGCGACATCGAAACCGTCGCAGAACAATTCTTTAAAAACAAGGAGTACCCAAAATGATTACAATTCAAAGCGCGGAAAGCGCACTTAGAAACATTTACTTGGACAGCGTCATTAATGACATAAACACCCGGACAAATCCGTTTCTTACCATGGTGGCAAAAAACACCCGCACGGTAAACGGCAAAGAAGCACGCGCAACTATCCGTTACGGCAACGAAAAAGCAGTCGCCGGCGGAGTGGAAGGCGGCGCACTTCCCACCAACACAAACGCAAAAAGCGCAGAAATTATTTCACCGCTTAAAAACCTTTACGGTACATTCCAAATAAGCGACAAGGCAATCCGTGCGGCACAAAACAGTCCCGGCGCATTCGCAAGCCTTTTGTCGTCCGAGATGCAAAATCTTGTCTCAACCGCCCAGGCCAACCTTAACGCAATGCTTTACGGTAATGGTCTGAAATTGTTGGGTTATGCCGAAGACCATGACGCAATTGCAAAGACATTCAAAGTACCGGCACGCTTTTTGGAAAATTTCACAAACGGAACAACGTTTACCGTTCAATCACCCAACAGCGACAGCCTCAGCGCAGGCGTTCTTACCGTATCAGGTATTACCGCCAACACGATTACGTACACAGGCAGCTTTGCCGCGCACCGATTTGACCGATTCTATGTGTACAGCGACCAAGACACCGATGTTTCGCTTAACGGTATTGACAGCATTTTTAACCTTGGCAAGATTTACAACCTGGCTCTTACCGAACACCCTGCGATTTTACCGTGCAAGGTTGGAGACCCGGACAAAACAACCCCGATTCCTATGCTTGTTCTTAATGAAGACGAAATAATGAAGTTCTTTGATGCCTATGAAGAACATTGCCAAGGTATGCCTGCCGATATTCTTTTAACACATCCAATCGTGCGCAAAGCGGTATTCGAGGACCTTCGTGACCTTCGTGCAAACGTGGACACCACCGAGTTGGCGGGCGGATTCCGCGGATTCTCGTTCAACGGGATTCCGGTGTACAGCGACCTTAAATGCAAGGCAGGTACATTGTACGCGCTTAACAGCGACAGCTGGAAAATGCACCAACTTTGCGACTGGACATGGCTTGCGGGCGATGACGGAAGCGTGTTGAAGCAAATCGACGGACGCGCAGGTTACAGCGCAACGCTTGTAAAATATGCCGACCTGATTTGTGAAAAACCATTTTTACAAGGGCGCGCAGCCAACTACTCGGCCAAGAAGGCAAAGTAAACCATGTTAAGTGAAGTAACGGGTGACCTGTTCCGAATAGCAACGCGCCTTAAACGGATTAACCGCGGATACAAGGTGTACTGGAACGCTTGTGACCAACGGTTCGAGGTTCATACCAAAGGTCTAGAGTTCATTGTCCCATATAACGAACTTGATTGCCGAACCTTGGAATATGCTTTGCGGACACGGCGCGAAAACGCGGACGACATCGTCGCGGAAACCAATGCGCATAACGTAAACATCAACAACAGCGCACGCAAAAGCGTTGAACACGCAACATCACGTTTGGCCGATATGCTTGATTTTGCAAAAAGCACCGGTCACCCCGTTACCTTCACAAAAAACAATTTAAAGGAGTTTTAATTATGAAAGTAAA
>Ga0123353_10019477_pt1 | contig 10086 bp, 9 predicted proteins | sample TergutLab28metaG_3_FD_92763 | JGI IMG/M metagenome (GOLD analysis project Ga0123353, IMG submission 92763) | Labiotermes labralis P3 segment gut microbial communities from Petit-Saut dam, French Guiana - Lab288 P3 | ecosystem: Host-associated > Arthropoda: Insects > Digestive system > Gut ...
CCGCCCAGGATCAGGCCGCATATCAAGAACGCTACGATGCCCTGGTTGCCCGCTACGAAACCGCCCACACCCGCCTGGTCGAGATCGAGGCGGCCCGGACGGAGCGGAGTGCCAAACGAGCCAACATCAACCGCTTCTTGAGAACCCTCAAGCGGCAGGAAAATATCGTGACCGAGTTCGACGAGGAGCTTTGGTACACCACCGTGGATCGCGTCGCGGTATTCCATGATGGGTGGTTGCGCGTGACCTTCCGCGACGGCGGCGAGGTGGATGTCCAAATCCAAAGCGCGAAGCGGAGGAGGGCGGCGGCATAAGCCGAGGGCCCACTGGTTTCGCAGCCGGTGGGCCTTTTCACCGTTTTAGTATTGTTTTTTAGTATGAAATCGGCGCTTGACATAGCGCGGGAAGGATGGTATAATTGGTGAAACGTGGGGTGCTGTTTTTAGGTATAAACACGTGTCCTGCTAGACAATCTTCTTTTTTTCTTATCGCTCGATGATTGCAGGGGTATGCTCATGAACAAAACGGCAAAGATACTGCGTGTCATGGCCGCTGTCATTTTGGGCGGCGGCTTGCTTGCCGGAATCGCGATCGGGATTTCCGAGGGCTTTTCGTTTGCGTTGGTTATGTGGTGGGCCGGCGCGATTGTCGCCGCGGTTCTGGTGATGGGTTTCGCGGAGGTGATCGATCTGCTGGCTAAAATCAGCAAAAGCGTCGCTCCGACCGGAATCGCTTTCGCGGAGGTCATCAACCTGCTGAACAAAAACAACAAAAAGCCGGGCGACGGCGCGGCTGAATAGCCTGCGAGAAAAATGAAAGGTATGAACCCCGGGGCAAGCCCCGACCCCCGTGCGCCGCAAGACAGCGGGGAATTACACTCGGTGCGGATTAAAAGGATGAATATAATGAAAAAACGGCTTGTTTCCGTTGTGCTGTGCGCCGCTATGCTGTGCACGGCGCTGTATGTATGCTATATCCCCGCGCAGGCCTCCGCCGATCCCCTGAAGCTCCTTGTCATCTCGGACACGCACTACGGCTACGGCACATCCGCCATTACCGACATGATGTTTGGCCAGCTCGCGAACGAAGCCGAATACAGCGGCTTTGATATCGTATTGATCTCCGGCGACGTGACCGACCACGGGGCGATAGGCGAGCATGACGCCCTGCTGGCCAAACTGCGGGCCCTTGAGGCCGCCGGTAAGCAGGTCTATGTCGTCACCGCGGACCATGACTACAAGGGCGGGAGCTCGGGATACACCGGCGCGAGCTACGAAAGAAGCCAATTGGCCGGCCTGTACGCCGATTTCGGGTTCGGCGATGCGATCGCGCAGTTCCCCGGGGACAACCTGAACTACGTGGCGCGGCTGGCGCCGGGCTACCGCCTGCTCGTGCTGAACTTTGACATAATGCGCGCGTTCACAGGGGAGCAGTTCCAATGGGCCCTCGCGCAGGTGCAGGAAGCCAAGTCCGCGGGTGAGCAGATCATCGGGATGTGGCACTATCCCGTGCTGGCCTCGCTGGGGGTCTATCAATTTGAACAGGCCGGGGTGGTCAACGACCCGGGCAGCTTCGGCAGGCTGGCGGACGCTGGCCTGCGCTACGGCTTCAGCGGACACATCCACGGTCAAAACATCGATTATATCAAAACCAAAAGCGGCAATCTATTTTATGAGATCACTACAGCTTCCAGCTGCAAATCGCCCAGTTCGCCCATCCGCAAGGTGACCCTGGGCGCCGACGGGAAGATGGATATACAGACCAGCTATACGCGGGGCGAATACGATGGCGTGCCCATTGCCGCCTTCCTTTCCAACATGCAGGACGGGATGACCCGCGGCCTGCTGGAGGGCCTGGAGCTCGGCGGCGACGAACTGGAACGGCGCATCTACAACGCGATAGGCTACGTTGTGGAGGTCAGCCAGTACGAACGGATCATCGCTTTGCTGGGCAAGGCGATGAACTCGCTGACGATGGGGCAGCTTGGGTGGATTTTCCTGTGCCCCTGGACCGTGAGCAGGGAATTGCGCAATGTAAGGCTTTCCGAATTCCTGGTGGATGCCGTCAACAGCTTCTTCATCGGCGAAAAACACGCCTGCCCCTGGAAATCGCCGCAGGGGCGCGCGTTTTTCGCGCTGGCACGCAGGCTTGACCTGGTTTTCGTGCCGGCGGCGTTTTTGCTGCGGCTTTTCAACCGCTTCGAGCTGTTCGGCATAGAGCTGCCCATCACCAGCCTGACGGGGTTCTTCAAGCCCTTCCTTTACAATCCGCTCTCGGGCAACGACGCTGCCTTGCCGCACGAATAGGCGGTGATTGAAGGGTGCCTATGCCGGACCGGAATCCTACCGAGGAAATCGTCGCCAAAATACTTGCGATGCCGAAATATAAAAACGTCCAAATGCCTGTAGAAACGATACGGGCATTGATAGCAAATTGCGGCCCGGGCAGCAGGGGTCCGGCCGATCTGGAGAAACGGGTCCGCGAAAAACTGCACAATATCGTAGCCCCCTATCTGGGCGATCTCGATTATACCGACGCGACAGAAGCGTTTGCGCGCATCAAGGGCGATCCGGGCGCGGTCAGGGAATTCTCCGCGCGGGCGCTCACGGCGCATGCGTCCACAAGGGAACGCGGGCCGGAGCTGGAGCGGCTGTACCAGTCCCTGTTCGAAGAAATGGGCATGGCAGGCAAGATATGCGGCGTCGCCGATTTGGCCTGCGGGCTGCACCCTTTGGGCCTGCCGTTTATGAATTTGCCTTCGGGCTGCGCGTATTACGCCTACGACCTGCACATGGCGCGGGTCCATTTTTTAGACACGTTCATCCGGGAGCAGGGCTATGCGGGGGGATGCTTCCATCGGGATATCCTCCTCAGCCCGCCGGCGGAAAAGTTTGGCGTCGCCTTCTTTTTCAAGGAGGCGCATCGTTTTGAAAAACGGGAACCGGGCGCGCTGCTGAGATTGATTGACAGACTGGACGCCTCGAGGATCGTTGTCTCCCTTCCCATACAGAGTCTGGGGACGCGCAGCCAAATCTCGCCGAAATACGAATCGATGCTCCGGGAATACGCAAAGGCGAATAGCCTGCTTTTGAAAAGCATGGTGTTTGGCAATGAGATTTTTTATGTGATTTTCACGGAAAATACTCCTTAACTCCTAAAAATCGTACCAGTCAATTCTCGCAAAACCCATATATCAAAGGTTTTTCTAGATTCCATGGCGATTTTATGTCGTTAAGCAGTATAGAAGAAGGAGAATCGAATGGCCGGGAAACTGTATGTCGTCGCCACCCCCATCGGCAACGGCGGGGATATCACTGAACGGGCGAAGCGGGTTTTGGCTGAAACGGACATCGTCGCGGCCGAGGACACCAGAACCACGCAAACGCTTCTTTCCATGCTGGGCATACGGAACAAAATGGTGTCGAACCACAAGTTCAACGAGAAACGCCAGGTGGACTACCTGCTCTGCGAATTGCTGCTGGGGAAAAACGTGGCGATCGTGTCCGACGCCGGGACGCCCTGTATCTCCGACCCGGGGCACGTGGTCGTGCGCGCCGCCGCCGCCAACGGTATCGAAGTGATAAGCGTCTGCGGCGCGTCCTCCGTGACCGCTGCGCTGTCGGTTTCGGGCTTTTCCTTCGTCTCGTTCGCGTTTTACGGCTTCTTCCCCCGCGAAAGCAAAGAGATCCGCCAAGCGCTCCATCGGGCAAAGCATGGAACCATTCCGGTCTCCGTCTATTTCGAATCCCCCAGGCGCATCCTAAAAACACTGCAAATCATAGCCAGTGAATTGCCCGCGTCGGAAATCTGCCTGTGCAACGATCTGACGAAGCTGTACGAGAGAATCTACCGGGGCGCCCCGCAACAGGTGCTGGACGAACTTGGAAGCAACCCCTCGGCCGAAAAGGGGGAATACACCCTGGTTCTGCATATAGACGAAGCGCCGCAGGCCGCCGTACCTGGTGCGCAGGCATCCCGCGAATCTCTTTTAGTTGATCACATTGTCAAGCATGGGGGGTCCATGAAATCGGCGGTCCAGGCTCTGCAGGAGCAGTATAAAGGGCAAATACCGCGCAAGGAATTCTACGCCGCGGCGCTCCACTTAAAAGAACTGCTGCCGGATTTATTTTCCCTAGAACCGGCCGGAGGTGAACCGTGTTAGAGGAACTGAACTTGCCCCACGGCAAAGTGCGGCTGCCGGCCTTTTTCCCGGATGGCACCTACGGCGTCGTGCGCTGCGTGGATTCTACCGATTTGCTTGATTGCAAGGTCGGCGGCCTGGTGATGAACAGCTACCATCTGCTGTCGAAGCCGGGCCTGGGCGTCCTGAAAAAATTCAGGGGCCTGCATGCCTTTTCCGGCTGGGACAGGCCGATCCTGACCGATTCCGGCGGATTCCAGGTGTTCTCCATGATACGGGACAACCCGAAATACGGGGAGATACGCCGGAACGAGCTGGTCTTCCGGCCGGACGGCGGCAGGGATAAGATCATACTCACTCCGGAAAAAAGCGTCGCGTCCCAATTTACCTATGGGTCCGATGTCATGATGTGCCTGGATTATTGCACCCATCCGGACGATCCTTACGAAACGAACGTGTTCTCCGTGGAGGTGACGGTGGACTGGGCCAGGCGCTGCAAAAAGGAATACGAAAAACAGCTGGCCATGCGCAAAATCCCAATCGAACGCCGTCCGCTGCTGTTCGGCATCATACAGGGCGGCGGTTTTTTTGACTTGCGCAGGCAATGCGCGGATGCGCTGATCGAGATCGGGTTTGACGGCTTCGGTTTCGGCGGCTGGCCCGTCAACGGCAGCGGCGAGCTGATCGAGGACATTCTGGCCTACACCGCGCAATTGATGCCGGACGAAACCCCGAAATACGCCATGGGCCTGGGCAAGCCGGATGGTATTGTCAAGTGTTACGGTATGGGCTACAACCTCTTCGACTGCGTGATTCCCACCCGGGAGGCAAGGCACAACAGGCTCTACGTTTTCGACGACGAATCCGGCCTGGAACCCCTGGCATACAGGCATTACTACATCCTGGACGAGGCGCACATTCGGGAGACCGGCCCGGTGTCCCGGCAATGCGACTGCCTAACCTGCCGGAAATATTCCAGGGGATATCTCCATCACCTGTATAAAGTCGGCGATTCCCTGGCATACCGCCTGGCCACGATGCACAACCTGCGGTTTTATACGCAGCTCATGGAGCGCATACGGCGGAAGGGAGCTTAGCCATTGGAGACTGGCGAATTGGCCGCGGAGGTGCTGCGGAGCAAAAAATACGCGGGCGTCGACGCCGCCGTCGTGGCGCGCGTCTGTGCCGAAGAGAGCAAAAAACACCCGAAGAAAAAAGAAGCCATAAAGGCCGCCAAAAACGCGCTTCACGTTATGCACGGCTCCTTTCTTTCGAATGAATGCCACGGGGAGGCATCCGTTCTGTTGCGTCAGCTTTCGCCTGAATCCGGCCCGGCGCAAATACAGGCCACGGCTATGTGGATTATGAACCTGCACGCGTCGACAAAGGAGCGGCTCAACGATCTCGAAGATATATTCGCGTTTGTTGGTCGTTATATCACGCCAGAGAGCTCCGTGATGGATATCGGCTGCGGCTTCAACCCCTTCGCGCTGCCATGGCTGCGCGAACCGCCGAAGTCCTATCTCGCCTACGACATCAGCACGGAGACAATAGACCTGCTAAATCAATTCTTTTCCCTGTTGGGGTTCCCGGCGTATCGCGCTTCGCTTCTTGACGCCGCAGCGGAAACGCCCGGCACACCAGTGGATGTCGCGCTGCTGTTCAAGTTGCTGCCCTTGTTACAGCAACAAAAAAAAGGACGGGGCTTCGAACTGTTGTCCGAATTGCATTTCAAGCGCGCTGTCGTTTCGTTTCCCCTCAAAAGCCTGACGGGAAAGCAAAAGGGGATGGAATCTTTCTATTCCTCCTTGATGGAGAGCAATCTCCCCGCGCATCTCGCGATCGCGAACAAAACCTCATTTTCGAATGAGATGTTTTATGTCATAGAGAAACTGTAACTTGGGGACGGAGGAATCTGTTATGCGCAAAGCGAAAAGGAAACGGCGCGTACTCTGTATGGCAATCGCGGTGGTTTTGGCTGCTGGCTGTGTGGGCGCTGCGTGCCCGGCTGCCGCCGCGGCCGAGACGCACGTGTCCATGGAGGCCCTGCCGGGCGGCTACCGGATGTTCACGCTGCACGGCAACAGCGGCGCGGGGTCCTACGGCTACCGCTACGGGCCCAGCATCCTGTATTACCCCGGTACGGACAGGGCGGACGCCTGGTTCGCCTCCCCGGGGGTGAACGGCGAGTGGGACTGGTTCACCCACCGGCGCACGGACAAATTCGGCAGCGCCGCGAGTACTGCCGACTGGACGCCCGAAAAACTTGTGCTCTACCCCACGCCCGATTCCATGGACCACTACTCGGTCTGCGACCCCGGCGTGATCTTCTTCGGGGGGTATTACTACATCGGCTACACCTCCACGATTGTCTCCACGGGCGGCGGCATCAACAACAACTGCTTCGTCGCGCGCGCGCCGAACCCGGACGGCCCCTTCGAGAAGTGGAACGGCGCCGGCTGGGGCGGCGACCCCGCGCCGGTCATCTACTTCAACGAGTCCGACAAGGCCTGGGGCGCGGGGGAGTTCAGCTTCGTGGAGCTGAACGGAACCCTGTACTGCTACTACACCTGGGCCGGGCCGGGCTATACGACCACGGAAGTCGCCCTCGCGGACGCAAACAATGCGAACTGGCCCGCCACCCTGGAACCCAGGGGCGCGGCCTTCGTGCGGGACAACGGCGCGGCCGAGGACTCCTGGGACGTGGCCTACATCGAGGAGGCGGCCAAGTTCGTCGGCTTTGCCACCTACAACCGCTTCAGCGCCAGCAGCGGGATCGCCCTGTATGAATCCGACGACGGCCTGACATTCACACGCGCCGGCGTCATCCGCACGAATATCTATCAGCACTGCCACAACATGGGCATCTCCAGGCGGCCTAACGGGCACATCAACCTGGCCGAGGATGGCGATCGGCTGTGCATCGGTTACGCCTTCTCGGCAGGCAGCGCGGACTCCTGGGGAAAATGGGCGACGGTGTTCCAGGCGGTGCGGCTGTTCTCCTACACAGGCCCGCTGCGGGACACGGACGCGGGCGGCGCGCCCACCCCTTCCGGCGACGGCTACCTGGACGCCTCCTTCCCCGCCGTGAACCCCATCGGCATCTCGCCGGATAGGCACGTCCTCCATACCACCGCCTGGCCCTGGTCCGTTCTCTCCAATCTGTTCCGTGTATATAGCTATGATACGTATTATAGACAAACCGGGCGCGGGCCGGGGGTCACATTTTCGGGCTATGACAGGGGCCTGGTCGCTCGCGTGCTGCGCCTGTGGCCGCTGAACGTCTGGGTGATCATTCCGCGCCCATGCAAAACGGGCGAAACGAACATGACGATCACGTACAGCGCAAATGGGAAAACCTTTGAAAATACAATGAAAGTCTGCGTCCATGATCTGTGCTTCAGGGCGAACCCCAAAAAGCCCGCGATCACCTCTTTCAACAACGTTCCGGGGCAGGAGAAGCTCACGCTCTGGCTCAATCCCGCAGACGGCGTGGCGCGCAGGCCGCAGGTGCGCGGCTTCGTCACCTTCGAAAACGGCAAATGGGGCGAGGCCTACAACGACACCAGGGCGGGCAAGCCCGCCTCCCAGGCCCCGAAGGTCCCAGCGGAGGACTACCCCGTCACCTATGCCGTGGACACCGGCGGGGCGCACATCCTGGTGGACGCCCAGGGTGTTGTTACCCCCGTCGCGCCGGGCACGGCGGTCGTCACGGCGTCAATCACGGACGGGTGCAGCACGTTTTCTATCGATGTTGAAGTGACAGTCATATAGCCAGGGCAGCCGGCAAGCAAAAATGAATAAAAAATTAAAAAATACAATTGGGTTTGACTTTGCCGGGCCGGTGTGTTATACTATATTTTGTGATTTTTGCTCAGAAAGGAGTATTCATGGAAGCGACCAACAAAAGCGACGAGGGCCTGGTGGGGCTGCTGCTGGACAAGCAGGCGGCATCTGGCAACGCCATCGAAGCCGCCACGGCGGCGGCGCTCTCGAAGGAAACGGGCGTACCCACGGCGAAGATCTACGGCGTCACCACATTCTACGCGATGTTCTCCAACCAGGCGCGCGGCGCGAATCTCATCCGCATGTGCAAATCCGCGCCGTGCCATGTCAAGGGCGCAAAGGCGGTGCTGCGGGCGTTCGAGGAGGCTCTGGGCATCCCCTGCGGCGGGACCACGGCGGACGGCAAGTTCACCCTGGAGACCTGCGAGTGCCTCGGCATTTGCGACATCTCGCCCGCCGTGATGATCAATGACGAAGTGTTCGGAAACCTGACGCCGGAATCGGTGCCCGGGCTTCTGGCGAATTATTGAAAGGGGGAGAGCACAAATGCAGGAAACACGGCTGGTTTTGCGCAATGTGGGCAACATAGACCCACTGTCGGCTGAACAATACGCCGCCGCGGGCGGCTACGAGGGCCTGAAGAAAGCCCTTGCCATGCCCCAGGACGATATCATCGCGGTGGTCAAAGCATCCGGCCTGCGTGGCCGGGGCGGCGCGGGTTTTCCCGCGGGTTTAAAATGGCAATTTACAAAAGGCGCGCAGGGCGATCAGAAGTACATCGTCTGCAACGCCGACGAGGGCGAGCCCGGCACCAACAAGGACCGCATCATTTTGGCCGGCGACCCCAACGGCCTGTTCGAGGGCATGGCCATCGCTGGCCTGGCCTGCGGCGCGGACAAGGGTTATATCTATCTGCGCGCCGAGTACCCCTACCTGTTCGCCCCCCTGCGCCAGGCCATCGCCAACGCGGCGGCGGCGGGCTTCCTGGGCGAGAACATCATGGGCAGCGGCAAAAATTTCGACTTGGAGGTCGTCACCGGCGCGGGCGCCTACGTCTGCGGCGAGGAGACCGCCCTGCTGGAGTCTATCGAGGGCAAACGCGGTGAGCCCCGCTTCAAGCCGCCCTACCCGGCCAACGCGGGCCTGTTTGGCTGCCCCACGGTGATCAACAATGTGGAAACCCTCGCCAACGTGCCCCAGATCATTGTCAACGGCGCGGACTGGTTCAAGGGCTTCGGCACGGAAAAATGCCCGGGCACCAAGCTGTTCACCCTGTGCGGCAACGTGAACAAGCCCGGCGTCTACGAGTTCGAGATGGGTGTCAATCTCATCGGCCTGTTCGAGCAGGTCGGCGGCGGCTGCGATAAGCCGCTCCTTGGCGTGCAGACCGGCGGCGCCTCCGGCGCGATTATACGCGCGGATCAAATGGACATCGCCATGGACATCGAGAGTTGTCAGTCTGCGGGAGCTGTTCTTGGGAGCGGCGCGTTGATGTTCATCGACGAGGATCAGGATATCATAGACGTGGTGGAAAACCTCATGGAGTTCTTCGCCGAGGAGAGCTGCGGCAAGTGCACACCCTGCCGCGAGGGCAACCAGCGCCTGCTGGAGCTGGTGACGAAGATCAAGCGGGGCAGGGGCGTGCCGGAGGACCTGGACACCCTGGCGGACCTGTCCGCTACCATGGCCTGCGCGGCCCTGTGCGGCCTGGGCCAGGCGTCCCCCACGCCGATCACGTCCACCCTGGAGAATTTCCGCCCCGCATATATCAAAGCCCTGGAAGGAGGGAAAGCGTAATGCCGAAACTAACCATAGACGGGCAGGCCGTTGAAGTGCGCGAAGGCGCCACGATCCTGGACGCCGCCCGGCAGCTGAATATCTGGATTCCCACCCTGTGCTACCACCCCGACCAGGCCGTCAAGGCCAACTGCCGCATCTGCGTGGTGGACGTGGAGGGCCAGCGCCTGCTGCAACCCGCCTGCGCCTACCCCGTGTGGGAGGGCATGGTGGTGCGCACCAACAGCCCCAGGGCCCGCGTCGCCCGTAAAAACATCCTCGAGCTCATCCTCGCGCATCATCCGCAGGACTGCCTGCATTGCGCGCGCAATAGCAACTGCGAGCTGCGCACCATCGCCGAGGACATGCATTTCACCGACGGC
>Ga0123353_10019478_pt1 | contig 10085 bp, 10 predicted proteins | sample TergutLab28metaG_3_FD_92763 | JGI IMG/M metagenome (GOLD analysis project Ga0123353, IMG submission 92763) | Labiotermes labralis P3 segment gut microbial communities from Petit-Saut dam, French Guiana - Lab288 P3 | ecosystem: Host-associated > Arthropoda: Insects > Digestive system > Gut ...
ACTCTGTTCCTATATTCCATAAGAATAACCCCGTAAAAAAACCAGGCAGCTGAGACGCCCATAATATGATAAAAAACATTGAGGCCGTATGTCCGCTTTCAGGAAATATACTCCACGCCCATAAGGCGCAAAGAAAAGTTCCTGTGTATATAAAAGCAAAAAGGCCTGGCATCCCTATCCAGCGAAGATCCCATAAGATACCCCCTAAAAATGATATCCATATCAATTGTATTTCTTTCTCCGTATCCCGTGAAAAATCCGAAAAATTATAGTAAAGAATATATAAAAGAAATATATCCGGTACCAGCAAAGCGTTGGAAGAAAGCACTGCTAATATATCCTGTAGATACCAAGTTAATAATGAGTTAATGATCATCGTTCAATGTGCTTTTTATAATCGACCGAATACAATTTCGACAAATCCGCGCCGATATTTATACGAATAGAACGAAACCCGTTAGGCGAAACGGAGCTTTCTTCTGTAATTTTCCCTATTCTTAAACCTGAAGGAAGTTTGTCTCCAACAAGAGCTGTACTTACGCTCATTCCATGCTCAATTCCTCTGTTGTCCGGAATGAACTGAAGCCATACATTGCCTTCACCGTCGCCGCATATCACCCCTATGTCCCTTGTTTCTTCAACTACTGCCGGTAACATCAGCGAAGATGAAGTTATCAGCTCGACCCAAGCTTTATCTTCTTCAACAGAAGATATTCTGCCAACTAAGTAACCTTCCTTGAAAACAGCTTCTCCAACTGTTAATCCGTCTTTTCTGCCTCCATTTATCCTGACCTCATTCCACCAAGCATTAGGAGAGCGTAATATCACCTGAGCCGATGTCAAATTAGTGTTAATATTTAAAAGTATTTTTTGAGTCATTATTTCAGCATTGATCATGCGGAGCTTTTCGTTTTCCCGGGAGAGCACGCCGACCTTCTGAATAAGCTCATCTCTTTTCGTAACCCAGTCGGATAAATCAAGCGCTCCCCGTCTCAGAGCATGAGCGGGGTACTCCGGTATATAAAGCAAATAGCCGACAAAATTAACTATATTTAAACGCATTTGAAGCCTGGGAGCAACTCCAAGTAAAATGAGAGAGATTGATAAAACTATGACGCCATTCACCCATATGCGAGTGCTCTGCTTATCCATAATTCACTAACGGGCTCCTCTTGATACAGTTAATAAAACTCTTTTTCTTGCGTCCAAATCGTCAAGATATTTCCCGAGGCCAAGAGCAACAGCAAAAAGAGGTTCTTCCGCCACAAAAACAGGTGTATTTAAAACTCTCGAAAGACGCTCCGAAAGCCCTTTAAGCAGAGCAACCCCTCCTGTCAGGACTATGCCGTGATCAGCTATATCCTTAGCCAATTCAGGTTTTGTCTGCTCAAGTGCAACTTTTATAACATCCTCTATACGGCAAATTATAGGATCTATCGACTCTCTTACTTCCACAGAGGAAACAGTTGCTATTCTCGGCAGTCCGCCTGACAAGTCACGCCCTTTTACCTGCATGGTAAGCTCTTTCTCCAGAGGAATGGCGGTACCTATAGTATTTTTTACTTCTTCAGCCGTAGTCTCTCCTATCAGCAGAGCAAATTGCTGCCTCAGCATATTTATTATGGCCAAATCCATATTCTTGCCCGCTATGCGTTCTGATTTTTTTACTGATGTACCGCTCAAAGATATAACGGAGACCTCGCTGGTTCCTCCTCCTATATCTATTATCATAGATCCTATCGGTTCATCTATGGGTAACCCTACCCCCAAAGCGGCGGAAATCGGCTCTTCAATAACATACGCTTCTTTTGCGCCTGCGCCAAGCGTAGCATCTATTACCGCTTTTCTTTCCACTTCAGTTATTTCAGCAGGTACTGAAATAGCTACTCTCGGCCTGATATTTAATTTTCCTTCGCTGGCTTGATGAATACAATACCGCAGCAATTCTTCAGTCATATCAAAATTGGCTATAACTCCATCTTGCAGCGGCCATACTGTCTCGACTCCAGCCGGAGTTTTTCCGTCCATCAACTTAGCTTCAAGTCCAACAGCAATAATTTCCTGTCCGCCTCCGCGTGGTCTTTTTCTCAACGCGACCATAGAAGGTTCATTGAGGACTATTCCTTTACCTTTAGCATAAACTACTATATTTGTGGTTCCAAGATCTATCCCTACATCAAGTCCCCAAAAATTAGAAAAAAACTTCAAATTTGTTCCCCTCTCATTCCCATAGTCATTTTGGCCAGAATGGATTCTTTCTCATTTCATCGTAAATTGTTGTCGAAGGACCATGCCCGGGATAAACGGCCAATTCAGGAGGGAGCGACGCAAGTTTGATCAATGATTTTTCCAAAGCGCCCGTATCCCCTCCGGGCAAGTCCGTTCTTCCAACGCTCTGAGCGAAAAGCGTATCTCCAGAAAACAATACGCTTTCCCCTTCGCCTTCTCCAATCAATAAACATACGCTGCCTTCCGTATGTCCGGGCGTTTCTATTACTTTCACGCGGATATCCCCAAAAGACAATTCGTCTTCGTTTTTCATATCCTTAAATGAAGATATTCCGTTGAAATTTAAGCCAAAGCTCCTCGCCAACCCTTTCGGTGGATTTGTAACCATTTCAGAATCTCTATGGTTTATATAAATCTCCCCATTCATAGCATCCGAAAAACCGTTTTCTCCCAACCCTGCCACATGATCTACATGTCCATGTGTAATGAGGATAGCTTTCAGCTCAAGGCTATTACTCCTTATCCAGTCAATTATGACCGATGTTTCAGCAGCAGGATCAATAAATACAGCAGTTCCATGGCGGTCGGATATAAGGTATCCGTTAGTCCAAAGGGGGCCAAGCGCAAATCTTTTTATGTTCATATTATTTGTCCTCCGGAGTTTCTATTATCAAAGTGACAGGGCCGTCGTTCGCTATCTCTATTACCATGTGCGTCTGAAACATTCCTGTTTTTACAGGTATTCCATAGCTTTTAACTTTTTCTATGGTTAATTCATAAAGTTTCTTAGCGTCACCTGGAGGCGCAGCTTCCGTGAATGATGGGCGTCTGCCTTTTCGGCAATCTCCATAGACAGTAAACTGTGAAATTAAAAGCATCTCTCCTTTTATGTCGAGTAAGGAGCGGTTTAATTTTTCAGTTTCATCCTCAAATACGCGCAAGTTGACTAATTTTTCCGCCATCCATGCAGCTTCCTTTTCTGTATCCCCCGTTTTTACTCCCATAAGGACACAGAGGCCTGACTTAATTTCCCCCAGAACTTCCCCTTCAAAATTTGCTCTTGCCTCTCTGGCTCTTTGAACAATTGCCCTCATTTTTTATCTCCTATCCACGAACGACCTCTAATACGTTCTTTATGCTATTCAGCTTTCCCATTATCTCTAAAAGATGGCTGAGATTACGAACGGACACTTCAAGTTTAGTCCTGTAAATATTATTACCGACTAAATTGCCTTTTATATTGTGGATTCCACTGCCGCTCTGCCCTATGACATCCATTATGTCACGAAGCAGATTTCCTCTGTCTAAAGCGTCAATTATCAAACGCGCCATATAGATTTTTCCTGTTGGAGCACTCCATGTCACCTGCGTTATCCTGTCCACTGGGACATCCTGAATACTCTGACAATCCGTACGGTGAACGGTTATTCCCCTTAGCTGAGTAATATATCCAATTATCATATCTCCCGGTACAGGGTCACAGCAATGTGACAATGTAACTTTAACGCTTGTCGCTCCTGAAACAATTACATCGGATTCATTTTTCTTGCCGTTTATTTTCGGAATTGGAACTGTAGTTCCCTCTGCAGCCTGATGCTGAAGCCATATCTGCGTAAGGCGTTGTATAACGCTGCTTGCATTTACTGACGAACCTCCAACGGCAACAATCAAATCTTCCCCCGAGTTCATTCCCATATCACGCGCCACTTTATTGAGGTGCGGAGACATTTCCTCATTATTTGAAAGCGGCAGTTCTCTGCGTTTTAACTCTTTATCAAGAACCTCATGACCGCGTTGCAGTTTTTCCTGTTTGTCAAGCTTTTCGGTTTGCCTGAACCATGCTTTTATCTTATTGCGCGTTTTATTGCTGTGGACTATTTTAAGCCAGTCTCTGGATGGAGAACTCTGTTGAGAAGTGGTTATTTTTATTATGTTCCCATCATTAATTTCTGTTGATAATGGAACTATACGACCATCAACTGTAGCGCCAGCGCAATGATTCCCGACTTCAGTATGGACCCTGTAAGCAAAATCTATCATTGTAGAGCCTTTTGGCATTAATACAGGTTTCCCTTTTGGTGTGAACACACAAATTTCATGCGTAAAGATATCTGTCTTAAGCTGTTCGACAAATTCTGAAGGGGCATCGCCTTCCTGTTCTCCGTCAAGAGCCTGCTTTATCCAGTCCAGTTTTGTCTCCATTATTTTATCAAGGGTACCGCCGGTTTTATACCTCCAATGCGCTGCAACCCCATACTCCGCAAAGCGGTTCATCTCTTCTGTCCTTATCTGTATCTCAAGCGGTTCTCCCGCCGGGCCAACTACAGTGGTGTGCAAAGACTGGTACATATTGCTCTTTGGGTTTGCTATGTAATCGTTAAACTGTCCCGGTATTGGTACCCACGTTGCGTGAACAATGCCAAGAACTGCGTAACATGTCGAAATGTCTTTAACAAGGACACGAATGGCAAGGATATCATAAACCTGTTCCACCGAAAGGTTTTTACGTTCCATTTTTTCATAAATACTGAAAAAATGCTTAGTGCGCCCCTTTATACGGAAAGTTATTCCTTCTTTTTCAAGGTGCTGAGAGAGGGTATCTATACCTTTTTGAACGATAACCTCCCTGTCAGGCATTCGCTTACGAACCTTTTTGCGAATATCTTCATAAGTTTCCGGGTCCGAATATTTGAACGCAAGGTCCTCCAGCTCCCATTTTATCTCATAAATTCCAAGCCTGTGAGCCAAAGGAGCATAAATTTCAAGAGTTTCTTTCGCTACACGCACTTGTTTTTCATAGCGGAGAGCTCCGAGGGTTCGCATATTATGCAGTCTGTCCGCAAGTTTTATGAGGACGACGCGTATATCCTTCCCCATAACAATAAACATTTTCCTTAAGTTTTCCGCCTTGTAGTCTTCAGCGGACATGAATGGCAGTTTATTAAGCTTGGTAACCCCATCTACAAGTGCTGCAACATCTACACCGAATTTACTTATCAAATCCTCTTTTTCTGCTTTAGTATCCTCAATTACATCATGAAGAAGAGCAGCAACTAAAGTAGAGACATCCAACTGCATATTCGCAAGTATTATCGCGACATTTAGGGAGTGTACTATATATGGCTCTCCGGAATACCTTTTTTGTCCGCTATGTGACCATGCCGCAAAAACAAGAGCGTTTCCGAGTTCTGAAAGCTGGTCATCCGACCAATCGTTATAAATTTTAGACCACAGATCCTGCCAAGCTGTCTTAACAGCTTCAGATCTATCCTCGGGGAAAATTGCTTCAAAATAAGCGTCTCTTGAAAGCCCGCGCTCTATAGTGTTGAGTTTTTGATCATTTTCCTGTTGCTGCATATTTTAATCCTCCGCAACTATGTAATCGAGGATAAATTGAATTCTTTCTTCTCCTTGCCAGTAATCAATACGCGGATGATATATCCATCCTAAGCTTTTTTTGTTTCTGCCATCATAAACATCTAATGCTTCATAACCATTAAAAGCCAACAAGCGGACTCCGTCGACTTCAATCTGAGCGTGCTGTTTCCCTTTCCCAAGAGTTAAATTACGTTCATTTCCAGTTGCGGGGAGATATAAATATGGATGAGGATTACTGTTGCCGAAAGGGCCAAGTCGGTCAACCAATCTCCAATCATTTATCCCTATTTCTCTGGGACGTAGTTCCAATGCCCGAATTGACTTCTCCTCTAATTTTATACTTGATAATATTTCCTCAAGCTGCTTTTGAACTTCTTCCCATTTTTCCGGAGATACCGAAAAACCTGCAGCGTAAGGATGTCCTCCCCACCCCAACAGATTATGCGATATGGACTTCAATATGCCTACAGCATCAATTCCTTCAGGTACGCGTAAAGTTCCTCTGATCTGCTTTTTTATCGGGGCTGCTAAAACTATAGGCTTTTTTCTTACATTGCATATTTTGCTGGCAACACTGCTTAATACGCCAACTGGCCAATCTGCATCATATAAAACGTATGTAAAGTCTCCATTGCCAGCAATTATGCCGGTTACTCTGCCGGATATGCTATCCGATATCAACTGTCTTTTTCTGTTGAGGTTGATGAGTTCATCCACATATTCGGAAATATTGTATTCGTCTCTCATAACTTTTACCGACAAGTCTGCGCAGCCAACCCTCCCAGGCGCGTTAAGACACGGGATGACTTTCATTGAAAGCTGCTCTTCAGAAATGGTAAACCTGCTCATTCCTAATTTACCAAAAAGGCAGGCCAGTCCTTGTCTTGGCTGTGAGCGCATTTGATTCATCCCCTGCTGGACAAGTGACCGGTTCATCAAGTTGAGCGGCATGCAATCCGAAATGGTGGCAAGGGCTACTAAGTCGATCCTGAGCAGTAGCCAATGCTTGGGAAGAACATTTTCATTCCATGCCCAAAACCACAAAACAGCAGTCGCGCATAAGTTTTTTGTTTCAAAATCTCCTTCTATGTGTGGATTAACGGCATTTTCCCAGTAAGTTTCAGATGATCCAACGCTATGGTGGTCGAAAACAAAAACATTGATGCCTTCTTTCTCAAGCTCATCAAGCATATCCTTATCTTTTGTCCCGCAGTCAACGACCACAAGAGTATTACACCCCATTTCAACAAGGCGGCGCACAACAAATTGGTGCAATCCATATCCCTGAACATCTCTTCTGGGGATAAAATATTGCACGTCTTCCGCTTTTTCTTCGAAAATTTCCATAGCAAGGACGGTAGAGGATATGCCATCTACATCGTAGTCACCGTAAACAAAAACCTTTCCGAAGGAGTCAAGGCTTTTCCATTTATCCGCTGCCGCCTTGCTGGCTTTTCCAAGAGAAAGCCCTTCTATAATCTTTTCAAACTTGGGATTAAGCCATGAACGAATACGAGCACTATCCTGCGTTGCTTCACTGTGATTCATTTGCAGTATTGCTGCAACTAAAAATGAACAAGAATATTTCTGCGCTAATTCACGAGTTGAATCCTGAAAGCGAAAGATTTTTAAATGAGAACTTCTGCATTTATCCAGCAAGTGACATCTCTATTCTTCATAAATAATTTGACCCTAAAAAAGGGTATTTTTATACTTAATAACTTTACCACAAAAATACAGTTACGAGTTACAATTTACGAGTTATAAGAAAAAAATAATAAATGACTTGTAACTGTCTTTTGCTTTTTATATCTTTGATAAGAATCCATGGAACGGGAAATCCGGCTCCAGTAAACACCACTGTCTCCTCCATAATATCTGCCAAGAGCTGTTTGAATATTGTCGCTATCTTTTATATATCTCGATAACAAAAGGCATCCTGCGGCAGCTCCAAATTCCGGCTGAAAAAGCAGCTCCTCGCTAGAAATCCCATTTGCTTTCAATAAAGCTGAGTGAATCCGCCATACGACCTGCATTAAGCCAAGCGCCCCATAGCTGCTCCTCGCTTCAGGATCAAAATGACTCTCGGTATGCGCTACGGCAACAACTAATTCAAACGAGACACCATATTTCAAGCTGTAATGTTTTAACGCAGAAGCTATTCTGAATGCTCTCTTTGATGAGATATTGTAATTCTGATCCTGAATAAAACCTGAAAGGGTTTCCACATCCGACATATATTTACTGAGAGTTGTTCCAGTCTTAGAAAGGTTTCTGTCAAAATCTGGAAAATGCTGGGAAACGTAGTCTTTTACAAAATAATTCCAGTCATTAATAAAATTCTCCGTCTGAGATACCTGCCAAGGCTTATTTACCTGAATATTAAATGGAGCCATAAACAACGCTATCATACCGAGGCTTGCCAGCATAAATGCTGCAAAGGATAATAAAAAAACCAAAATTATTGCCCGGCGGAAATTATGCAGCAATAAAACCCCTCCGTTTAGTGAAAACTCTCATATTTTTTAGTGAGATGAGAAATCAATGCAGAGTTATATTCACCAAGGAAACGCATGGGATTGTAAGCCAATCCATTGACTAAAACTTCAAAATGAACATGATTTGAAGTTGACCTGCCGCTACTCCCAACATAAGCTATTACCTGCCCCGCATTGACAAAGTCCCCTTTACTTACCGCAAAATCGGAACAATGTGCATAACGTGTTTCAACTCCATTTCCGTGGTCTATGATGACGAGCTTGCCATAACCGCGAAGAACAGAATCAGCGCGTGTTACCACTCCACTGCGGGCTGCCATAATGGGGGTCCCTCTTGGCGCAGGGATATCTACACCGTGATGAATCCCGCCTTGAGTCCCATTCACACGGAAACCGTACGATGAAGAAACTTTACCAATAACAGGCCATATAAATGGCTGATATTTAAGCGATTCATAAGATATCGGCAGGTTTAAGTTCGGGCTTTTGTTTAAAGTCTTATTCGCTGTAAGATTGTTCAATTGCTTAAAGTTAGCTAACTTTGGCATTTCCACATCATGATTAAAGGAAGGTAATTTATCTGGAATTTTGATTTTTAAGAACGCAGCAGGTACAAAAAGCTTATCCGGCATTGGGTTTACTGTTGGCATGATACTGGAATAAGCTTCATTTTTCTGAAATATAATAATAGTTAATAAAAACAATAATGCAATGCTTTTTTTCGGCACTGTAAGATCACTCCCTTCTGTAAAATGCATATTGGTATCATAATCTAATAAAATTATGGTTTACAAAAATTTAAGCTCTTTTCTTTTATTTTCAAACTGGTACAGTGCATTGAAAATAAAACATATGAAACCTATTATTAACGCTATATCTGCTATATTGAGATAAAGCCTGACAATGATTGGAAATGGAAGCGGAATCCAATCAATAACATATCCGAAGCGCACACGGTCAATTAAATTACCGCCCATTCCCGCCAATAATAATGACCATTTCAGGTCAAATTTTATTTTGTAAAGTATCATAAGATAAAACATTAAAAAAGTTAAAGCAAAAAGTATCCACAATGGAAATCGAGGGAAAACGCCGAACGATATTCCTGTGTTTGCCATCCAATTCAAGTTAATAACAGCAATATATTTTGTTATTTGATCAGTCAATAATACGAACAGAAAAATAAATGCGTTCTTCACGCTGAAATAATTACTCTAATAATTAAATTCCAAGCTAACCATAAACTCTTCCGTATAGAGATCAAAAATTTCCTCATTAAAGATTTCCAGCAATACATATGGGGCGGAACTAGATTTAGTCTCATAGAGGCCGTCATCAATTCTTGTCATAAGTATGTTCCTCTGCGGAATGCTTCTGGCATAAGAGTTTCCATATGTGTCCAGCCAAAATATAACTCCGGAAAAAGATAACTCGTAGTCATAAAAATTAACTTTTTCAAAGTGAAAGACCCTGATGTATGAGTCGTAATACGATACTTCCCAATCCGGGTTATCGTAATTTTCTCCATCAACGGCATAATATCTTCCAGGCTGAATAAAATCGCTCTCATCTGTGGAGTCTCCGCCACAGCCCCCGAATGTAAATACAGTAAATAAACAAAATATAAACAGCATCAAAAAACTTTTCTTATTCACTTTACTCAAGTCCTTTCTTTATTTATGATAGAACACTTTTCTAAAAGTTTCATAAGCGGGATCCCCAGCGCAAAACAAGCCACAGCTTGCCCGGATCCTACAATAAGAGCAGTTATTAGAAAAGGAACTTCTAAGATAAAATGCAGCAAAGCCCCTATTATAATCATATTAATAATTACAGGGGGGACTGCCGCAAGCCACAAATTTGGCATTTTTGAACTGAGCCACGCTGCCAAAAGCGTTGCTCCGCTGCCCAAAAACACATCCCATAACCCATTTCCGCCTATAAAATTTGCTATCATACATCCTATAAAAAGCGCCGGAA
>Ga0123353_10019482_pt1 | contig 10084 bp, 3 predicted proteins | sample TergutLab28metaG_3_FD_92763 | JGI IMG/M metagenome (GOLD analysis project Ga0123353, IMG submission 92763) | Labiotermes labralis P3 segment gut microbial communities from Petit-Saut dam, French Guiana - Lab288 P3 | ecosystem: Host-associated > Arthropoda: Insects > Digestive system > Gut ...
ATCATCATAGGTAATGGTAATATCCTGAAAACCGCTGTGGAAACCCAGCCCTGCGCCAAGTTCCGCGAAGAATGCTTTACCAAACGGGTAAAACCGCGCGTTTGCATTGAAGCCCCAGTCGTTCCAAAAAAACAGGGTATGGAGATACGCGTTCACGCCGAGTGAAAATTTTGGGCCCAGCATGTATTCATACCTTAAACCAACGCCAACCAGGCTGACTTCTCCGGAAAGCCAGTTATTCTTTACGTTCGCCTGCGCGGAAACTCCTCCTGCGATTAAAGCAGCAAGAACCAACACCAATACGACCTTTCTCATGAATTATTCTCCTTATAAAGAAACGGGTTGTTTAAAATATACTCCTTTTTTTCTTGCTTGTCATCAGTAATAAACGCACGTTTTTTTTGCCAACCTTTTACAGTGTCTTTTCATACTCCAGCAATTTATGCAGTTGGTCCAGTATATAATCCTGAAAAAACGGGTTCAACTGTTTAAAAATCTCCAGGGTTTCGGAGACTTTATAATTCGGGGCGGTGTCTTTTTCGAACATTTCCCCTTCCCCGGTTCGCAGCCATTCCTCGTTTACACCATAAACGGAAACTATGAGCTTAACGTGCCGATCAAGGACTTTTTTCTGTTCGAGTTCTGTCAAAGTTTGAAAAGACGTTGAAACACAGAGCTTTTGAGCAAATTCTTTTTGGGTCAATTTGAGGCTCTTTCGAAGTATTTTTACCCGTTTGTTGATAGTCATTTCATTTATGATAACATACATTTCATTTTTGGTAACAGATAACACATTTTTGGTAACAGATAACACATTTATGGATAAAGCATAACAGAATTTCCATAAAAAGGGGAGATATTTCGTTTAAAAAAATAATGTTACTCTTGCATAATTTTAATATTATCTGGTAATATTTTATGAAGATTCGTTTGCGCCCGAAAAAAAGCGCAGACAAAGAGGAACTATGACCAAGGCCGAACGTCGTATCAAAGATTTTTCATCAGGGATGAAAGATCTGGACAGTGCCAGTCAAAATAAAATTCATAATCTTGCAAAAAATCTGCTCCTTATCGAAAAAACGCCGGTTTGCCCGGCTGCGGAGAAGAAGCCACGTAATTTGAAAGAGAAGGGAAAGGCCGGTACATAAGCCGGTTTTTCACTGTGTCTATGATTGCTTTTTTTAATCGGAGGTTTTTATGAAATCGGTACTGAAGAAGGTATTCCCCGTTCTTGTCATCCTGGCTTTGATAATTCTGGCCGGATGCTTCAATCCCCTTAAACCCCAAAAAGACTGGGATGGCGGAGAGACGGTTGTAATCGTAAGGCTGGGCGAGTCAGGCAGCAGCCGTGCGGTTTGTTTCCCCGAGGACGAGCTGGTTTATACGGCGGCCGATTTCAAATATTCCGTAACATTCACCAACATGGCTACCATGGGGGTAATAGATGCGGTGATAGATATAAGCAACAACACAGTAAGCGCCAGGGCGGTAATTACTCCGGGGGTCTGGACCATAGATGTACTGGTTGAATTGCTGGTGGAGCCTTTCGGTCCCTACGCGACAGGCGCCATTACCATAAATGTTCAGCAGAGTGAAGTTGTTTCCATACCGATGCAAAGGCCTTCCAAGGTTGATTTTATATGGGAAGAGATTCCGCAAGACGGCTCAATTGAGCAGCCCTTCCTTATCTACAATCTGGAAAGATGGGGAAAAATAGGTTCGGGAGAGGAAGGCTGGAGCCTTTCGATGAACTACAAACAGGTTACCAATTTAGACCTGACCGAATCCGGAGCATGGACACCCATTGGGGCAATTTCGCCCTTCACCGGCAGTTATGACGGCGGCGGCCTTACCATCAAAGGTCTTACCATTAACTCGTCCGGGAATAACCTGGGTATGTTTGGTCAGCTTGAAGGCGGAACCGTAAAGAACGTGAAGCTTGAAAACGTGACCATCACCGGCGCAGGCAACAATGTCGGCGCAGTAGTGGGCTACAACAGGGGCACGGTTGAAAACTGTGTGGCGCTCGGCGCGATTACAGGCGGCGACGGCGTCGGCGCAATAGTCGGACGCAACGATGGCACAATCAGAAACGCCTATTCCACAGCCGATGTAACCGGGAACGTGAATGTCGGCGGCATCGCGGGTCTTGTTGAAGGCGGCCTGATTGCCAATTGTTACGCCATCGGAACCATCAGCGCTTCCAATTATGCCGGCGGCATCGCGGGCAGGGTTAACGGAGGCACGGTTGAAAACTGCGCGGCGATTAACGAGGCCATAAAGCGGACAGGCGGCACTGCCGAGGACTTCGGCCGCGTGGCAGGCGGAAACTTTGCCAGGCTTGAGAATAACGCCGGCTGGATTTACATGACTGTTATCAACGACGGCATTGTGGTAAGCAGCGACGGCGCCAGCATTGACGGCATGGATCTCAGCACAGCGGGAGTCAAAACCCGCTCCACATACGAAATACTGGGCTGGGAGTACGGCGGAGAGGACCAAAGCCCGTGGAAATGGGGCGGAGCGACATATCCGCTGCCCGTACTGTATTGGCAGAAATCGGGTACATACCCAGCCGATCCGGAGCATCTGACGACTAACGAAGGCGGCAATGAATTTGAAGCCGGAACCGGCATCAGCGGCAACCCCTACGTCATCGCGGACGCGGCTCAACTGGCCAGGCTTGCCGAGCTGGTTAACTCAGGCGATACCAATTTCACACACTCGTACTACAGGCTTGGCAACGACATTGATCTTTCCGGATACCAGAACGGAGCGGGCTGGACGCCCATAGGAAGCAGCGTGACTGGCAGACAGTTCATGGGCGCTTTCGACGGCGCAGGCTGCGTGGTAAGGAACCTTAAAATAAACAAGCCGGAATCCCTGCTCACGAACAACTATCAGGGCCTGTTTGGTTATATAAACGACGCCGCGATTAAAAACCTCGGCGTTGAAAACTGCGAGATCCTCGCCTACAACTATGCCGGCGGACTGGCAGGTTATGTTACCGGCAATTCCACCATAATAAATTGTTATGTGATTGGCGGCGCAAGCGGCGTCATTAACGGTTCCGGCAATACCATTGGCGGACTGGTTGGTTACGCGGGCGGTGAATTTATTGAAAACAGCTATGCCGCGGTGAATGTCATCGGGAGCAGCGATATAGTCGGCGGTCTCATTGGCCGGCTTGACAGCGGTTACCTGCTGCACTCCTACACCACGGGCGCGGTCAGCGGCCGCGACAGCGTCGGCGGCCTGGTCGGCCACCTTGAATCAGGCAGTGTGGAATACAGTGCGGCTATTAATACGAGCATAACAAGAACAGGAGGCACGGGCACGAACTTTGGCCGCGTGGCAGGCCTGGCCCGCGGTACGCTTGTTACCAACTCGGCGTGGAGCGGCATGGAAGCGCTTGGCGGCGCGGTGTTCGGCGCGGCGGGAGCTTCCAACAAAGACGGAAGAGACGTTATCACGGCGGATGCCATCACGCAGGGCGCGTACACGTCGCTGGGCTTTGAATGGGGCGCCACCGACCAACTTCCGTGGAAGTGGGGAGGCCTCGCCTATCCGCTGCCCGTATTGTACTGGCAGGATCCGGGTATGTATCCGACTATGCCCGAGCAATTCTCGAAAGACTCGTCCGGTAATTTTGACAGCGGCCTGGGTACCATCAACTACCCGTACCTGATAAAAACACCGGCGCACCTGGTAAACTTGACCACTTTGATAAACGCGACGGGCAACGCGGATTACCGCAGCGCTTACTACAGGCTGGAAAACGACATAGACCTTTCCGCCTACCAATACGGCGAAGGCTGGACGCCCATAGGCAGCTCGGCTACCAATTCATTCCGGGGCAACTTTGACGGAAACGGCTACGCGGTCAGGAACCTTACGATAGCCCGGTCCACGGCGGATAACCAGGGCTTGTTCGGTTTTGCCACCAACAACGCGGTAATCAGGAACCTTGGCGTCGAGGGCGTTAACATCAACGCGAGGGACAATGTCGGCGGCCTGGTGGGTAATACCTCGGCCACCGTTACCATAAGCAACTGCTACGTAACAGGCGCGCTGGTCGCCGGAAACCTGATGGGCGTAAGCGGCCGCAACAACGTCGGCGGTTTGTCAGGATATACCGCCGCTACAACCATTGAAAATTGCAGCGCTGGCTGCCCGGTAACCGGAACAGGTACCCCTGTCGGCGGCTTGGTAGGTCACCTTTATGGTACCTCAGCCATCAGAAACTCCTACGCCTCAGGCAATGTAAGCAGCAGCTCCAGTGATGTCGGCGGGCTAGTGGGCCATAGTAGTTATACTAACACCATTGAATGGTGTTACGCTTCCGGAAACGTAAGCGGCACTACCGCTGTCGGCGGCCTTCTTGGGGCATACTCTTCTACTGTTCCCACCATCCGGGGCTGCGTAGCGGCAAACGCCCGCGTCGCGGCCACAAGCGAGACCGGAACTGTTAACCGCATCACGCCGGTCGGCACCACTTATGTCAATAACCACGCCTACAGCGGCATGATTGTGACGCGCTTCAACAACCTTGTAACGGTTACCGGCACTTTGACCGACGGGGCAGGGGCCGGGAAAACATTGGCCGAATTAACCAACTTTGCCTTCTACAGTAACCCGGGCAACTGGTTTAACGTATGGGACATTAGCGCGGCCGAAGACTCCGCAAGAATCTGGAGAATTATCGACAACGTAACCATGCCCTTCCACCAGACGCAGAAAGAAGTTAATTCCGACTACGTCATTGCCGTCGCGACCGGAGGCAACGGAACCGTTACGCCAAGCGGCCATGTGCGCGCGGCTTCGGGCTCGAACCAGAATTTTACCATTACGCCTGCCCAATACTATGAGGTTGACTCTCTGTTGGTAGACGGCGAAGCAAAGACCATTGCCGCCGCGGGCGGAACCTATACCTTAAGCGGCGTTGCGGCGAACAGTTCCATCCACGTTATGTACAAAATTGCCGGTTTCGCGGGCGGTAACGGGGCGGAGGATACTCCCTACGAAATAAGCACTCCCGCCAATCTGACGGCGCTTGCGAGCTTCGTGAATTCCGGGTCCAGCCGGGGCAACCACACCGCCACAAAGTACTTTACATTAACAGGCAACATCGATTTCGCCGGAATCCTGACAACCGAAGGCTGGGCTCCCATAGGAAACGCCACAACAGGCAACCAGTTCCGGGGCAATTTTGACGGGGACGGCTACGCGGTGAGGAACCTCAGTATCGCCAGATCATCGTCCAGCTATCAGGGCCTGTTTGGCGCTACTACAAACGGCGCCGTAATCAGAAACCTTGGCGTGGAGAGCGTCAATATACTCGGCTATGATAGCGTCGGCGGCCTGGTGGGTAACGCGACGAACACGACAATCACCAACTGCTACGTAAGCGGCGTCGCAACCGTTTCCGGGAGAACCAGCGTCGGCGGCCTGGCAGGCTATATAAGCGGTTCCACCATTGAAAGAAGCTACTCAAGCACCAATGTAAGCGGAACAGGAACCGCCATTGGCGGCCTGGCAGGCGATTGTTACAATTCTGCAGTTATCAGGAACTGTTACGCTACCGGCAATGTAAGCTCAACTTCAAGCAGCGTTGGCGGATTGGTGGGATATCTCAACAGCAACAGCGGCAATATAGTTGAATACTGTTACGCCTCAGGAAATGTAAGCGGCACTACCGGTGTCGGCGGCCTCATAGGATCGAACGGCTCAGGCATAACCGTACGGAACAACATAGCGGCAAACGCCCGCGTTTCCGCGACAAACGAGGACGGGCTTCTCTTCCGTATTACCGGCACCAGCGGCACGTACGTAACCAACCACGCTCTGGATGATATGTATGTATTGCGCTTCAGCAACCTTGTAGAATCCACAGACAATACAAACAACGCCGCGGGCCAGGGCCGGCCACTAGCCGACCTGACCAGCCTCGCTTTCTACACAACGCCGGGTAACTGGAACAGTTTGTGGAACATAGCCGCCGGCGCAGACAGTTCCTACGTCTGGGGAATTAACCCGGGCTCGCTGCCCTTCCTCCAGTGGCAGAAAACCGTCAACACCGATCACACCATAATCGCGGCCTACGGAGGCAACGGGACCATAGTCCCGAGCGGCCATGTACGCAAAGCCGCGGGCACAAGCCAGGACTTTACCATTACGCCGAATCAATACTATGTGGTTGACAAGCTATGGGTAGACGACGTTGAAACGGCCCTTGGTCCTCTTGTGGGCGGGTCGCATACGCATACATTGAGCGGCGTTGGCGCCAATATGAGCATACGCGTCACCTTCAAATTCGGCGGTTTCGCGGGCGGAAACGGGACTCTGGCGACTCCCTATGAAATAGACAGCCCCGCATCTTTGGCGACCATGGCCACGTTCGTGAACGCGGGCCGGGGCATCGCGACCATAGGCAAGTATTTTGTGTTAACCAGCGATATTGATTTGATAAGCTACCAGACAGGCGAAGGCTGGATACCCATTGGAAGAGACGGAACAGGCAACCAGTTCCGGGGCAATTTTGACGGGGACGGCCACGTAGTGAGTAATATCAGGATAGTCCGGGCAACCGTATCTTACCAGGGCCTGTTTGGCGCTGTTGCAACATCCGGCGCCGTAATTAAAAACCTTGGCGTGGAAAACGTCAGTATAAGCAGCTATGATCGCGTCGGCGGCCTGGTGGGTGATGTATCAGGCGGCGTCGTAATCAACAACTGCTACGTTGGCTACAATAATTCCATGAGCATTTCCGGGAGAAGCAGCGTCGGCGGCCTGGCAGGCTATGTAACCGGTTCCACCATTGAAAGAAGCTACTCAAGCACCAATGTAAGCGGAACAGGAACCAGCATTGGCGGCCTGGCAGGCGATTGTTACAATTCTGCAGTTATCAGGAACTGTTACGCGACCGGCAATGTAAGCTCAACTTCAAGCAGCGTTGGCGGATTGGTGGGATATCTCAACCCCAACAGCACTAATATAGTTGAATACTGTTACGCCTCCGGAAATGTAAGCGGCACTACCGGTGTCGGCGGCCTCATAGGATCGAACAGCAGCGGAACCTTCCGGAACAACATAGCGGCAAACGCCCGCGTCAGCGCAACAAGCAACGGCGGAGTGGTCTTCCGCATTATCGGCACCAGCGGAACCTACCAGAACAACTATGCCTATGAGGACATGATTGTTACCAGCTTCAGCAACCTTGTAACAGGCGTTGACAATACAAACAGCGCCTGGGGCCAGGGGAAGGCGTTTGCCAGCTTCGGCGATATTGCCTTCTACACCGATAATTCGGCGTCTGTCTGGTACAGCTTGTGGGACATTGTCTCGGGCCGGGACAGCTCAAGAGTCTGGGGAGTTAACCCCGGCGCGCTGCCCTTCCTCCAGTGGCAGGATACCCTTGATACCGATCACGTAATTATCGCGGCGTCGGGCGGCTACGGGAGCATATCGCCCCTGGGCCACGTCCGCGTAACCACAGGCGGCAGCCTCAGCTTTACCATTACGCCAAACAGCCTCTACGTGGTTGACAAGCTGTTGGTAAACGGCGTTGATACGGCCATTGCCTCCACGGGCGGGGTGCATACAATAAGCAGCATCAGCGCGAACGGAAGTATACGCGTCACATTTAAAATTGACGGCTTCAGCGGCGGAAACGGAACGCAAGCTACTCCCTATTTAATCGCCGACGCGAACGAACTCAGGAACCTGGGCATGTTCGTGGAAACCGGCACCAACGGCAACGCCACAGCGGGCTATTACTTCAAACTGACCGGCAATATTGATTTAACCGGTTACATGACCATACCCGGCTGGACGCCCATAGGAAACAGCACAACAGGCAGGTCATTCCAGGGCATTTTTGACGGCGACGGCAAAACAGTGAGCAAGCTTTATATCAACAGGCCGGCCGCCGTGGCTGCTTCGGATGACCAGGGCTTGTTCGGCTATATTTCAGGCGCCACCATCAGAAATGTCGGCGTAATAGACTGCGATATCATCGCAAGGAACAGCGTTGGCGGTTTGGTGGGCTATGGAACCGGCGCCATCATCGAAAATTGCTACGTAACAGGCGAAATAAGCGCGGGCGGCAACGTTGGCGGTTTAATAGGATACTTCTACTCAGGCGAGATCAGTAACTGTTACGCCGCCTGCCCCATAACCGCAACAGCAACCCGTGCCGGAGGATTCGCGGGCGATTTGCGTGGAACCGTCAGGAACTCTTATGCCACAGGTAACGTAAGTTCAACAAACATTGAAGTTGGCGGTTTTGCAGGATATACCTATGGCGGAACTATTGAATTCTGTTACGCGACAGGAACGGTTAGGGGTACGAATACTGTCGGAGGCTTGAGCGGAGGGGGATCTGGCCCTACCTTCCGAAACAACGCGGCTTTAAACGAATTGATTTACACCACAACAACAAGTACGGGTATCAACCGTATTTCAGGAATCAACGGCACTTTCTCGAACAACCATGCTTTCTCGGGTATGTTAGTGCGGACCAACACCAGTAACGATATCACCGTTACGCCCAACATAACCACACAGGCAGGCCAGAACCTGAGCGCTACCACAATCAAAACGGACGGCACACTGGGCGGCCTCTTCGTGACCGCAAACGGCTGGACAGTACAGAACGGCAGACTGCCGGGCCTGTTCGGAAACACAGTGGATATGCCGGATTATATCGAATAACAGAGGACAGTGAGAAGGAGCGGTTTACAATGAAAAGTTTATTCGGGTTGAAAAGGTATTTGACGCTTTTTTTGATTTTGCTGTCCGGTTTTGCTTTCGCGCAGACCGCGGATGAAATGGACGCCATGCTGACCGAGCATACGGTCAGCGCGGCCCGGGCGGCGCGCTTTGTGCTGGGGGCGGCGGATCTGCTGCCGGCAGATGTTTCCGGCGCCATGGCGGAAACCATGGCCTACGACATGGCGGCGTCAAAAGGATGGATAAAAGCCGGCTCCGGGGAAAGCGTTACCATGAAAAGCGCTGCCTTCCTCGTAATGAAAGCTTTTGACCTAAAAGGCGGCGCTTTTTATTCCATGTTCGGGAGTCCGCGCTATGCCTACAGGGAAATGGTTTATCGAAGGATCATCATGGGCCGCGCGGATCAGGCCATGAAGGTTTCCGGGCCGTGGCTACTTGATGTCATCGACCGAACCATGAAGTACGCCGGCGTGGACTGGAGGTAAAACATGAAACGCTTTATTCCTATTTTGCTGCTTTCCGCGTTTACATTAAGCGCTGTCTTTGCGCCCGGCGTTCATGCCGTGGATGCCGGCGCTTTTATACAAAGCGAATTTGAAGCTTACGGGCAGGACGATACCGACATGTACGGCGCCGTGATCTTTGCCCCCTGGGTTTCCGTGCCGCTGGGCGAATCGGAACTGTACGTATCCGCGGGCGTACACGCCAATTTCGGCGACGAAACAATCATCGCGCCGGACCTGTTCAGGCTGGAATTTTCTTCCCGTATAGCGTCCATGCTGACGCTCAGGCTTGGCCGCATCAATTGGCTTGATCCTTCGGGCTTTGTCGCAAAGGGCCGTTTTGACGGCCTGGACGTGTTTTTTGATTCCGGAAGAATCAGGCTCGGAATCAGCGGCCTGTATACCGGCCTTTTGTTCAAGGACGCCGTAGAAATTAACGTAAGCCCTACGGACAGCGCCGACTACGACTCTGCCTTTGACTGGGGTGATTTTTCAAACACCTACTTCGCGCCCCGCAGGGCAATAGCTTCCCTGTACGGAGAGTTCCCCGGCTTCCTCGCCGACCGCTCGCGCCTGTTCGCCGGCATAATGGGCCAGTTTGACCTCTCCGACGCGGACGAAAAATTCAACACCCAGTACGCCCTGCTCCGCCACGTGCTTGTCTATAAAGTTTTTGACTTTGATCTGGCCGGGGCCGCGGAACTTGAAAACACCGAAGCGGAAGGACTAAGGCCGGGCATCGCGGTTTCCGCCGAAATAGGCGTACAGCTCCCGACCCCCATACCGGACAGATTTTCCCTGGGCTTCTCCTGGGCTTCCGGCGAAGGTCCTTCCACCGCGCCATTTTTCCC
>Ga0123353_10019483_pt1 | contig 10084 bp, 5 predicted proteins | sample TergutLab28metaG_3_FD_92763 | JGI IMG/M metagenome (GOLD analysis project Ga0123353, IMG submission 92763) | Labiotermes labralis P3 segment gut microbial communities from Petit-Saut dam, French Guiana - Lab288 P3 | ecosystem: Host-associated > Arthropoda: Insects > Digestive system > Gut ...
AGACAGAAAAAGCGAAGCAAAATGAAAAAAACCAATGAAAGGAAAAAAAAAATAAGAAATCAGAAAAAAAAAAAAAAAAAAAATGCGAGAAAAGAGTCCAAGAAGACGGAGCAGACAGTGAAAAACTCAGAAATGTGGCGATAAGAGATTGACAACAAAGTAGAAGATTGGCTGGGGGAAGGCAGAACGAAAAACAACTGTAAACGCCTTCTTTAAACTGTCTGGTTTACGGTTACTAAACTATACGAAACTCCTCGGTTTACAAGAGATATTTCAAGGGATATTTACTGGGAAATGTCAAGCCGATTCTAACAGCTACAGACTACCTTTCGTTAAAATTCACATAGCTTAATTTTTAATTAATTAATTTATTTATTTATTGTAATTTCTTGAAATATATTCACTAATCAATTACAATACGAAAAATAAAATAAGTAGAAGAAGTTGAACAGTGGCCACGCGATCCAAGGCGTGAGTCTGCGGCCGCTCTCCAACTGAGATTGCGGGTTCAAATCCCGCCGGAGGCATTGATGTCTGTCTCGTGTGAGTGATGTGTGTTGTCAGGTACAGGTCAGGCACAGCAGCACACCAGACAGCCATCCATACAGAGTGAAAAATACCAGTGTCGCATAGATACAATAATTTCTCCTCATGATGGGCACATAGTTGCGCGAAACAAGTAGAGAGGTTGAAATAAATATACTAAGAATTACTTTGCACCTAGTTGGCTTCATTTGAGAAAGATAACTACGTCACTGTTCAGTCTAACACCTTCAGCTGCCAATAGTTTTAACAGACAATTTCGGTTTTGCCCACGAATATTCCCGGCGTCATATATTGTGTTCCTGTCCGGACGCGGCTCATTTATAGGCGCATTCGCAAAGTTGCACAAAGCGATTATTAGCTTCGTCATTTCTATCTTTCTCTCTGTCCATCTGTACAGAACAACTCGTCTCCCGCAGAACGAACTTTCACGAAGTTTGGTATATGAGTATTTTTCGAAAATCTGTCGAGTAAACTCAAATTTCGTGAAAATCTGAAAAGAATAACGGGTACTTTACAGGAAGACAGATACCCATTTATGCTACTACCACGCTCGGCTCTTCTTTAGAATAAGAAATGTTTCAGACAGGGGCCGTAGACAAAATCAAAATACCCACTTATACTCAATAATATGGAAAATTATGGTACAGCCAGCCAGGCCACAGATGACAATATAATACAGCGCAAGCGCTTTGCATGCTGGATAACTAGTTTACAGACATACACTCAGAATATGTAATACGTCTCGCTTTTGCACGGCAAAAATGGTTACGTGAAAGAGCCTCAATGTTACATTTACACGTAAATGGCCTGCTTTGATAACATCAGGTTGGCTCAACTATCTTATAGGAACTTCCCACGCTGAAGGAGAGAGGAAAGGCTTACTAAGCGCATTTTATATGTGATACAACCTAACTGACTCTTTACTTACTTACTTCACGGGGCAGAGTCCTTCTTGAGAAGCTAACAGGTTTCCAGTTAGTCAAGAAATTCCCCGCATTTTATGGAACCCGAAGGCTCATTACCGCATTCATAAGTGCCCGCCACCTGTCCCTATCCTGAGCCAGCTCGATCAATTCCATACCCCCACATCTCACTTCTTGAAGATCCATCTTGATATTATCCTCCCATCTACGCCTGGGTCTCCCCAGTGGTCTCTTTCCCTCTGGTTTCCCCACCAAAACCCTGTACACGCCTCTCCCCTCACCCATACGCGTTACATGCCAGGCCACCTCATTCTTCTCGATTTTATCACCCGCACAATATTGGACGACGAGTTCAGAAGACTAAGCTCCTCATTATGTACTTTTCTCCATTCCCCTGTTTCCTCATCCCTCTTAGGCCCAAATACTCTCCTCAACACCCTATTCTCAAGGAGAATATTTGGGCCTAAGAGGGACTGATACTTTGCTACGACATAAGCAACGAAAGAGGGACATGAGATTTGATGATACGATTTAAATAAACACAAAAGTTGCATAAACGCCAACACAGAAGGAAAACATGGCGTGTGTTTACAATGTTTAAAGATCAAAAGGACTGTTCAAAAACAAACATTCGTGTCCCTTGCATTGAATACGATAAAACATTTCTTAAGTTCGCGTACTGCAGGCGGCGTACGTAATTTGACGTGGGCCCTAGAGTCGCTCAGATTAATCCGTTCTGGAGAGCAGTAAAGCCAAATTTATGTAGCAAACGTGAAAGGACAGCGTCTTTCCACTGTTGCAAACATTCGTCCATTCACACTCACGCTCCGGCACTCAATATTCATTCACTCAGTCGAACACATTTCGTCGCTTGCACATGATCTGACTTTCTTGTTTACTTCCGAAGATACAAAGCGGGTCCTTTAAGGTTTTTACAGGACTTTATGGTAATTGTGAGATCCACACTGTAGAAAGTTATATGTGTCCCACAACGCCTTCGTGCAACATACGGAAGAGATGCCGATCTCTTACGCAATGCGTTATACGAGAGCTCCAGGGCATCCTGCAAGCAGAATTGTTATATTTGATTTCTAATAGCTAATTATAGGACGTGAGGTTGCAGGAATTTTTGTATTTCAGAAGCCCTCTAATACCTCTTTGACTGGTGCGTTAGATTCGGACTACAACTAAGAGGGAGTGCTGAGAAGTCCTTAGCCCGACCAGGAAAGAAACAAGCATCCACGGACCAAACTCGGCATTTATTCAACATACTCCCCACGAAGCTCAATACACTTCTTAGCCCGTTGCTCTAACTTTTGCAAGCCAAAAAATAAAAATTAAGAAAGTTGTCCGTCCAACCAGGTCTCCGCGGCAGCAATGATCTCCGCGTCGGACGAAAAATGGCGAACTTTCAATTTTTTTTTCATTCAGGGAAAAGGTTGTAGTTCGACGGGGTCAGATCCGGAGAATAGGATGGGTGATCAAGAGAGTGGAAGCCCAGGTAGGCCAGTTTCTTCTGGGTTGCAAGTGCCCGGTGAGCCGGGGCATTGTCGTGCAAGAACAAGACCCCCTTGGTGACCTTCCCGCGGCGTTTTTCCTTCAAAATGTCCTTCAATTACACCAGCAGAGACGAATAATACTCCGTGTTCATAGTTTGGCCCTTTGGAAGATAATTAATGAGAAGAATGCCGTCTTGATCCCAAAAAATCGAGGCGAGAACGTTTCCAGCGGATTTTTACACTCGGAACTTTTTGGGGCGTGGTGAGCCGTTATGCCGCTGCTCCATTGGTTGCTGCTTTGTCTCCGGGTCATAGTGATATAACCAGGTTCCGTCCATGGTCACCAATCGCGACTGGAAATCATTTCTATCGCGCCGAGAAAATTCCAAATGTTGCTCAGACGACTGGCACCGTTGACGTTTTTGATCCGCATTCAGGCATTTCGGCACCCACTTCGCGGAGGGCTTCCGTATGTCCAAATCTTCATGAATGATGGACCCAACCCCTTCACGTGAGGTGCCCAGTTGCTCGGTTATTGATTTAGCCGAAATCCGGCCGTCTTCCAAGCTTAGCTCGTGAATTTGATCAATAATCTCCGGGGTGGTCACTGTTTTGGGTCGTCCAGGACGAGGCCCAACACAGGTGTAAAAATCACGACGTTTAAACTGGGCCACCCAGTTTTTGACGGTGTCATACGATGGTGCATCCTCCCCTAATGTTTCTGTTTGAATGGCGTGAATTTCCTTCGGCGCTTTGCCTTGCAAGGAAAAGAATTTGATGACAGTTCGCTTCTCCATGTCGTTGAAATCGCGCACGTCGCCTGACATGCTTCCTTTCAGCCTCTGTAACAAGAAAAGTCTTGCAATTCGGCACATGAACAGACTCCTTTTTCCAAAGACAATATGGATTCCGTCCTACGATATTGGGAATTAGGTCGGGCTAAGGAGTTATCAGCACCCCCTTGTACACAGTAACGTAGTGCAATACGGAAGCACTGTTGAAGTTATATAAGGTAATGGTGGTAACGACGTTCTTATAGATGTGTGAGAATTGTACTTTACCGCGACAACACTAAACGAGAATTCGGACATACAAATGGAATTTTTGAGTACAATAAGAACCAACAGAATTCACTATTTACCTTCAGTTTATTTCAATATTTAACCTCTACATGTTTCGAGCAGGCTTACCGCTTATCAACAGGAGATATTACTCTGTATATACAGCAACTGGTATAAGTCATGCATTTATGTTGCCTGGCTGTTGGAACGATCGGGTGAGTAGTAACTCCTGATGATAAGCAGTAAGCCTGCTCGAAACATGTAGAGGTTAATTACTGAAATAAATTGAAAGTAAATAGTTCATCCTGTTGGTTCTTATTGTACGGATATAACACGATGCACGGCCAACAAAACACGGAATTTTTTAGGTCAGTTACAGGATATATATTTTATGACCATAAAACAAGCTAATAAGAAGATAATTATATATACAATAAATAATTAATTGGGTTTATAGATATAAGTGAACGTAACATTCATTAAGAATGAAAGATGACCACAAATCCCAAACAAGTAAATGAAAATACTCTACCTGACAGAAGAACTGTAGGTCGAATAAGAAGATGGAAAGACCAACATGCAAGAAGATAATATCCTGGATGATTTAGACCCTCTTGCTGTTGCTTCTTCTGATAAGGTAAAGTGCACCCTTGTACAGGCACTGAGGCTCTGTACACGCCGTACGGCCCATAAGGGGAGTACAGTAGAGTAGTATGGCTCTACTCCTTCTTGACGACGACGCTAGAAGGGGGTGAGGGTTCAGCGTCACGCCCCGGCCGCTCTGTACCGCCGGCGAACACACAGTACCCATAGTACAGAAGGCTGGGTGGGGCCCAAGGCCGGTCTGGACAGGTGCGGAAAATCTCGCCCCCACCGGGGTTAGATCCCCAGACCGTCCAGCCCGTAGCCAGTCGCTATACTGGTCCACTGCTTCTGATAAAAATGATTAAATAAATGTACCTGAAGACTGAAATTAACAGACTATTGATAATTTCTTTCGTCTATAGATGGTCTGCATGCCATTGTTTTCATCTGAGTGATATGCCACAATAAGGGTTAATCATTTTAAGAGATCTATGTCCCACGCTGTTTCGTTGCTTAGCAACCATTACGCAGCAGACACTGTGTGATTCTAACGCGGCACATAATGTAACATCTGTCAATAGGAATACAGAATCCCAAGACTGTCATAATACTTAAGCTGTTTTATAACTGCAACAGAGTTTATTCCATGAAGAATGCGGGCGGAAGACAATTGCTTTCACTAGTTGCTAGCCTGCGTATTTCCGTCACTGCGTCTTGTGCGGCTCTTCGTTTTATGAACAGCTCTGTTCCACGACCAGTCCCCACGGTAATCACATTTGATTACATTACTTAAAGCTTAAGGAAGTCGGGTCACTGGTGCAGGCAATGCAGACACAATAATTTGGAAAAAAGCTTACCGAAGAAAGTGGCTAGTGGAAGTTGAGACGACAAGGGAGCAGGCTAAAGGTAATGCAGCACTTCCACTGACAGAAACACGAACATAATTTGCTCATGGCAGCAATGTTTCAATTAAGTTACTTTGTTCGACTCTCTGCGTAATTGGCTGTCTGGTCTTTGCCTTTTCACTTTCTACGCAACTTAAACGGTACAGAAAAATTAAATGGCTAAGGATCTTATTACGTGTTATTCCTCAGACCCCCACCCTCAAGCTAAGTTCTTGTAATTAAATTGTGAAGTGAGAGAGAAAACCAACAAGATGCAACAGTTAGATGTTTATTATCAATACTTTCTCAACATGTTTCGGGCATCATTATGCTCATCTTCAGGAGACCAAGACGTGTGTTACTGCACGTGGTGTGCTGCGCTGGTACTGCTGGATGTGGTTGGTAGCGGTTGTGTGGGGCGCTGCGTTGTAGGGCGCGAGCACTGTGGGGGTTACTGTTCGACTAGCAGGGTCTTGTAATTAAACAAAAGGCATGGCGCTTTCGTGTAACTTTAATTCCAAATTATTTACATTAATTTCAGGAACAATTCTGGCTGCATATTTTCCGACGCTACTTTCGGTATCTGTGAGCCAATAACTTTTCCGGATGATGGACAGCACTGTGTGTTAGGAGTGTTTAAAGCAGGACTCAAGCATGAAAGCGGTTAAGGTGCAGTTTGTCGCGCTAGGACAGATGGAGCTAGAGAATTTCAAAACTGATAATTTTAGTTTTGAACGCGGCCATTTTAACACCAACACCACATAAATCAACAGTCCATTACTGCCATAGGGCGGTGCGTTTTACATTTACGCCGTCTCCCACGTACCCTTACAATTCTTAAATATTAAGCATTTATTTTGTTGCGGGAAATATTGAATGCGTACTTGGTCTTCTGTATCAAACACAAGAAATGTATATACACGCACACATTTCAAACTCACTGACACCCAATCAAAAATTTACTTTTACCAAGAATTGTATTTATTCATGAATGTCAAGACAGAAATTTGTATCTGCAGTGGTTAACCCTCGAAACCTAATTGGCTGGCGTCTCACTGCGTTGCAATTACCATACCTCGCAACCAACGCACATACGATTCCTTTACTGAATCCAAGAGTAGTTTGGAGTATCGAGGTATAGCTTATTGCCGAGAGCGTCGCTTGTCCGAGCCAACTCGACAGCTGAGGAGGAGGTTGGCAACTGCAATAAATGGACAATGAAAATAATTTATATTACTAATTTCAGTCCACCTACTTAACAAAAGTTCGATCTGCCTGTCTCTGGTGACCGACAATTGTTGACTACTACAAACTGCAGGATCCAATGCGCCCGACTTTGTGACTGATCTAACGACTAGTAACTACAATATTAATTACTGCACCTAACATTCCGGTTGTATGCCCCCCCTCTCCGCCCCCCCCCACCAACCCACTGGACTTAATGACTTCGCAAAGCGAGCAGGCGCCGATCGCCGCACTTTCTATGGCGTAGTTCTGTGGCCGCTCGCTTGCTGGGATTACGGGTTCAATTCCCGCCGGAGGCATGCATATGTGTCTGTTGTGACCGTTGTGTGTTGTCAGGTGGCGGTCTCTGCGAAGGGGCCGATCCCTCGTCCAGAGAAGTCCTACCCAGTGTGTGTGCGTGCGCGTGTGTGTGCGTGCGCGTGTTTGTGAGTTTTCGTGTGTGAGTGTCCTTAAGTGTGATCAGGTACAACAGTAACACTCTAACGCCTATACGAGTAGGTAGAAGAGGTCAAAAAAAAAAAGAAAGAAAGAAAGAAAGAAAGACAGACAGAAAGTCAGTATGCTTTAACTGCTTCAAAGAGCGAAATAAATGTCGGTTTTCATCAGGCTCTTCAGAAGTCCACGCTCCAAAACTTCCATTCATAATCACAGAATAAAGTTTTCTTTCGCCCACGTTAAGAAAATTAACATTTCAACAACCGAGGGAACTCATGAATGGAATCTTGCCCCGGCCGCTGGGGTCACGTTCCCGACAAACACGGCAGTATTAAAACCAAAAACCTTAAAGGAAAATTGAAGTTAGGATGAGCGTGGTCGCTGCCAGCACTCGGCACCCTAATTCAGTTTTCCCATTTATCTACCCAACACCAAAAACACAAACCTGTGAATGCATGAGATTTAGAATATACAAGAGCCACGAAGCGAGAAGCAGCAATAAAGATATGAAAGAGAGACAAGAGACTGCAGGTGCAATTTTAGCCCTGACAGTGCCACCACTGTCGATGAACTGTACCTACTGTGGTAGCTATTCTTACAGTTTAGCTATCTTGGAAGATGATCTTACAACATTCTCACTGGCAGGAACTATTTAATACCACAAAGCTATAGTGTTCTGATCATCTGCCTAAACAGGAACTGAAATCTTATTAATGTGGGTAAGGTTAAGGCTAACCATAATTTTTTTTTTTGATAGGAGCCAGCCCGTCGTGTTTAGTACTAACTAAAATATCGTTCAGTCAAAACACAACAATATATTCAATAATGTAAAGTTGCTACACGTTTCGGTTACAAGTAACCATTTGCCTGATGATGGTTACTTGTAACCGGAACATGTAGCAACTTTATATTATTGAATATATTGTTGTGTTTTGACTGAATGATATTTTAGTTAGCTAGCTATCACACTGCCCTGTTGGAATGACGGTCTTCCGTTTGGACAACATGGCGCTAGTTAATACATTCGTATTTAGGGGCGTTCGCATAGTAACGGAAAGCGTCTATTAGCTTCATGATATCCGTCCGTCTATCAGCGTATATCAGCGCGGCTTCCATTTCACACATTTCCGTAAAAATTGTATGTTGGGGACTTTAATGAAAACCTGTCGAGAAAATCCAGATCTGTTTACAATCGCACAAAAATATTGGGCACTTCACGTGAGGATTCTAGTACGTTTTTTGTTGCCGGCTATAAAAAATTCGCAAAAAAGCATTTTTTCCTATTATTGGTAATGACATGTAACTCGGCACTGCAAAGAGAATGCATTGTTGCCTTTACATTGCAATGACAGGTACAGGAATTAGCAAATATGTTACGTTATGCGTGCATTGTCTACATTGTCACTGCATTTTTACAGCTTACAAATTGCGATACAAAATTACAAATAATTACTGCCCCACTACCTGCTGATGATGGACCTGTAAGGTTAGAAACGTGTAGGAGTTTCATCTTTTAAAAATAAAGATATTGTTGTGAATCATACAACAATTGTGTGCACTTGTTGGTTAAAACTGTAGAAATTGAATTATAACGCAAGGAGTGGAAAAAAAAAAAATATTATTCCATTATTTGCAGTGACTTAAGCCATTATTGTTCCAATCTCAAATTCTATTACCTGAACAACTTTCTCCTTATAATTTCTCAAAGTCTAATTCTCATTTCCTCTTATGATCATCTCAGGCTACACCCACTTATTGAGAACAGTCGGAAACAGAGCGCTGTCAGCTTCAATTTGGCGCGATACACGTTGGGGTAGTCGCGCAGACCGACCGGTCTGGGTCACTTTTTTCTTCCGCCAAGAAGCAATCAAATCTAGAACCCCAGCAGCGTTAATTCTAGGCGGTTTTATTTCAATCCTGTTTATTAAGCGAACTGTGCCAAACATGACCTCGTGTAAGTTCTTAAGAATGAAATGGTAGATTGCGCTTCCTGCTTGGTAACGACACTACCTGTATGTCCCGCAACGCAATTTTCTACCGTATTTATTTTTCTGTCTACTTTTAAAATAAATATCTTAGCCCCTATTATAGAGGGTTCTGTATTCAAATCGGTAAAAAAAATTACAGTTGTTAGCAATGAAAACCATTCGGACTCTATCAGTATTCGATCTTTAACCTTTTGGCGCCGGGATCATTTTTTAAATTTTAGCACATCCTGTATATAAATTGTGAATAATACAGGAACCAAATACGTTAGAATTATGAAACAAACTGCATTTTGAAGAGAAAAAAAAACGGAGAGTATACACCATGTTTAAAATATTCGGTACCTATATTTGTTGAATAGATGTATAAAATGCAACTTTGGAGGTTAGCGGTGCGGTACGTCAATTATAGTTGACGTTAGGCGTCTAAAGGTTAACCATCCGCTCATTAGTGTAGTAAGCAAATTCACTAGACTGATAGGTTGTAAATTTGCATTTCCTAAATGTTCCAAAACAACACAAGATTATAACCATGGGAGTACGTGCTACAGCAAAGTATGTTTACGTGTATACCCTGCAGTCCCTGTGTTCCACTTGTAGCGAAAACAATCATCAGCCCATAAGACCATACACTCGGTGGTATAACCTGGATAAAGTAATGTAATACTTCGAATTCGCTGTCGACGACCAGCAATACAGTTTCGTTACTTTTCTTTCCTTCTTTCTGTCCCCAGTTTTACGATTTATATGTAGGGTGAGTCAACAACGAGGAATTAATTTCGAACTTCTTCCGTGCAATCAATATACAGGGTGTTTCAAAAAGAGCTTTACAACTTTGAAAGCGTATAGAAATTTATACAGAGGACATACACAACGTTTTGAACTGTCAAAATGTAGCAAAACACACCGAGTTTTACCTCG
>Ga0123353_10019485_pt1 | contig 10083 bp, 6 predicted proteins | sample TergutLab28metaG_3_FD_92763 | JGI IMG/M metagenome (GOLD analysis project Ga0123353, IMG submission 92763) | Labiotermes labralis P3 segment gut microbial communities from Petit-Saut dam, French Guiana - Lab288 P3 | ecosystem: Host-associated > Arthropoda: Insects > Digestive system > Gut ...
ATAATTATATGAGTTTAATTTTCCGGATACGCTTGCTGTTAACAACGTAAGCGTTTCACCTGCTTCAATCTCTGCTAAAATACACTCCCCCGTATCACGATAAATTCCAAAATACGGTATTCGTGCCGGTATGGAATTGCCTAAAACGGTAAAGGTAGAGGTTAGTTCATCCATGCCATATATGTACTGTAAATAATCCTCTGTATACGTTTTCCCATTGTTAAAACGAATCAATGAGCCGGACCCATTAGGTATGACAAGATAACCCTCTTCTTCTAAGCCGGCGGCGGCAAAGGACCTTAAAAGCTGAAGCCTGTATATCATTCCACCGCCTTTTTCTACGATTTCTCGTACCGGTATTGTAACTATGAGTTCGTCATTATCAAGTCGATACTCGAGCGGTATTATGAAACTGATTGGTATAGCGCCTTCCACCCCGGATGCAGTCATATCTAAAATATAGTCTTCTTCTGTGTAGCCTGCCGCTTCAAAGGAAGCATTCATCCTTCGTAGTGTAGCCGGGCCCTTACGTGCACCTTCTGAAAGCTGCATAAACCCGGGTACTAAATCATAGGGTAAATAACGCATATAAACGGTATCTCCATCAGGCATACGTTCAGTATAAAATTCGAGACGTTCGCGGCTGATGTAGACAGGAACGATGCCGGTGGGGCTTGATAGGTCTCCAAATGTATATATACACCTTAGACCATTCTGGATAGATTCTAATGAAAACTGCATTAAGGATGTTGAATAATCATATGAATTATACCGACCGGGTAAACGATTGGCATCATAAAACTCTACAATAATCTGAGACATTAACATAGAACGATTTACGCCGCCTGCCAACGGATCATAAGCTGCATCCGGCGGATTTGTGTATGTAACATGACCATTTCGTTTATCATATATCGCAACATTTGCAGTTTGAACATCAACATATAGCTTCAAGATATCGTTATCTGTTACGAGTGTCATGCCTGGGATATCGGATAACGCTTCATTGATTGGATGAAACTCAATACCCTGCTCGTGAGTTGCAGGAACAGGCAACAAGGCTTTGTAGTCATGATGCATACGAAAATGAACTAATTCATATAATTGAATCATTATTATTACTAAAGCGATGATGCCTATCAAGCTATAAATGAATAATCTAACATGAGGCGGATGTCGCTTTTCTGTCTTTTTAGTATTCATTTCCGGTTTAAGTTTGATACGCGTTTTTGTCATGAGCCTCACCTAATACCTGAATGATAATTCAGTATATACGCTGTATAAAAAACCATATACTTGGTTTAAAAGGTCGTAAAGTAGTAAAATAATAAATATAATCAATAACATAGCAATGAATGTCAATAAGAGCGTGATGATGGTTTTTACCAATGTATAATTATGTATGATCATGACACCCATTAAGATTAATACAACCGTCCATATAACGGAAAACCCCGTAATGATATAGTAAAAAGCTTCTTCCCCTGAAACCAGGACACGTGACAAGATGGTTGCCGGTATGTATAACATGATTAAAGGTAATAAAGAATATCCCGTAATAATAATGATATCTTTAAAGCGTCCCTCTCCGTTCATAAGGCATGTGACCGACCAGTTACCTATACAAAACAACAAATAAAGTAAGAACACCCCTGATAACTCCATCAGGCCGTCTACCGTGCGAGGGTTTGTGTTATTGACAATGAAACTGGCGAATATGCGGTTGATTGTAAAGCAAAAACTGAAAAGAACTACGCAGATTAAAGCCATATATATGCTACCGCGCTCATAATGCCGAACTGCGTAAAACGAGTCGGCAGGATGGCTTAAAACGCGTCGCAGAGTTATAAACTTATCGTGTGAAAACGCTTTACTCACCGATATACACACTCTTTCCTCGTTTGTTTTGACGGCGTCGGAATACCAATTTGAAAGTTAAACCCGTAAGTAAAAGTACAGAGCCTACAGTTAAAACATACGGAATACTGTTTTTAAGAATCTGATTACGATAACGCTTAAAGGCAATTGAGTAGTAGGTACGATCTTTACCCATCGAGAGATATTTCATAGCGGATTCATCGTCACCTGAAGTGAGGTATGCTTTTCCGATACCTACATTAGCAATTTCCAAATTCTCATTCAATTGCAGTACTGCCTGCCATTTTTGAACAGCGAGAGCCTCGTCGCCATCATAGCGTAAACTGACTGCTTCATTAATTAATAAACCATACCGTGTTGCTTGAAAAACAATAAGCTCATTTCGTCCGGCATCCAGAACTATTATTTTATCATCTGGAGTACTAATAACACCGATTGCACAGGGCTGCTTGAAAGTGCCTGTTTGAGTGCCCAGGCCGCCGAAAACATAGAGTAGATATCCTTCGTGATCATAAGTAAATATGCGACCTCGCCTAGAGTCCAACATGGAGTAGATTCCTTTACCTCGATAAGTAATATCTACAATATAAGAAGGTCCTGCATAAGGGCTGCCGCTGGCGGTGCTCCATATATCACCGCCCAGATTCTCCTTTGGACCCTTACGAATGACGTCCTCGCCCTTTGGGTTCAACCTGCGTACAGCTTGTTTTCCGTCCGGATCAATACTGGACGCATAGATAAAGCCATCAGGATCAACAGCAACACCTGTAAATTCTGTAGGTATAAACAGGTGCTGTTTTGTACGCTCCGCCTTCGTTGATAAGGTACGCCATAAAATTTCCCAAGCGGTGATTTTCACTTGGATTGTACCAAAAAAACCTGTGAAGTTTCCTTCAGCTGAAAACACCATGATACCTTGAAACATCCCTCTGGCAACTGCGTATACTCTACCTGCATAGTCTACTCCCAGTTTTAAAGGTTTAAAGATAAAACCGGGGTCAAGCATTTCAGATTGCGGGTCGCGAATGACATTTATCACTTTCCCTTGATCTAGTACTACAATGCGCATGTTTTCTGTATCCGCAATATACAACAGGTTATCATCGGACACCGCTATCCCAGTGGGTGTGTTAAAGGAATCCGCTTGCCCATTGATGTGAATAGTATCGATAATGCTAACAGCAGCAGATAAGTCTCTGTTTAAAACAACAATTCTATGATTACCTGTATCGGCAATATAAACAAGGCCATCCGGTCCTATCACAAACCCCTGAGGGTTTGAAAAAGCGCCGACACCTAGTGCTATACCTGATATACTCTTAAGCGGCACATAAGGTGCTGGCGTAAAAACGATACTATCCCAATAATCGTAATTATATGTATCATAAGGCAAAAATTTAGAGGCTAAGGCGGTAGTAGCCGTAAGCAAGTAAAAAAGGACTACGACGCACAGAAATATTATTTTTTTCATGATACGCCGCCTCCTTTATTTATAAGTATCCGATTATTCCTTCATTCCTGATGTTGTCATGGTTTCAAGTATACTGGATTGGCATACCAAGAAAAAGGTGATGGGTATTGCGGCGATAATAAATGCAACCGAAGCGGAAGCTCCCGCTCTGCTAGCACCGCCTCTGGTAATGGCTTGCATGGCAAATTGTAACGGTTTCAATTCCTCATTACGTAAAAACAGATATCCCGTGTCTCCCCATAAAGATTGAAATTGAAAGATAGCCAGTGTGAGCCATGCCGGTTTTACGTTTGGCATAATGATTCGCCAAAAAACTGTGTATTCTGTAGCGCCATCAAGCCTTGCCGATTCCATCAGCGAGTCAGGTATTTGTTCCATAAACTGCTTCATGAGGTATAATCCCATTCCATAGGCGCAAGCAGGAAGAATTAAAGCAAGATAAGTATTGTTAATACCCATATATGAAATAATCATATAATTCGGAATTTGTGTGACAGTCCATGAAAACATCATAGAAAGCACAACTAGTGAAAAAAGCGTTTTTCGACCCGGGAAATTATGTTTAGCTAATGGATAGGCTGCCAATGATGCACAAACCACATGCCCGAATGTACCGCATCCCGTGATGATGAGTGTGTTGACAATATAACGGGAAAAGGGAACCCAAGAGTCACTCATAAGGATAAACAAATCCGAGAAATTATCAAGTGTGGGATTACGCACGAAGATGCGCGGCGGATACTGGAAAATTTCATCCAAAGGTTTTAGAGCGTTGTTAACAATCATCACTAAGGGAAGCACCATAAATACACCACAAACAGCCATTAGTAAAAATAATAGACCATTACCGGCTGTGGAGCGATTTAGCCGCTTTTCTCTGTGGAAGACACGCTTAATACGTGATGCAGTAATAGGCTTTACTTGATTCTTGCCTGTAGTCAATATGCTTTCAGCCATATCCCTATTCACCTACGCGTTTAAGTAATCTTTGTGTCACTTTGTTTGTTCCAACCATCAACAGGAATAAGATAGTAGCGATTGCTGACGCATAACCCATTTCAAAACGCGTACCTCCCCCATAATCCAACAAGTGGGTCACTATAGTAGATCCGGCATAATTCACCGAAGGGTTCCCAGCCAGTTGAATAGATATGTCAGCTATTGCAAATGATGATGTGATTTGCACCACTGCGCCAAACATCAGCTGTGGCCTCATAGCAGGTAATGTGACAAACCAAAGTTCCTGCCATCGGTTACCAATACCATCAATCGCAGCTGCTTCGTATAGGTTTTTATCTATGGTTTGTAATCCTGCGATAAAGGCTAAAAACCCTGTCCCTAAACTAAGCCACAGTTGTACAATAATGAGTGTCGGTAATATGTATATTTCAGTTTTCATCCACAATTTAGCTTCATATATAAAGTTAAAGCGCATGAGCAAGCCGTTTAAATAACCATATCGATCATCAGAAAGAATAATTCCCCAAATTAAATAAGCTTGCCCGCAGATAGATGGTGCGTAAAAAACCAACGTTAACAATGCACGTACTTTACCGTTAAACTCATTGATTATCCATGCAAACAAGAGGCAGAGCAAGTAACTGGTTGGTCCTGTAACCAGCGCGAAGATCATTGTGTTTTTAAAAGCCAGCATAAAAAGATCGTCTTCTAATAATAATTTTGTATAATTCCCCCAGCCGATCCATGTAGGAGCCTCTAGCATGTTAAAATAGGTTAGGCTTAAACCCATTGATGACATCACAGGTAAAATGGTAAACAAAAAAAACAAAACAAAGTATGGAGCAATCATAATATAGGACACTTTACTCCGTTTTATTTGAGCCCATAATACACCCCGTTGTTTACGCATCCAAAATCATCCTTGTTATGTGACTTTGTTACTCTAATGGCAAACCGAACTCAACGCGTTTGTAACGTATCTCATCGTTAATTAAAATAACTTTATCCATCAACACCTCGCGTGCCGATATAATTGCTTTAGACCACGAAGACCGTTCTGTTGAAGGTGTGGTAACGGCATAAAATGCATTGTTTATATTACGATAAGTAAAGTATCCGCCGGGAACTTGCGGAATTCCTTTGGTACTGTGAAACTGTATGTTTAAAGCCTTATAATCCGTAACGGACCATGGCAGCATTGTAAACGCTTCTAAGTTGGCAGTCGGTACTCTGGCTGAGGATCCCATTAGGCTCTCCATCTCACGGCCGAACCGTGTTTGGATTTCGGCAGAAGTCCACCATTTTATAAACTCCCAAGATGCTTCTTTTTTTTTTGAAGTGTTCATTATAACACATGCGCCCGCATTGTTTACCTGGCTACCTGAACTTGTATTTCCTGTTAAAGCACCTCCGTAACTTGCAACTGTACGATCAATTGACCCGTCTGCTTTTACAGTACCGGGTACCGGTGCGAATCCCCATGTCCCCTTCAGATCGGGTGCAGAAACCTGCAGATTATTGAAAGTTGTGTAGTCTGCGATGATGAGAGGTGTTTCACCGGTTCTAAAACGTTCTTCCACGCTAGTTGCTCTATCCAGTTTGTAATCGGTATAAAATTCCGTGTATATCTTAAACGCATTGATGGCTTGTTCGCTATCCAACGCCGAACGCGTGGCGTTATGGTTATAGTATTCACCATCGTTTTGGTACAACAGCATGGCGAATATCTGTTCGCTTGGAAGCATCCCAAACTCCATCATATTTTGAGATAACACGGCCATCGCCACTTTTACATCATCCCATGTCTCGGGTAAACTCAACTCTAACTCATAGAGGATATCTTTTCGATAAAACATCATTGGGAATACCTGTGTCTCCGGCAGGGCATATGTTGCGCCGTTAAACTCAAATGGAACCATCGCGCTTGGGCTGAAACGTTCTCGCACTATGGACATATCCTCATACACACTTAAATCTGCTACAGCGTTCCTTAATCCGTAGTTCATTGGCAGGTCATTCCCTACTTGTAAAGCCACATCAGGCCCTTGTCCTGCAAGCGTCGCCTGAAGGAGGGTTCCCATATCTACAAGCATCACATTCACATTGATGTTAAAGGATGGAGTGAAACTCTCATCAATCAGCGCTTTTAGAATATTAGCCTGATCACGACCGGAACCAACCCAAAGAACAATTGTATCACTCGACCGAGACTCAGATATGTTCCCAATCAGGTTATAATCAATAATAAACGAGTAGTAAAGCCTTTCAATTTCGAATAAAAACTGCTCAATCCCGGAACTACGAGGAAGCTTGGGGGTGATATCAGGGGAAAAAACTTGAATAGCGTCCAGTTGCAGAGGTTGAAGCATGGAATCATTCAACCATGTACCACAAGCACGAATGTTTACCTTAAAGGATTCTAATATAAGTGGGAAACGTTCGCCATTCTTGATTAGTTCATCTAATTGATCGCGCATTGTGACTAATACTCGTTCTCTTTCATCTCGACTTCCTTCGATATTCCGTAAAGTATCGATAGCATGACTTATTCTATTTCGAACAATGACCAGTTCGTTATTTAACTCGGGCAAACTACGCTCTACTTGATAATCACGGTATTTATCCGGTTTGACGCCGGTTAAGCGAATAACTTTGCGATAAATACGGTTTAAATCATAAATGGAATCACGAACCATGGAAATAGCTTCGGATAATCCACCGAGAACTGCTTGAATGCGAATGGTATGGGTTTTATCCGCTTCAAAGTAAAATCGGTATGGGTTTCCTTCTGCAGCAAGTGTTTCATGGCGCCAGCTTTGTCCATATGCAAAACCATAATCTTCCATTTCTAGAAAGGGAGTCACTCCATTTATCATAATTTTGCGTGATACATTCACACCTCTATGGAAGTTTTGCTTTACATTCAAACCAATTTGATAATAACCATTTGTTGGTACCATAAACTCCCATTCTATCCATTGCCCTGTAAAGCGCCATGCGTTTCCACCGATAGTATTGTTCAACAAAACTTTTGAACTATAAGGAGTTACCGCCGGTGAAGAGGGATCCTGAGTGGGGTAAAGCATTTGAGAAGACACACGAATAGCACTTTCCGCCGGTATTTCTATGAAGATACCTGTTGTGTCTTCATAATCAAGATCGTTGCACATGGCTTGCTGCGTTGTATACGGTAGTGTTTTCGGCGAATTGCTTAAGGTGACTTGTCCAAGCAACATGGGTTCCCTCAGTGAGTGAATTGAAATAGTGTGAGTACCTTCGCTTAGATAAAGGGCGAGGTGCCCTGGTTGAAAACCGTCGGTGTCATAGAGATAACTCTTTATCCACATTGGCGACTCACGCATAAGAGGTCGCAGATCATTTCCTTGATTATCTTGATCCCATACTAAGTTGTGCAGACTCGTCCGATTTTCATTTGCAGCTTTAATATTTTGCCATATACGCGGGAATTCAATCAACGCTAACTCACGGTATGGAAGGTTGCCATCCAGGAAAAAACTTCGTTGAATTTCTGCGCCTTTGCCTTTAATTGGATAGTAAAGCAGCGTTAGATCATAAAACCCGGCAATTGGAATTACAACCTCGTACTCGATTAACGCGTTTTCACTTGTTAATACCGCACTGCCTTCAAAACCTTCAAAATCGGTATAAATGAGTGGTTGTACTTCCATATCATTTTCTAAATAACGGGTATAAGCTGTCGCAGCGAGTACATACTCACAATCAGGTTTAAGATCATCCCATACGGAGCAGTATGCGTTATATGTAGGAATGCTGTCTTCAATAGTGTATGACCATAGGATTTTATCAATATCTGCTTGTGTTAGTTCAGGCTGTGCGAACGAAACGGAAAAAGTAAGTATAAGTATGCAAAAAAGCAAGGCAAATGATATAATCCTTATTCTATGCATTGTAACTCTACCCCTCCTCCTCTGTGATATCAATGCTCGTTACGGATGGGATAATTCTTTAGGTTTGGCAACTCATCCAGTGTAATAACACGTTCATGGTGGTAAACTTTTTCTACCATTGAGGTATCAGTATACTTTTCTGATAATTTTAGTATATTGCTTTTAATCACAAACTCACCACCCCATGTGGTAAATAAACCCCACATGGCACCATCACGAACCGCTAAATCCGGATCAATTAGACATCCGTTCTCCGATAAAACTATCATTTTCCGATCGTTTGTGTATTGAGTTGCATTAAGGAAGCGGTTAATTTGAGAGGAGTATACTCGTTCTCCTGCATAAATATCTTCACCGATAATATCTACATAGCTGTCTCCCGGATACCATGCTGCGTTTTGACCGTTCCAAATCCATATGAGATTGTTTAATTGCCAGTGTGTTACAAGCCTATCATAAAGTAGGATCCATAATGATTTATATGAGTCGGCACCATGAGCACCCCACCAAAACCAGCCACCGCTTGCCTCATGCAACGGACGCCATAATACAGGTACGCCTGCATCTTGTAAACGCAGCAGTTGAATTGCAATCGCATCGATATCATCTAGCAGGAGATGATATCCTATTGTATCCTCTCCGTTTATTATTTTTGTCAGATTGAGCGAGGTCTCTTCAGTATAAAACCCACGGTACCATATGCCTCCGGGTTTTAAGTAAGGTTCAGGCGCGTTCCAGTGCCAGCAAAAGGTGACGATGCCTCCCAGTTCATCACACTGTATCGCATACTCAATAGCCTTGCAGTTTGTTCCTCGTGCGACGCGGGAAGGAGTATAGTCCATCATATCAAGACCTAAAACCGCAGGTCTCTTTCCGGTCGCAAGGAAAATAACACCGCATTCTTGTGCGAGAATCCCCTTATCACAAAACTGACCGGATAAAATGACTTTGCCGTATGAATCAACTAAATAGTTCATCAACCGTTTCGCTTGATCTGTTGCACACGGGTTAACAAGCGCCGCCGTAACATGATAAATCGATTCATCTATAGCATCTGAAGGGTTAATAATTAATGCATCTAACAACACATAACCCCAGTAAGTGGAGAAACCAATTCTATGTTTACCCTGATCCATATAAACGTTATAAAAAACGGAGTCATTAAATGATATACTGTCAGTAATGACTACACCGAGTCTTTCGCCATCTAGTAAAACATAGTTTTCTTTATAACCGCCTATACTGGCGGTTACGAAAACAAGATCATAAAAACCACTTTCGGGTGCTTCAAAAATAAACTCACATTGGTCGCCTGCATGCTTAAAACATTCTAAATAACCGTTCCCTGTAAATCCCGGTATGTTTTTTGCTACCCGAACTTGCCCAAACCTTTGGGCTTCTTCAGCTTGGTAAACTTTTGGATCACAGGTTGAATCTTGTTCAATAGCGAACACTGTTGAACATGATATGATGCGAATAAAAGACAGAAGTAATGAGATTACTACTATCCTGCATATCAACGGCTTTGCTCTCCTTATACCTGTTGAATTTAGTCTATATCTATATGATAAGTATAAACATCCTGTAGTATCATGTCAATTAGTTGATTAGAAGAATAATTTCGCTTGTGAGGCATTTGAGAATGAAAAGCAAGCTATAAGAACTAAAGAAGAGGACGAAATAGGCAGAAGGTACAAGAGCAAATGGTAGTTATAGCTTATACGACAAAAAGGAGGAGCCCAAACACACCTTTTTCAAAAGAGCTGTTTCATTGGGATGTACAGCGCCGCCTTATTAATCAGGAGTCTATTGGTCAAGCGGCGTTGGGGAGGCCGGTTTTTGTAA
>Ga0123353_10019487_pt1 | contig 10082 bp, 6 predicted proteins | sample TergutLab28metaG_3_FD_92763 | JGI IMG/M metagenome (GOLD analysis project Ga0123353, IMG submission 92763) | Labiotermes labralis P3 segment gut microbial communities from Petit-Saut dam, French Guiana - Lab288 P3 | ecosystem: Host-associated > Arthropoda: Insects > Digestive system > Gut ...
CAGGCGGGGAAAGGCTGGGATGGCCACGGCGGTTTCTGTTGTGGCGATTTGTTTTGGCATGTTTTTAGTATGACCTGCTTTCTTTTTGTAGGGGGCGCAGTCCTCTGCGCCCCGCAGCAGTACATTTTGTCTAAATTTGAACGAGATTTATGCGGTGGCTCGGGACGCTGAGGACGCCGTCCCCTACATGAAAAATGCGGTTGCATCAAAACCGCCCCTGCCTCTTTTTACGTCGGCGCACAATATTCATGCCGCACAAAGCCAAAATGACGAGCACGCAGCTCAGTGTAAAGACATATTTCAGAATCGTCATACAGCTCGAAAACGCGCACAAGCCCGTCAACTCCCGCGGGAAGCGGTACATCATGGTAAACAGGCTGCTGTTTTCCGCGTAGTCAAACAGCAGCGTCAGCCAGGGCAGGGCGCACAGCGCGCGGGTCAGCCGCTTTCCGGCGGAGCGCCGCTGTAAGAAAAAGCGGATCAGGCTGAGGAAACACAGCAGGTAGACCGGCCCAAAGACGAATGTATCCAGCGGCAGAATGCGCCAGAGGTAAAACTGCCTGCCCTCTGTGCCGTAGTCCTCCATCATCCCGTAAGCCTTCTCGACAGTGTAGCCGTACTCCAAATCCAACATGCCGCTCCCGCCGCCGAGCTCCGCCAGCTTCGCGTTCCCCAGCCAATTGCCGTTGATGATGATCAACAATATGGTTGTAAGGGCAGTCAAGATAAGCGCTGTTTTTCCGGATACTTTTTTTCTGGACAATGCGGACATGAAAATTCCCCCTCATTGTATTATTGTATACAAAATAAGTATAGCACAATTTTCCGCCCCGGGGTAGTAATTTTATGAAAAATAGGCTATATTATAATCGGTTACATCGAAAAGCGCGGGGAGGACTGGATTAGACATGGGCGCAGTCATAGAATTGAACCATCTCACGAAGTATTACGGCCGTAAACAGCAGCACAGGGGCATCGAGGACCTCAGCTTCCAAGTGGAGGAGGGGGAAATCTTCGGCTTCATCGGGCCCAACGGCGCGGGGAAATCCACCACCATCCGCACCCTGCTCGCGTTGATTTTTCCCACCTCCGGCAGCGCCGCCATCTTCGGCAAAGATTGCGTGAAAGAGGCACCGGAAATCGCCAAGGAGGTGGGTTACCTGCCCTCGGAGGTGTTCTATTATGAGAGCATGAAGGTGGTCGACCTGCTGCGCTACGCCGCGAGCTTCTACAAAAAGGACTGCAACGCGCGCATCCAAAGCCTGGCTGAACGGCTGGATTTGGACCTCAACCGAAAAATCGAGGATTTATCCTACGGCAACAAGAAGAAAGTCGGCATCGTGCAGGGGCTGCTCCACGCCCCCAGGCTCATCATCCTCGACGAGCCCACCAGCGGCCTGGACCCGCTGATGCAGCAGACCTTCTTTGCACTGCTTCGGGAGGAAAACAAACAGGGGGCGACGATTCTGTTCTCCTCCCACACCCTGAGCGAGGTGCAGAAGCTCTGCGACCGCGTGGCGATCATCAAGGAGGGCCGGCTGATTCAGCTGCAAAGAATCAGTGAGCTGCACAATGACAACTATAAAAAGTATCACATCAGCACAAAAGCACCCGTGGACAAGGCTTATTTTGACAGCGACGGCGTAATGAACTATACCCAGCGGGAGGACGGCGCGGATTTCCTGTTCAAGGGCGACGTCAACCGGATAGTGGCCAAACTCAGCGGAATGGAGCTGCTGGATCTTTCCATAGAGGAGCCTTCTTTAGAAGAAATCTTCCTGCATTATTACCAATAGAAGGAGCAAGATTTTGAATATATTTCTATATGAGTTAAAGCAAAATAAAAAATCGATGCTCTCCTGGGCAATCGGTTTCGCGGTCTCCATAGTTGTGATGCTCTCCGCCACGCCGCTGTTCATTGAGGAGAGCGGCGGCATGCGGGAGATGATCGCCAACTTTCCGGATGCCATCCGGGAGGCGATGGGCATAGACCCGGACTCTTTTTTCAGTGTGGTGGGATTTTATTCCTATATATTTTTATATATCAGCCTGGCGGCGGCCATCCAGGCCATGAGCCTGGGCCTAAATATTATCTCCAAGGAGACCCGGATGAAAACCGCCGACTTTCTGCTGAGCAAGCCCCGCAGCCGCACCGGTATCTTCTTACAAAAAGGCCTCTGTGCCCTCTGCGTGCTGGCCGTTACCGAAGCCGTGTTTTTCGCCGCGGCGGCCCTTTCCCTGTATTATCAGTCCAAAGGGGCGTTTGCGTTCACGCCATTTTTGCTCATCAGCCTGACCTTCTTTTTCACGCAGCTGCTGTTTTTCGCGCTGGGTCTGTTTTTGGCCGTGGCGGCCGGTAAAATTAAATCCACCCTCGCGCTGACCATGGGGGTATGCTTCGGCGCCTTTATGCTGGGGATGATTTGCGCCATCACCGGCAGCGGGGTCATCCGGGTCTTTTCGCCGCTGCGCTATTTCGACAACAACTATATTATGCTGCATCACGCGTATGAGATGAACTATCTTTTCGCCGCAATCGCTTTGACGCTGATTCTAACGGCAGCCAGTTTGATTCTTTATGTGAAATTCCCCAAGTAATGCTCAAGTATGCTCAAGTAATCAGTCTTTGATTTCTAAAGATTATATCGAGCAAACTAAATATATTTTTCAAAACTACTTCATCCAAGGTGCTGTCTGAAAAAGAGGCCGCACATGAATTTCGGAATTTCTCCCGGAAAATGACCCTCCAAGGTATAGAACCAAGGCCGCCAATTGTCCGGCGGCCTTGATTAGTTTTGGTCACATAAGTTTACACAGTATAAATTAGGCTATGCCAAAGACAGCCGCAAAGAAACCGAGAATCATCTGCACCAGCTTTAAGATAAAATCAAAAATCATTTGTAATATGCTGCGGTCATTTGGTGTTGGCGGCGGTGATGTCGATTCCGCCGTGCGGATAGCCGTGCCCGCGGAAGCCACACCGGTTTCGTAGCTGCCGTTTTCCTTTGCGCAGGCAAAGAAGAAATATTCGGTATTGGGGAATAAACCGTTAAAGGTCAAGTCATCCTGCCAGCCACCTGCGGGGGCAGTATTGGATGTGCTTACGGCATATTCCACTGGTTGACCGTTTGCCGGGGCTGTTACCGCGTTCAGTATAACGCTGGTTGCTGTTTTGCTTGCTACTGTAGGAGCAGATACCGCTGCGCCGGTTGCCCTATTGGTTGCCTCGGCCAAAGCGGGACTTTCCGGCGATGCATAATGTGTGACGGTTTCCTTTAGCCGGGCATAGAAGGTATATCCCGTGTTCGGGCTAAGCCCGGCGAATACGGGCGAATCCTGCCATGCGCCGGTGTCCAGCCTATACTCCGCGCCGCTTATTGTATTGAGCGTTATGCTCGCGGAATCCTTGCTTGCCACTGTGGGCACGGCAGGCGCGGTCTGGTCGGCTTTATCAATCACAATGCTGAATGCTTTTGTTTCATTGCCGCCGTCGTTCGTTGCCCTAACTGTGAAATTGAATGTACCCACCGCATAGGAAGGCATACCCGAAATTACACCGGAGGCGTTGTTAAGCGTTAATCCGTCAGGAAGATTACCGCTTAGAGTGCTCCACGTGATAGGTGTGCCGCCTGTGGCAATGAGTGTTTGGCTATAAGCTGTACCGTATGTACCGTTCGGCAGATTAGTTGTGGTAATTGTTGGCGGGAGCCATCCGCCGCCACCCCATTGTGTGGGAATATAGTTCCAATTAGCAAAACCGGCGCTGCCCGTAAAAGTGTTTTTATTACTGCCCGGCAGCGGGTTACCGTTGATGATAGAGGCGGCGGTGCGCGTTTGCGACGACGTACTACCCAAACCTCTAAGAGCGCTGTCAAATATGCCGCTTTGATCAAGCTGGGTTTGCGTTAAAACAGGGAATTGAAACACATTGTTGACTATGAAATGATTGCCATTGCAGTTTTGGAACATAAACGCGGCGAAATAAATATCGACATTCGTGACATTTTGCGGCAGATTGAACACTTCATTCATGGTAAAAGCGCCGCCGCCGCAATTTTGGAACATACTACGGACGAAATAACTTTCCGCGGTCGTAATGCCGCCCGGCAGGTTAAATGCGTCGCCTATAGTAAAGGCGTTTCCGCTACAGTTATAAAACATATACGAAGCAAAGGAATCCGCCGCAGTCGTGATGCCGTTTGGCAGGTTAAAAACATCGTTCATAGTAAACGCGTTTCCGCTGCAGTTATTAAACATATACGAAGCGAATGAAGTGCCGACTGTTACGATACCTCCCGGCAGGTTGAAGACATCATTCATGGTGAAGGAACTTCCGCTGCAGCCACTAAACATATGTCCGACACGCTTAACGCAACAGACGCTGCCGCTTATGAGCGTATGGAAGACGAAATCATCTCGCTCAACAAACAAATTGAGCGTGAAAACAAACTGTCGGCTATTGAGAACGATTTAAGACAACCCATCGGACAGCCGATTACCGGGCAGCCGCACAAGCCGGAAATCGAGAAAACAGGCAGGGCATCCGGTGACTACAAACGTGCCTTTTGGAACGCCATGCGCGGGAATATCGATGTCGAGGTTAAAAACGCCCTCAGTGTTGGGACCGATAGCGAGGGCGGGTTCCTTGTGCCGACCGAGTATGAACGGCAGCTTATCACGGGGCTGGAGGCTGAAAATATCCTGCGGCAATATGCTACGGTCATCCAAACCTCCGGCGACAGGAAAATCCCGGTCATCGCCGCCAAGGGTACGGCAACATGGCTTGATGAGGGTGCGGCTATCGCCGAAAGCGACAGTTCCTTCTCGCAGATCACCATCGGAGCGTGGAAACTGGGTACGGCGATCAAGGTTTCAAACGAATTGATAAATGACAGCGCGTTTGACATCGAAAAATATATTGTTAATGAGTTTTGCCGCAGAATCGGCTCAAAAGAAGAGGAAGCTTTCTTTGTGGGCGACGGCTCGAATTGTCCCGCAGGTCTGTTGGCTGATACAACCGGCGCGGAGCTTGGTGTTACGCAGAGAAAACTGTAATTCCGGAAAGCACAGTAATTTCGCTCCGTTTTGTGCTGCCTTTTCAAAACAATCCAATATCTTATTTTCATTTTCTCGTATGCTCTCAGATAGCTTAATTTGTGCCAATGCGATTTTCATATAAATCTCCTCATTTCTTTCCAACAAAGGAAGTTTCAGAGATGGGAAGCTCGGCGTCGTTTTTCAGGAACAGCGGTATCCTGTCAAGCGGCGTCTGCACGTCTATGGTTTGCCCTCCGGCGTGAGATTCCCCTGTCCAGGCGTCACGCCAGCGCGCGCCGGCCGGGAGATAGACCCTGCGCCAGTCCTGCTTCGTTTCCATCACGGGCGCGACCAACAGGTCGGGCCCAAATAGATACTGATCTTCAGTCTCCCATGTCTGCGGGTCCTCGGGCATGTCATAGAACAGCGGACGCATAACGGGAGTGCCTTTCTCATGCGCACGCCGCATGTTTTCCATCACATAGGGCCGTAGCCGCTCGCGCAGCCGGAGATACTTTTCGCAGATGTGGTAGATCTCTTCGCCATAGCTCCAGACCTCGTTCGGCGCGCCCGAAACGCACTTTGCGCTCTCGGTTGTCCCAAATTGGGGCTGTAGGGGAAACCGGTACCCGTGCAGCCTGAAAACAGGGCAAAAGGCACCGAAAGCAAACCACCGGGCGAACAATTCACGGAAAGCAGGGTCTTTGGTGTACCCGCCGAAGAAGCCGCCGATATCCGTCGTCCACCACGGGATGCCGGCCAGGCCCGCGTTCAGTCCGGCCGCGAGCTGACTGCGCAGGCACGCAAAGCTGGAATGGACGTCTCCCGACCACAGCAGTGCGCCGTAACGCTGGCTGCCTGCCCAGGCGCAGCGGATCAGGCTGACAATTTCGTCCCGCCCCTCGGCCTTCATCCCGTCGTAAAAAGCTTTGGCATACAGCATGGGATACAGGTTTCCCACCTGGAGATTGGGCCCCAAGTGGCAGCGGTAATGGTCAAAATCATAGGTCATATACTCCGGTTCGGCCTCGTCGAGCCAGAAAGTCTTAATTCCTTTATCGAAATAATTGGCTTTGGCTTTGCTCCATAGATAGTCCCGCGCACCGGGGTTAGTCGCGTCGAAAAAGAGCGTGTTGCCCATGAAGTCCATGCAGGTACGCGGGCCCCGCTCGGACACAATAAAGTAGCCGCGCTCCTTCATCTCCCCGAAATTTTCGCTGCGGGTATCCACAGTGGGCCAAACGGATACCGCGAGCTCTATGCCCATTTCGTTCAATTCGGAGACCATGGCCTCCGGGTCCGGCCAGTAGGTGGGGTCGAATTTCCATTCGCCCTGCATTGCCCAGTGGAAATAGTCCGCGACGATCACGGAGACCGGCAGGCCGCGCCGCTTGTACTCACGGGCCACCTCCAACAGTTCCTCCTGTGTCCGGTACCGCAGCTTGCACTGCCAAAAGCCGGAGGCGTATTCCGGCAGCATCGGAACGGTTCCCGTCACCGCGGCATAGTTTTCCACAAGCTCGGCGGGCGTGTCCCCGGCGGTGACCCAATAGTCCAGCGCCTTCGTCGAGGCTGCGTGCCAGGTCGTGACGTTCCGCCCAAAGCAGACGCGGCCGATGGCGGGGTTGTTCCACAACATGCCGTATCCCCGGCTGGAGACGCAAAACGGGACGCTCGCCTGGGAGTTGCGCTGCGCGAGCTCCAGTTCCATGCCCTTGACATCTAGATAGGGCTGCTGGTATTGCCCCATGCCGTAGATTTTTTCGCTTTTATCCAACGACAAAAAGCGCGCGGTCAGCGCAAAATCCCCGCCCGGGATGGGCTTGAATTCCCGCGCTTCAATTTTCAGCGCCGAGGTGTACTGTGAGAAAAAGCCCGGGAAACGCCGGTACTCCTGCATCAACATGATATTTTTATCGTTATAATAAGTGATCATGCCGTCGGCATCGACATGCGCCTTCAGCTTCCCGTTTGTGATGACCGCTTCGTCCTCGTCGTCAAAGCGAATCCGGCTGTTCCCGCCCACACGCAGCAAAGCCCAGTCCTCCTCCGGGAACCGCGCCAAACGCGTTGCGCGCACCCGCAGACCGTTGTCGCCCCAGGGCTCCATCAGCAGTGTTTCGCCGTCGTACTCATAGACCAGCGCATTCCCTTTTTGTGAAAACATGTCGCTTCCCCCAGCTATTTCAGCGTTTACTCTTTACCCTGAGATTCTGCAAGGCAATACCCGCCGCACAGGCGCGTGAAACAATTCACAGTTGATCATTTTCACCCACACGTTCTTAACTGTTTTTAATAATACCACAATCTTTACCATATATCAAGTTTTCCAAAATCATTTATGCAAGTCAATTCACAACTCATGACAATTCGTTTGAGTGGTTTATGAAAGACGGAAAACCGTCCGGATAGGTGACATCCGCGGTCAGTTCGCCGCGTTTGTTGTCCGTCACCGCAATCGTCACCGGGAATACGCGCTGGTCTGTGGTCCAGCCGCAGCCGGAGGGGGTCAGCTCCCGGACGGTAAACTGAACTGTGCCTGGCTCAGCAAAGAGAAAGACTGGGAAGCAGACGTTCCCGCAGGCATCGTTCGCGCACTGCGCGACCTGGTTGCCGCTTTGGTCGAACAGACCGAAGCAAAACGCTCCCGCACAGAGGGGCGCGCCGCACACTGTCTTTTTTGCCTTTAGCCGCACTGCCGCCGGGATCACCGAATAGGTGTCGGCAAACGTCGGCTGGCCGTCCGGGTAGCTCACAGAGGCGAGCAGTTGCCCCTGCTCGTTTTGTGTGACCGTCACGACGGCGGGGAATACGCGCCTGTCGGTGATCCAGCCGTTGCCGGCCGGCGTCAGTTCGCGAACCGTGAAATAGAAGACACCCGGCTTGACGAATGGGATCTCCGGGAAGACGACCACGCCGCCTGTATTCTGCGCGGTCTCCATCGGATTTCCGTTCGCGTCGAAAAGGCCGAAGGTGAATGGAATCTCCGGGTGGGGCCAATTGTGCAGTTCCTTAAAGGCGACAACGCTCTCGGACACCGGCACGGGGCTGAAGATATCGGTAAACGACGGCTCGCCCTCCGGGTAATCTATGCTCACCACAAGCTGCCCGGTGCCGTTGTCCACTGACGTGACGACTACCGGGAAGACGCTCTCATCCACCGTCCAATTGCCGCCGGAGAGGGATATCTCGCGGATGCTGAAGTGGAACGTCCCCGTTTCGGATATGGTAATAGGAGGGAAGGTAACATTGCCCGCCGCGTCGTTCGAGGCTGTGGCGATCAAATTGCCGGTTCCGTCAAAGACGCCGAACACAAACCTGCCAGCCGGCAGCGGCGCGCCGGAAGCAAACTTTCTTGCGCTCAGTGTTATATTCGTGGGAAAGGCGAAGAGCGTGCCATTGGTATACGCAATATCATAATTGTTGTAGCCTTGGGGAAAGGGTGCGGTCCAGACCGTTGCAAAGATGTGCGAGTAGTAGAGCGCATCGTCGTCAGGATTGCGGTTAAAGGCGCGGAAGGCGCTGTTGCCGGAAAAGACGACGTCAGAACCTACGGTAAGATTGGGCAGGTTGGCGTAGGATATCCAGATTCCGCCTCCGTCTCCGTCCGCCGTGTTGTCTGTGATCATCGAATCGCCGCTGACGGAAAGAAGGCGCGTGGTATTCTGGTAAATGCCGCCGCCGTTTTGGGTGGCAGTGTTGCCGGAGATCCCACCGTCACTCACGATAAACTCACCGGTGTTGTATATACCGCCGCCGCTGGTTGCTTCATTGCCGGAAATCTTGCCTCCGGACAGGGTAAGCGCGGCAACATAGATGGTGCCACTGTTGGACACACCTCCACCGTTGACTGCCGCTGTGTTGCCGGAAACCGTTCCACCCTCCATGAGGAACGTTCTGCCGTTATACACACCGCCTCCGTCATTGGTTGCCGCATTGCCGGTAATCGTGGGGTTGCTGCCGTCCACAGATTGCATGGTGAGCGTGCCGCCGTTGTTGTACACGCCGCCGCCGTTGACTGCCGTGTTGCCTTTGGCAGGGTCAGCATTCCCAATCATGCCGCCGGTCATAGTGAACCGGCTGTCGATGCTGCGCACGGCACCGCCGACGGCGTTTGCCCTGTTGCCGAAAATCGCGCCGCCGCTCATATTGTACACGATACCGGTGTTGTGTACGCCGCCGCCGCCCTCGCCACTGATAAATCCGCCGGTTGCTGTGTTGCCGGAAATCTCTCCGCCGCTCATGTTGCATGTAGTATTGAAGGGAGATTGATAGTAGCTGCTGGCCACGCCGCCGCCGCTGACCGCTCTGTTGCCGGAAATCATCCCGTTCTTCATATTGAACACGACGCCTTGGTTGCTCACGCCGCCGCCGGCGCTATAGGGGATATCTTCCGTACCGGTGGCCGTGTTGCCGGAAATCGTGCCGCCCTCCATCGTGAAAACAGCGTTGTTGTTGCCGGTAGTGCTGGCGTAATAATTGGCCACGCCGCCGCCGCCGAAGCTGGCGCTGTTGCCGGAAATCTTGGCAGGGCCGCTCATGGTCATGGTAAACCTGCCGTCGTTGTACACGCCGCCGCCGTAGGAGCCGTACGCTGTCGTTTTGTTTTTGGAAATCTCTCCGCCGCTCATGCTGAACTGGCTGGCGCTATTGTATACGCCGCCGCCTTGGGCGGCAACAATATTATTGCTGATATGGCCGTCTGTCATACTGAAAGTGCCGGTCGCCACATACACGCCGCCGCCGCTTGTGGCCGTATTTGCGTCTTCCGGGTTCTCCCCGCCGATTGTGCCGCCGTTCATGTAAAACGTTGAGGTGCCGCTGTTCGTCGCTACTTGGCTGCTGGACACGCCGCCGCCTGTAACGGATGTATTGCGGGTGATTTTTGCGTCGCCGCTCAGGGTAAACGTTCCGGTGTTGCGCACGCCGCCGCCGGACCCGTTGGCCGCGGTGTTTTTGGAAATCGTGCCGCCGCTCATATGGAACATGGAATTGTCGTTGCTGGTCGCCACTTGGCTGCTGAACACGCCGCCGCCGCCGTTAGC
>Ga0123353_10019489_pt1 | contig 10082 bp, 9 predicted proteins | sample TergutLab28metaG_3_FD_92763 | JGI IMG/M metagenome (GOLD analysis project Ga0123353, IMG submission 92763) | Labiotermes labralis P3 segment gut microbial communities from Petit-Saut dam, French Guiana - Lab288 P3 | ecosystem: Host-associated > Arthropoda: Insects > Digestive system > Gut ...
GAACGGTTGCGCCCACGCTGTAGGGGACGATGGCAATCGTCCCGCCGAACAGCGGGCGGATTGCCATCCGCCCCTACAGGGGTTTGCGCGGCATTCATCGGCCTAGCCGTAACCTTGTAGGGGGCGATGCCCACATCGCCCCGCGCTCTTCGCAATGCTATCAGGGGTGCGGGCCGATGTGGGCATCGGCCCCTACATTTTGCATAGCGAATGATTTTGCTCCGAAGGCTTTGCTCTTTCATTGATTTTTTCCATCCGATACGCTATAATAAAAAACGGAAAACCAGCGTGAAGCGGTAGAGGAGGGTGCAGTATGAAGCTGATCGTAGCCATCGTGCAGGATGAAGACGCGCACCGGTTGATCAACAGCCTGATGAACGACGGTTTTGGCGTAACCAAGCTGGCGACCACCGGCGGTTTTTTGCGCGCCGGCAACACCACGCTGCTGCTGGGCGTAGAGGACGACCGCTTCCAGCCGGCCATGGATATCATCGAGGAGGTTTGCAAGAGCCGCAAGCAGATCGCCACCTCCCCCTCGCCGATCGCGGGATCGGCCAGCGTGTACGTGCCCTTCCCCATCGAGGTAACGGTGGGCGGCGCCACGATCTTTGTGCTGGAAGTGGAGCAATTTATCAAGATATAACGCAAGATATAGAGGTTGAGAGATTTGACGTTACCGGACGCCCAAGGCGCCAGCGACACGTTCGACGCTTTTGAACAGTCCCCGTCTTCTGCCTCGATCGAGAACCTGCAGCAGGATTTTCGATCCGGGCAGTTTGTGCATGCGTATCTCTTTTTTGGGCCCGGCGGGGTGGGCAAGCGAACCCTGGCCAACCTGTGCGCGCGCACGCTGTACTGCCGGGGCGGAAAGGGCGGGCAACTGCCCTGCGGGGCCTGCGTGGAGTGCGTGCGCATCGCCCACGGAAACCATCCGGACGTGTTCCATGTCCGCCCGGAGCGCTCCATCGGCGTGGAGGCCATTCGCTCGCTGATCGGCGAGATCCAGCTGCGCGCTTTCGGGGCGGGGCACAAGGCGGTGGTGATCGAGCAGGCCGACCGCATGACCCATCAGGCGCAAAACTGCCTGCTGCGCACCCTGGAAGATCCGCCGCCCGGCACGGTATTCCTGCTCACCGCCGGCTCGGCGGACGCGATGTTGCCCACGCTGCGCTCCCGTTGCCGCCTGGTGGCGGTTGCCCCGCTGCCCGACGCGGCGGTGGAGCGCCGCCTCGCCGCCCACGGCGTGCCCAAGGACCGGGCGGCCCTGCTGGCTCCGCTGGCCCAGGGTTCGGTGGGCGCGGCGCTGCGCATGCAGCAGGATGAAGGGTACTGGCCCCTTCGCGAGCGGGTGCTGCGCGCGCTGTTTGAGCAAACCGGCTCGGCGGCGCTGCAGGCGGCGGCGGAGTTGAAGGAAGAGCGCGCCCGGAGCGAACAGGTGCTGGAAATCGCCGAGGCCGCCCTGGGCGACGCGGTGCGCGCCGCCTGCCAGCCGCCCGCCCGGGGGCGGCGCGAATACCCCGAGGCTTGGCAGGCGTTCGCCTGCCGCGCGCCCATGCAGGCCAAGCTGCGGCTGATGCAGTGCGTGGCGCGCTGCAAAAGGATGCTGTCTAGCAACGTCTCCTTCCAGTCGGTGTTGGAGACGTTGGTGATCAATATTGCGGAGGAATATGCAGCATGTCGATGGTAATCGGAGTGCGCTTCAAGCGCGCCGGCAAGGTCTACTATTTCGATCCCGGCGAGTGGGAGATCAAGGCGGGGGACTCGGTGGTGGTGGAGACCGCCCGGGGCCTGGAGTTTGGCGAGGTGATCACCGGCGCGCGGGACGTGCCCGACGCCCGGCTCGTTACGCCGCTGCGCAAGGTGGTGCGGCCGGCCACCGAGCAGGACGTTCGCAACGCCCAGGAAAACGAGGAAAACACCCGCAACGCGTACAACATTTGCCAGGAAAAGATCGCCCAGCACAAGCTGGAGATGAAGCTGGTGGACGTGGAGTACACCTTTGACAAGAGCCGGATCCTGTTTTACTTTACCGCAAACGGGCGCGTGGACTTTCGGGCGCTGGTAAAGGATTTGGCCTCGGTGTTCCGCACCCGCATCGAGCTGCGGCAAATCGGCGTGCGCGACGAGGCCAAGATGCTCGGCGGCCTGGGGCCCTGCGGCCGGCAGATATGCTGCGGCGCGTTCTTGGGCGACTTTCAGCCGGTGTCCATCAAGATGGCCAAGGAGCAGAGCCTTTCCCTAAATCCCACCAAGATCTCCGGCCTGTGCGGCCGCCTGATGTGCTGCCTGAAGTACGAGCAGGAGACCTACGAGCAGCTCCGCAAGCGCATGCCCAGGGTGGGCAAGGACATCGTCACGCCCGACGGCATCGGCACGGTGCTCGAGATACAGGTGCTCAAAGAGATGGTGCGGGTGCGCATCAACAAGGGCGACGGCAGCGAGATCAAGGAGTATTCGGTAAACGACTGCGCCAAGCCGGGGCAGGTGGCGCAAAACCAAGCGCGGGAAGCGGGCGACGCGGAGGATCAGGAGCCGGCCTCGGAGGAGTACGGCGCCGACGACCTGCTGGACTTGGCCGCCATGGACGGGGAAGAAGCTTTTTCCGATTGATGTAAAGGGCTTATCATATTCTGCAATTCAATCGGAGGGTTGGCTATGAACATGAAAAGTAGAGCTGTAGCATGTTGCTTAGCTGCGCTTATGGCGTTATTAAGCTGTGGAACGAGTTCTGCGGCAATAATAGCGAGCGTCGATCACAGCGGCAACGCTTTCTCCTTGTTTCATGAGGATACGGCAGCCGCCTTGATTGAATTGGCGGAAGAAGGGGCAATCATCACATTGCCTGGAAGCGATGATACGTATACATTTGTGAGCAATGTGCTGGATACTGTGACGTGGGCTACCGGCAAAAAAGACATAAGCGTTACCATTGGCTCTGGAATAGATGAAGATGGCAAAACGTCAAAGTATACAATGTTGTGTCATTCGGATGCAAAAAGGGGAGTAACAAGAAGCTTAAAACAAGTTGTTTTGCAAGATGGAAAGAAAGTATATTCGATATCCAAAACAGATAAAAAAGGGACAGTAGAATTTTCATTAACAGCGGAGCAATTTGCTGGTGCAGAGCAGCAGTTTAGTGACCCGAAGTCTTTTGATTTGTTGTTTAATGCAACACAAAAAAGAGAAAGTACTCTTTATATGTTTAGCCAAGAGACCTTTGATTATTTAGAGAAAGAGTTGAAATCAAGATCGAAAGTAAAGTATCCTGGAAAAGGTGATACATATATACGTATTCTTGAGGATAGAGGTTGGACGCATTGGTCGTTTAATAATAAAGGCTTGACGATGAGTTATGGATATGAAAAAGATGAAGAGGGAAAGAAAAAATTAACTTCAGCCTCGTTGTATTCTATGAACGTGAAAAATGTGGTTTCAAGTCATTTGTATATAGACTACTCTGAAGAAGGGGAGCCTTCATATTATGCCGTACAGTATTACGGCTATACGCCAAGGGAAGATGGTACGTTTATTGAAATGGAACTTACAGTGGATCAATTTACATGGGCTGTGGAACGGTTTGCAAAAAACCCAAAAAATTTCAATCAATTGTTAGAGCAGCTGCAGAAGTAATAGGGGTAGAATTTGCGGTTGCATTCCGGGGCCGCTGGTGCTAAAATAATCCTGGATACACGTCCATAACAAATCAGGAGGTGTGTAGGATGGCCTATGTGATTACCGACGCCTGCATCAATTGCGGAGCATGCGAGCCCGAGTGCCCGGTTCAGTCGATTGCTCCTGGGGACGGCAAGTACGCGGTCGACGCGGATACCTGCATCGACTGCGGCGCGTGCGCCGAGGTATGCCCGGTGTCGGCTTGCGAACAAGCGTAAACCCTTCAAAACATAGCGATCTTGCAGCGGGAATGCGCAGCCTGTCAAAAGACCCTGTTTTCGTCAAAGGAAGCAGGGTTTCTTGACAAATTGAGCCGCCAGCTTAAAATGGAGGGTGTATGCCGATGTTGTGGACAAAAGAGACCGTGCAGGAAGTGCTGCAAAAGCTAGACACGGACGCGGCCCGGGGGCTAAGCCAGGAGGAGGCCGCGGCTCGGTTGCTGCGATACGGGCTCAACGAGTTTAGCGAGGACAAGAAGGAGACGCTGCTCCAGAAGATCATCCATCACCTGACGGACATCACCGCCATCATTCTGATGGCGGCGGCGGTCATCGCGGGCTACATGGCCGTTGCCGAGGGGGAGGGATGGGCGAAGGTATTTGTGATCATGGCCATCGTGATCATGAATGTCATCTTGGGGGTGTACCAGGACAGCAAGGCCGAAAAGGCGCTGGAAGCCCTCAAGAAGATGAACAGCTTCAAGACCGCGGTGATCCGGGGCGGCGTCAAAATGATCGTGGACGCCAACCAACTGGTGCCGGGGGACATCGTTCAGCTCTCCGCCGGCGACGTGATCACGGCCGACGCCCGGCTGATAGAGGCCAGCAGCCTGCAGGCCGACGAGGCGCCCCTCACCGGCGAGAGCCAGCCCGTGGAAAAAGAGCCGGGCGCGGTGATCGTCGACGAGACCGTGCCCCTCGGGGACCGGCTGAACATGGTGTATTCCGGTTGCCTGGTAACGGGGGGCCGCGCGACGGCGGTGGTGGTGGAAACCGCCATGGAAACGGAAATGGGCAAGATCGCCCGGCTGCTCAGCACCACCAAGAAGCAAAAGACCCCCTTGCAAATACGGTTGACGCAACTGGCCAAGCGCATTTCGCTCACGGCCCTGTTGGCGGGGCTGTTCATGTTCTTGCTAGGGGTCTTCGTGTTCCAAAACGATGTGACGACGATGCTGCTCTCGGCGGTCGCCCTGGGGGTGGCGGCGGTGCCGGAAACCCTGCCGATCATCGTTACCATGATCCTGTCGTACGGCGTGTACAACATGGTGGCGAAAAAGACCATCGTCCGCAAAATACCGGCCGTTGAAACGGTGGGGAACACGTCCATCATTTGCTCGGACAAGACCGGCACCCTGACCCAGAACAAGATGCGGATCCAGCGGGTTTGGCACGTAAACCGGGAGCCCAAGGCCGCAAAGGATCCCTTTGTGGAAGACGAGGTTCACCTGATCGAGCTGCTGGCCTCCTGCAGCAACGCCACCATCGAAGTCCACGACGACGAGGACGAGCACGTGGTGGGCGACCCCACCGAGATCGCCATCATCCGGCTGCTGCACGAGAAGGGCCTGACCCGCGTGGACGCCGAAAGGCAGTACCCCCGCGTCCACGAGCTGCCCTTTGATTCGGTGCGCAAGCGCATGACCACGGTTCACCGCCACGCGTGCGGCGGCTACCTGGTGGTCACCAAGGGGGCCTTCGACCGCATCCCGGTGATCTGGGACGAGGCCCTGCTGCAGCGGGCCACGGAGATTCACGACTCCTTTGCCAACCGGGCCCTGCGGGTGATCGCCATAGGCTACAAGGTGTACGCCGAAATGCCCGAGGACCTGAGCGTCGAGGCCCTGGAGAAGGACCTGACCCTCATGGGCCTGGTGGGGATGATCGACCCGCCCCGGCCCGAGAGCAAGGAGGCGGTGGCCCAGGCCAAGGAAGCCGGCATCAAAACGGTAATGATCACCGGCGACCATGTGGCCACCGCGGCGGCGATCGCCAAGGAGATCGGCATCATGGACGAGGGGGACAGGGCCGTTACCGGCTCGGAGCTCTCCACCATGAGCGAGGAGGAACTGCGAAGCCAGGTGCGCGATATCAGCGTCTACGCCCGGGTGAGCCCGGAAGACAAGATACGCATCGTGCAGGCCTGGGTGTCCCATGGGGAAGTGGTGGCCATGACCGGGGACGGCGTAAACGACGCCCCCGCGCTCAAGGCGGCGGATATCGGCGTGGCGATGGGCATCACCGGCACGGAGGTGTCCAAGAACGCGGCGGACATGATCATCACCGACGATAATTTCGCCACCATCGTGGACGCCATCGCCGAGGGCCGCACCTCCTACAACAACGTACGCAAGATCGTCACCTTTCTGTTGAGCGTGAACTTTGCCGAAATCATTATTTTGCTGTTGGGTATGGCGGTCTCCTTCCTGGTGCTGGGCGCGGCCTACGGAGCGGGGCTCCCGCCCATCACCGCCGTGCAGATTTTGCTGATCAACACCGTGTGCGACGGAATCCCCGGATTCTTTATCGCCTTTGAGCAAAAGGAGCCCGGCGTGATGAAGCGCAAACCGCTGAGCAAGAAGGCCGGCATCTTCGCGGACGGGCTGGGGTGGCGCATCGCCCTGCGCACCTTGGTGTTCACCGTCCTTACCCTGGGGGCCTACACCATCGGCGCCGGCGTTCAGTTGGTGTCCTCCATCCAGCCTTCGCACCCCGTAGGCGTCACCATGGCCTTTGCGGTGCTGGCCTGGGCGTCGATCATCAACATTTTCTCGCTGCGCAGCGCGGAATCCATCCTAAAGGTGGGCTTTATGTCCAACAAGGGCATCTTTTATGCCGCGATGGGCACCATAGCCTTTACAGCGCTGGTGCTGCTGGCGCCGCCGCTGGCCCGTCTGTTTGACGTAACCTATGGCTTGAGCTGGCTGCACTGGGCCATCATGATCGCCCTCGCGTCCATGCAACTGCTCATCATGGAAACGCAAAAATACATCGTGAACCGGAGGGCCGCAAAGCGGGCCGCAGCATCAGGATGAGCTCATTTTCTATGCAAGACGAAATGTAGGGGCCGATGCCCACATCGGCCCGCACCCCCGATCACATCGCGAAGAGCGCGGGGCGATGAGGGCATCGCCCCCTACAAAGAACCGCATGGTAGGAGGAGGGGAGGAACCATGCGAAACTGCCGGCGCAAGGGAATATCCGCGGGCACCGTGCTGCTGCTGGCGCTTACCGCATCGACGCTCGGCGCCACCGCATGGTTCTTGCCCAAATTGGTGGACGACATGCCCGACCTGCGAATCGACGCCCAAAAGCTGTTTGGCGGCGTGGCCGCGTCCATGCAGGGAACAGAGGACGCGCGCCAGAACGCCGCGAGCGACGGATCGCCCGTACCGGCGCGCACCGAAGCGGACGCGGGACCGGCGGTGCAAATCGGGCCCACGCCCTCGCCGGTGCGCATGCTGAGCATCAAAGTAGCGGGCAGCATTTTCGTGCCCAGGAATGTGCGGCAATCGGGATACGATCAAGATGCCGGCGCCTATGCTTACGACACGATTTTTAGTGAGGTGCAGGGCTTGCTCTCCGGCGCGGACCTAACGCTTTGTACGGTGGAATCCACCTTTGCGGGGCAAGACTATACCGACTACAACGCCCCCGACGCCATGCTGGACGCCCTCAAATTTGCGGGGATCAACCTGATCTCTTTGGGAAACGAGCGCGCGCTGGACAGCGGCATCGAGGGCTTGCGCACCACGGTGACCGCCATGGAATCCAGGGGGTTCACGGTGACCGGCGCGTCGCCCCACCGGGAGGATGTGGGGGCCGTTCGCCTGATCCAGGTGGACGGCGTGCAGGTGGCGGTGCTGGCGTACAGCTACGGCATCAGCAGCGAAGGCCAGCGGCGCACCCACAGGGACGACCGCTTTGCCGTCCCGCCGCTGGATCCCGACGTAATCCGCAACGACATCGCCAACGCGCGCAAGGCCGGCGCCGACGTGGTGATCGTGATGCCCCACTGGGGGACGCGCAACAGCGCCAAGGTGTCGCCCTCGCAAAGGACGCTGGGGGAGCAATTGGTGGCGATGGGCGCCGACTTGGTGGTGGGCGCGCATCCCAACGTGGTGCAGCGCGTGGATCTGGTGCAGGCCATCGGGCCAACGGGGAAGGCCCAGGAAGCGATCGTAGCGTACTCGCTGGGCTGCCTGCTCTCCGACGCCCGGGATTTGCCCGGCGCCTCGTCGATGGTGATGCATTTCGACTTTCAAGTGGATACGGCGGCCAAAACGGCCAAGCTGGTGCGCTACGGATACGCGCCGATTTGGCTGCAGCGCGACCGCATCGCTTCGGGCAGGTATGCCTACAGCCTGTTGCGGGCCGACGACGAGGACACCGCGAACATGGTGGACGCCGCCACCCGCAGGCGGATGAGCGACGCGTGCATCACCGTGCAAAAGGTGCTGGCCGAGGGCGAGGAAGTGCCGGTGTATTGGCCCTAGTTAGGGGTTAGGGGATAGGGGTTAGGGATTAGGGGGAAAGAGACATGCCGTTTTATGATCTGCGCTGCGCCGGCTGCAACAAGGACTTTAACATTCGGGCGACCGTGGCCGATAAAACGGAAAGGCGGATTGCCTGCCCGGAGTGCGGCTCGAACCAAATGGAAACCATTTTTGCGCCCGTAAACTTTTATGTGAAGAAAAGTGCGCCCGCCGCGTGTCCCAACAGCCATATTTGCGGGTCGGGTTGCCGGCACGGTTAGGGGACAGCAATCCCTAACCCCTAATCCCCTAACCGCAACGCGGCAAAAAGCTGGCTGAGGTTCAACAGCACCGTAAGGCTCTGCCCGGCGATCATCGCGTAAGCGCAGCCCAGCAGCCGGAAGGCCGGCAGGGCCGCCCATATCCACGTAAGGATCAGGGTGAACAGCGCGCCCAGCAGGGAGGCGGTGAACACCTTGCGCTGCATGCCCAGGCCGGCCAGCAGCGAACTGCACACCTGCTGCACGCCGAACACCACCACCAGCGGCGTGAGGGTGCGCAGCAGGGGGAGGAGGTCGGGCTGGCGGTAGAGCCGCACGGCGATCAGCGGCGCGCCCGCGTACACCGCCGCCGCCGCCAGCAGCGATATGCCCGCCGCTGCCGGCAATAGGCGAAGGGAAAGCGCGCGCATCGCGGCGCGGTCGCGCTTGCGGGCCGCCAGCGCCGGGGCCGACACCATGGCCAGCGCCCCGGTGAACACCGAGGGCATCAGCAGCAGCGGCAGCGCCATGCCCTGCAGCATGCCCAAGCGCGCCATCGCCTCCGCCGCCGCCAATCCGCTCGCGCGCAGCCGCAGGGGAATGATCACCGCGCTCAGCGTGCGCACGCCGGCGTTGAGCACCCGGATGCCGGTAACCGGCAAGGACAGCCGCCACAGCCGGCGCTCCATGTCCGGATCCCGCCTGCGGGACGCCCCGCGCAACTGGGCGCGCAGCATCCAGGCCACCAGCGCCACGCCCACGCCCTCCCCGATGGCGGTGGCCACGGCGGGCAGGGCGGCCGTCCACGCGATGGTGGCGTTGCGCAGCCCATACAGCAGCGCGGCGGACAGCAAAAAGCGCAGGCCCTGCTCCACGATTTCGGACAATGCCTGGGGCACGGTGGTGCCCATGCCGTAGCAATACCCGTTGTAGGCCGCCGACAGCCCCAGGATCGGCAGGCAGGGCAGGAAGGCCCACAGCGCCGGAAGGGTTCGCGCATCGCCCAGCAGGCGGGCGATCCACGGCGAGAGCACCAGCAGCAGGGGCAGCATTACGCGGCATACCCGCATCACCAGCCGCCGCGCCGCGAGCAATACCGAGCGGGCGTCGCTGTTTCCTTGGGCCACCGTGCTGGACACCGCGAGGGGAAGCCCCGCCGTAACCGGCGTGATCCACAGCATGTGCGCCGAGGAGGCCAGTTCCATCAGCCCCACCGCTTCCGCGCCCATCACCCGCGAAAACCAAATGCGCATCCAAAAGCCCAGCGCGCGCACCGCCATGTTGGAGGCGGTGAGCACCACCGTTTGCTCAAGGAGCGTCTTTTTGCCGCTCTTTTTCTTTATCGCTTTTCGTAAGGCTTCCGCCACGCACATCACCGATGTACGCTATGCGCGGGGAGGAAACAATATGGTTCAAACCAAGGAATTTACGATGCGAAAAGGAAAATGTAGGGGCCGATGCCCTCATCGGCCCGCGAAATCTGACAACATCGCGAGGCGTGCGGGGCGATGTGGGCATCGCCCCCTACTATTGACGAGCATACTATGTCGCGTTATACTACCTATGGCAGAATGCTCATAGGGGAGGCACAACATGTTTGATAAATGGGACGCCCGGTTCATGGAAATGGCCGGGGTGATCGCCAAGTGGGCGAGCTGTTACCAGCAGGAGCGCAA
>Ga0123353_10019491_pt1 | contig 10081 bp, 4 predicted proteins | sample TergutLab28metaG_3_FD_92763 | JGI IMG/M metagenome (GOLD analysis project Ga0123353, IMG submission 92763) | Labiotermes labralis P3 segment gut microbial communities from Petit-Saut dam, French Guiana - Lab288 P3 | ecosystem: Host-associated > Arthropoda: Insects > Digestive system > Gut ...
ACCAGTATTATGACCTGTACCGGAGGCTGCAGTTACAGTTTTTAGTACTCCTGATGAAGGGTGCTGTGACACCCGAAACATGTAGAGTGACTTTGCAGTAAATAAATACCTGCATACTGTTGCATCTGGTTGGATTTTTATTAATATTGAATTAGGATGCACGAAACCATGAGTTTAAAATTTAAAATTCTAATTTGTGGAGATTTCAATTCTGGTGCAGAACAGTGTTGGTGTTGCATGTGTGGAGGTCTGAAACTGTTGTAAGTAGGTTTTCACTCTTTTTACAGGCCACGAAGGCCCTTAGGGTGAGTAGAGGTATAGCTCTAGTCTTTTCCAAGACCTTCAGCACTAGATGGGGTGGGGGGGGTCAGTCCCAAGCCCTGGCCGCCTTTACCCCCGGGAAAGATACGTTACTCTTTTTACAGGAGGCTGGATGGGCCCCAGTGCCGGTCGGGACGGACGGAAAATCTCGTCCCCACCGGGATTCGATATCGGACCGCCCAGCCCGTAGTCAGTCGCTATACCGACTGAGCTACCGGGTCCAAGAAATTGTTGTAAGATGTGTAAACAAATGAAAGTCGTAAAATTGGCACAATTTACAGAAGGTTAACAACGGTTCTACCTGGACAATATAATCGACAACTCTGCATGAAGTGTTAAATGTATTTACGGATATTCACTAGTTCATTGCGACACTTGTCACACCTAAGAACTTTTACAATCGAAAGAGCACCGTAGGTTGTCATACGAACGTTGCATTATGCCAAATGGTCATCAAGTTGAAAGGTCCTTCCGTTCGCGCTCTGTGAAACAGGAAACATTGTAAACTGCGACATTCATGTTCTCAGAGTGAAGTTCATAGGGTTCCAGGTCTGCAAGAATAATGCCCCTTGACGAGTGTTAAGAAATTACCGATGATTCTAAGAAATTAATTGCCTATAGCCTCAAGATCTTGCAGACCAAAAAATATTTGGACATTTAAACACTGCAAATGGAAGCAATATGTTTCTCCGAAACGTCGGTAAACAATGACTATCCGACAAAGCGTAGAACACACAATATTTTGATGTTATTTCCATTTTGTGTAAAAAAAATGACTGCGTCAAAAGTTTGAAGTAGCTCTTCCCAAGCAAGCACATAAATCCAGGCCATTGATGGAGATCAAGTGACGCCCAGTTTAGGGGCTACGTGCAAGTTACATTTGTTTCCAGTGCCTTAATATGTAGAAGGATATTGGATACGGATTATAAATTAACACAGTTCATATTTTCTGGCTTTAAATGGACCTAAACTAGTCATGACCAGGCCTAGAATTATATGCAAAATGCATATAATTCTAGGCCTGCTCCGGACTATCTTGAGATCCGAAACGGAATCTCCATGAAAACTCCGAGTCTTGAGGTCACAAGAAGTTCATCTGTAATGTATATATGAACATATATTAATATACGTGGGCCGGGTAGCTCAGTCGGTATAGCGACTGACTACGGCCTGGACGGTCCTGAATCTAATCCCGGTGGGGACGAGATTTTCCGCCCGTCCAGACCGGCCGTGGGGCCCACCCAGAATCCTCTACAATGGGTACCGGGTTTTTCCCGGGGGTAAAGTGCGGCCGGAGCGTGCTGCTGACCACTCACCCACTTCTAATGCCGCTGTCATGGAAGAGGAGAGCTATACCTCTACCAACACTGGGCCTGTAACGGGATCACTTTACCTTTACCTTTTTATATTAATATACAAATTCGCTGGTTAAAAAAGTAAATAAAATGAAGACTCTGGCTACCATAAATATAAATATATTTAAAGTACCTTAAATATTAATTTGGAAAGAGACCACTGGGGAGACCCAGGCGCAGATGGGAGGATACTATTAAGATAGATTTTCAGGAATTGAGATTTGGGGGTATGGACTGGATCAAGCTGGCTCAGGATAGGGACAGGTGGCGGGCACTTGTGAATGCGGTAATGAACTTCGGGTTCCATAAAATGCGGGGAATTTCTTGACTAGCTGCAAACCTGTCAGCTTCTCAAGAAGGACTCTGCTCTGTGGAATGAGTAAGTAAGTAAGTAAATATTAATGCTTTTCATTATATGAATGTATGGCTCACTGAATCAAGTAACATCCTCCCGTGGAATGAGTAAGTAAGTAAGTAAATATTAATGCTATTCATTATATGAATGTATAGCTCACCGAATCAAGTAACATCCTCCTCCATAACCTTTCTGAAAGACGAAGGGGATCAGTTCCTTCCAAACGTCGAAAACGGGTTACCCAATGACGTAGTTTCATATCTGAGAAGAGCGTAAATTTCAGCCAAATGAAATGTTAGCGTTGTTTGTAGCGAAATGCTTGCCACAGCCAGAGCTGATATGTGGTTTTACTAAATGTCAAGGTCTTATTTAGATTACACATCCTCTTCAAATTCCCTGTCAACATCCTAGAAGATTTTTATCTTCTTGGGGATTCCGGTGCGTGAGAAGTCAAACAATGTTTGTTGGTCAATTAGCAAATGTGTATTTCGTCATGCACCAGGTATAAATATGGACACATTCCAAAGTTTTTTGCTCCGAGTAAGATTCGGTTCTTCACCAATCCTATACGTCTGCATATTTCCTAAACTTACATAATCTGTTGCGGTGATAATGGAACAATATCTCACGTGACACAGGACACCTGTTGCGAGTCTCTTATAAATGTCTGTATCCCATTTCTGTAATAATTACAACTTTGTTCAGATTGATGGCTTCCGTGTATTTTAGTTCATGTTACTGTCTGTCTGTGTTGTAGAGTTCATATACAACTCTTGTCCTAGAATACAAGTCAAAGTGTTTTGTACCTAACCAAACGCTTGCTGTTCATGACTGTTTAAACAACAATTTATTCTTGCAAAAAATCGTAATATATAAACATTTATCTCAGTATTTAACCAACTTGATACACAAATTTGTTTCACAATAAGTTTTATTTCATGTTTCTACATGTTTCGAGCACATGTGCTCATCATCAGGAGGTCAAAATTGCATTACACAGCCTCTGGAATCATCACACCTCTAGGTGCGATGATACCTGAGGCTGTGTAATACAATTTTGACCTCCTGATGATGAGCACATGTGTTCGTAACATGTAGAGGCATGAAATAAAACTTATTGTGAAACAAATTTTATGCATCAAGTTGGTTAAATACTGAGATGCACGGTCAGCAAAACGTCAAAATATAAACATATGTTTGGAAGGCAACTAAAAATTGACAAGTCATAGTTTAATTTTATTTTTCTGTATAACTGAAAATTAGTGTCTACGTAACGAAGTTTGAGTGTATTTGAGAAAAAATGTCTCGAAGAGTATATAGATATAGGACAGAGAAGTACGAAAGAGGAAGAAGATAATAATCGAGGAACTTTGAAATTTCTGCTCTCTCCACACATATTCGGGTCATCAAATCAAGGAGAATGACCAGCAAAATATATGGTGCACAGCGGACAAAAAAGAAATGTACAAAAAAAATTAGCATGGAATTGCAAAGAGACAACTTGGGAGGTAATAATAAAAAAAGTCCTCAAGAGAGAAAAGGTGTGACAGAGCAGGTCAGTACCAACTGATACAGAACAGACTGCATTAGTGGAGGGACGGCTGCGAATACTTACTTACTCCATGCAGCAGAGTTCTTCTTGAGAAGCTAAGAGGTTTGTAGCTAGTCAAGAAATTCCCCAAAGGTTCATTGCCGCATTCACAAGTGCCCGCCACCTGTCCCTGTCCAGAGCCAGCTCGATCCAGTCCATGTCCTCACATCCAACTTTCTGAAAACCCATCTTAATATTGTCCTCCCATCTACTTCTGGGTCTCCCAATTGGTCTCTTTCCCTCAGGCTTTCCTACCAAAACTGTATAAGCCTCTCCTCTCCCCCATACGCGCTACATGCCCTTCCCAACTCATTCTTCTCGATTTTATCGCCCGATCACTATTGAGTGAGGAGTAAAGATCATTAAGCTCTTCATTATGTAGTTTCCTCCACTCCATTGTTACCTCGTCCCTCTTGGGCCAAAATATTATCCTCAACACCCTATTCTCTAACATCCTCAGCCTACGTTTCTCCCTCAATGTCAGCGACCAAGTTAAACACCCATACAAAACAAAAGGAAACATTATAGTTCCGTATACCTTAATCTTTAAATTTTTCAATAGCAAACTGGAATACAAAAGATTCTGCACCGAATGATAGCAAGCATTTCCTGATTTCAGTCCGCTCTTAATTTCTTCCTAAATAGAATTTTGAATGATTAAGTTTGTTCCCAAATATTTTAACTCTTCCACCCTTTCAAATGAACTAATATCATTCGTCATACTGTGACTTCGTCCTGCATTCTGATCTCAAGACATGACCATGTACTTAGTTTTATCAACATTTACCTCTAGTCCAGTCTGCTTACTAGCCACTAATAATGCTTCTGCATTTTCCTGTACAGTATGTACGCTTCCCCCCAGTATATTAACATCATCAGCGCAAACCAGAAGCTGATGAGTACCATTTAATTTCAAGCCATCCTTGTTTACCCGAACCCTCCTAATGGCATACTCTAAAGTAAAGTTGAAAAGCAGTGGTGATAGGGCATCTCCTTGTATCAAACCGTTCCTAATAGGAAACATGTCAGAAAAATTCTTGCCTACGCAGACTATGCTATACGTTTCACTCAGTTTCATGAGGATACCAGACTCAATGAGAATATTACACAAGAACTCCCTCCTAACTGAATCATAAGCTTTCTCGAAGTCTATAAAGAGCTCATTCACTGCTTTCTTGTTTTCACATTTTTTTTAAGTATTTGACGAATGCTGAATATATGATCAGTAGTTGACCTGTTGCGTCGAAATCCACATTGATGATCACCAATAATTTCCTCTGCATATGGAGTTAACTTTGACATCAGGATATTGGATAAAATTATGTACGTAGTTGGCAAAAGTGATATGCCCCTATAATTACTGAATATATTTTATCGCCCTTCTTATAGATACGTAAAATGATCGACAATTCTTCAAAAGTCTGGAAATAATTGACCTAAGATAACAATGTAACATAAAAAAGAATTACTTCCCAAACAAACACTTGCAAAAGAACACCTCATCTCGCAGATTTATAGTCCATTACGAAGAAAAAATATTCTTCCGTTATCATGTAACCCGATGTAATAATGTCATAAGAGTATTTAATCCAAATAATTACACGTGTAACCACAAATATTTGTTACTTTTGTACATTCCTCCTACATGTTTCGGCCCCTATAGTACATCTTCAGAGAGACAGTTTACAAAGGAATATATTTATAATTAATGCTGTCAAAGATGGGCCTATATGAAATTAGAATATAGTGTGTTACCAATTAAATATAGTCAAAAATGTATAAAATTATATTAATTATTGACTTTTATACTTGATAATATTATGTTTAATTGCTGGAATATATATATATATATATATATATATATATAACTGATATTATTCTAAGGAGTTTTTTTTGTCTTATATCTATCTTTTCCAAATGACTTCCATAAAATGTCCTATAGAGCCTAAACAAGTAGGAGAAGAATTGCAAAATAAAAATTAATTATTTATGTTTGCATGTTCAACTTGTTGCACTAAATACTTTATGTTCAATCTATTGCGCGGATGTGAATTCGTTACATGTTAGGAAGTAATTGTGTAGTTCTTCTTGTTGACCACATGTAAAATTTATTTTTAGCTACTAATAAATTTGCGTTTGTGACGACAGAGAAGGAACTTAATTCGCACTTTCCTCTACGTGCCAGTTTAATCAGAAAAAGATGACCCTGCTGCTAACATATCCGTGAGGCACTCAGTTCAAGAACGACCTAACACAGGGCCACCCGAGTCTTTATTTGCAAGCCTCAAATGGAGCAAGGTCTTTCATTGCACTACTTTTGATTTGTACAAAGCATAGAAAGAAACTGCTCTCTCATTTTGCTTTGATTAGCAGAAGACCTGCGTGGTTTTCTACTGCCTGCTGCACAAACTTCTCCTCTATCAACAGTTTCTTTTTATTCTAATTTCTTTTGTGTCCGTATCATTTTCTCTCATAAGTGTATTCAAAGGTATAAGAACTAGACACATCAATCAATGCAGCCAGTGCAGCAGCATTCATCTTGTTATTAGAACCTTCAGGCCTTCATTTTTTTCAATGTTAGTGCTACACAGGTACAATCACCCCTCGTGTCTCCCACACAATTACAATGCTGCTGGTCAAATGGAACGAGAATAACACAGCCAAGCGTCGAGATAAGAACGTCGATTTATTAAAATGCAGTTCTTATAAATTCACTGGCGTATACTGTCCTCTTCCTCAGTACCGTCATATCCTGTGTTAATATTTCTATTTTTTTTAGTAACTCAATTCACGTTGGGCGGTAAGGAGATCGAATACCGGTGGGGAGGCGAGATTTTCCGCATCCGTCAAGACCGACCCTGGGGCCCACCCAGCCTCCTATACAATGGGTACCCGGTCTTTCCCGGGGGTAAACCGGCCAGGGCGTAGTGTTGACCACTCACCCCATCTAGCGCTGAGGTTAAAGAAAGAGTAGTGCTATACCTCTTCTCCCCCTCTGGGCCTTCGTGGCCTCTTCTAAGGTAAATTTTACCTTTTACTTTGAACTCAGTTCACTTCTTCCATCAATAGCATTTAACCTGTCCAGAATAAAGTTTGTCACTTAAACTGCAAAAACAGTGAAATGATTTACGTACACATACTTCTAGTGTGAATGTAATATTCTCACTGAATGTTGGAAGAACTGATTGCTGCGCAAGTCTGTTTCTTGGATTACAACCTCAAAATAGCTCAGAATGTTCCTTTGTTTATAAACAAATGTACGAAGGACGGCTCTGCATCAGAATCCAGTCAGGAATGTTCAAACTTTCAATCGATGTCCAAATTCCACTACCGCTTTCACTGCAACCCTCCAGTAATCCCTATGCTGGACGTATTTTCCAGTACAACACCCAAATTTTAAGGTCTATATATAGCATATTTACGGAAAATGACAAATTAATGACACGTAAAGCAGTATAATCTTTTGATGTTATGCTTGAAAAATTACGAAGCTCTATAAGGAAATAAGCCAAGGTTTAAATAATCTGAAAGAACAACATGAGAAAATTTTCATTGTCCTACTTTAGACATCACGATACAGTTTGGTAAACGATTCCGAACCTGATACCTGGATCTTCAGCATAAATGTATGAAGTTAACCGTTGTCATAACGCATAATATTACTGCATCAATATTCACAGCCTAGAAAACTAGAGAAATCATCACTATCAAAAACAATTAAGCATAAATAAACACTGATATGTAAATCAGTTGTTAGTAGCTCACTGTAAATCACTTTATTATACATATTTCAGTCAACACACCTATATAATAAAAGCATAGGTTAAAAGCCACATGTTTCGACCTAAAGTCACTGTAAATCGCTACTATGAAAACTATTCACATACTTTTAAAGAGTTTATTTGCCATTTCGCCTAATATTACGTTTTAATTCATTTTACGAAAGAATTTACATTGCTCAAAATCACACGCAAATTAGAATATTATTGTTTCTCCACAAGGATTTCTGTAATTTATAACATTGAAACCTGTGATTTACAAAATAAAGAGTAGTCTGCTTCTCAGCGAGTAAAGACAGCCGAAACTTGTAACTGGTGAAGTTCGACAGTACGTACCCAGTCCACTCGACTGACAGCTGTTGCTCTTCACATGATGTTCCCATTGATTTACGAAATACGAAAGTTTATTTACAATAATCCTCCTTTGGTCTATATCTACCGCCATCTGGACCGAAGATAAACGCTTATAATTTATTATTTATTATGATGATTTAATTTCACACTTCCTCTCCAAGCTCTCTCAAGTTTTTCTGTTCGTCTCAAGCTTACCAATACAAACGTATGCTGACATCTATTAAATATGTTCAGTCACAACCAACACACACTTTACGAATAGTTTTATTACGTTGCAACAAGTTTCCAACCTGAACTCTGTTCATCATCAGACCATGACGCAATAGCAGGAATATATAAAGAAGCTAAATACCATGTAAGTTGGATATCTCCGTCTTTTTACACTACACGGTGATACTTTCGACATATCTAATAAAACGTACAGCGTAATGTTACAGTTCTCACACACAAAAATACATTGCTTCTACTATGAAAAATACTTTACTTGGTATTTTTAAAAGGACTTTTAAACAACAAAATCAGTAATGTTTTAAAAATCACTAGGCCTTTATTTAATCGATTTTACCCTTGTAAATTTTACATGTATTTTAAATGTATTTTAATGTAAAAGAGGGAGATTTCCAACTTAAACTGTATTTCGTTTCTGTATACTTTCATATTCTTGTGTCATGGCCTGATGATGACCAGAGTTCAGGTTGAATACTTGTTCGTAAAGTGTGTGTTTGTTGTGACTGCAAGTATTGATAGATATTGTGATTGTTACTTCAACGGGGATATTTCATATAAAGAAAAATGTATGCACTTTATATATCCACATACATGCTACATGTCTCTATGTCCTGCCCATTTCTTCTTCCAAGATTTGATTACCATATAGGATATTAATTTCGAAACTTCTCTCTGTTAAACGGCTCCATTTTCCTGCCACTTCCTTTCGCGCACTAACACATTACCATACAGAATATCAATTTTCAAGCTCCCCTGTGTTAAATGGCTCCATCTGCCTGCCACTTCCTCTCCCGCATTCACACGTTACTCAAGGGTAACTTCACATTAGCATATTTAGCCCTTCTTGCCGTACGACTTAATGTGTTCCGAAACAGTTACTTTGAAATTCGTGGAAACAAATCTATGAGGTTTGAAGTATTTGTTTTTCATACTACGGAACTGATGGAGTGTGAAAGTGAGCCAGGTTAGAGCATTGGTGCAAAACAAGGCGAACACAGAGGGTTTTTCGCGTTAAATCCTAGTCATTTCATTTATTTTTCTTCCAAGCTCTTAATTTTTAAAAAAAAGTGCACATACATTCCGAATCATTCGACAATCTTTCATATATGCATGCTTTCAAGCCGATGTGTTTTCCTTAGAATTGCCGATGACCGTAGCACGAAGATTTGGGCGTTTGGTTCCACATTCTTACTGCACACTCTTTTTCAATGGACGTCTTCCCATTGTGTCGTTAATCACAAAAATTAAATCTATATGTATGTTTTAAAGACCAAATTTGAACCTGAAGATGACCTGTTATAGGTCGAAACATGTAGTTTTATACATAACAAATAGAATTTAGTTGTGTTTGGATGGACATTGAATTAACTGTTAAAGACACTTTCATTGCCATTCATAGGTCTGTGCATCGCTGATATATTCGCAAGTACAAGCAACAAGATACAACGTTTCACAATTTATTTATTTCTGTAAGACGCTGTACATGTTTCAGACGGTTTTCCGTCCATCTTTAAGAGCTCAAAACTGCACATACAGTGTCAGGTATTTGTTAGACTAATACTGCTACCTGCTACTAGTCTAGCATTCTAGCAGCAGGTAGCAATAACGGCCTGAAAAATACCTGACGCTGTATGTGAGTTTTGAGCTCCTGATGATGGACGGAAAACCATCTGAAACGTGTACAGCTTCTTACAGAAATAAATAAGTTGTGAAACGTTGCATCTTGTTGGTTGTACTCTGCGAACAATTTTATTACGTAACTGTCTTACTATGATGTTTACCGGGTCTTTGTGGTACTAAAGAATTCAACGTGTTTTTAAGTTGCAAACTCAGGATTAAAAAGAGCAAGTTCCTTTAACATAACTGCAGTTTTGAAATACTCTGAAATAGATTTGTTGTGCGTGATTGGACCAAACACAGATGGCTACAGATGTGTCCTTTGGCGGGTTGTTTTAACCGTCAAACAACACGGTTGGTAAATCTTATGTATATTGTACCGTGCATCATTGTGATAGTTGAAGAATAAGAGACCAACTTGATGTCACTAGTTATTAAGTTTTATTTCACTTCTTCTATGCTCAACATGTTTCGGACATAA
>Ga0123353_10019493_pt1 | contig 10080 bp, 7 predicted proteins | sample TergutLab28metaG_3_FD_92763 | JGI IMG/M metagenome (GOLD analysis project Ga0123353, IMG submission 92763) | Labiotermes labralis P3 segment gut microbial communities from Petit-Saut dam, French Guiana - Lab288 P3 | ecosystem: Host-associated > Arthropoda: Insects > Digestive system > Gut ...
ATCCGGCTGTGACGACTAGGGAGGTGGCGCAACCATGATTTGTCCCGTCTGCAATCAAAACATCCCGGACGGCTCCAACTACTGCCCGTCCTGCGCAGCGGACCTAACCAAGTACCGCCGGCAGATATTGGCGGGGCGGCAGCAACCGCCCAGGTACCCGCAGCAGCCCGATCCGCGGACGCCCAATCCCATGATGCCGCAGCAAGACCCGCGGATGACGCCGCAGCAAGATCCGCGAACACAACAGCAGTTCACCGGGCAATACCCGCCCTTCCCGCAGCAATACGGCGATGGCGGCGGCGATGGCGGCCTGCTTGAGGGCATCACGCCGCGGGGCAAGCTGTTCTTCGGAGTGGGCGGATTGGTGTTGGTGGGCGTGCTGGTGCTATTGATCGTCAATCTTTTCGGCGGCGGGGGCGAGAGGAACAACCCGCCTGTCGGGCCGACGGCCGCCACCGAGGCGCCCACCTTCGAGCCCTTTGGCTACAATGTGTTCAGCACGCCCGAGCCCAAGGAGGAAGAAGACGACTTCGGCAACCTATGGGTGGAGGCCACGCCGGCGCCCACGCCGATGCCCCCGTTTTCCGTGTTGAAGAGGGGCGCTTCCGGGCCGGAGGTCATCCGCCTGCAGGAGCGGCTGCAGCTGCTCGGTTACCTGCCCCCCGATGCGCTGATCGACGGCGTGTACGGCACGGCCACGGTGAACGCCGTGAAAGAGTTCCAGCGCAAGTCCGGCTTGACGGTCGACGGCGACGCCGGCCCCGAGACCCAAACCAGGCTGTTCAGCATCGTGGTCGACGCCGCCACCCCGCAGCCCGGCGCCCAGCCGCAAGACGGGGAGTCCTTCAGTCAGCCGGGTTAGGGCGTGTCCGGACAGCTATACTTCAAAAATAAATTCAATCTCCACGGTAATGTCGCCTGGGAGCTCGTTCGTGCCGATGGCGGAGCGCGCGCCCAGGCCTCGCTCTTCTCCAAAGATATCTATCAGCAGTTGGGAAGCGCCGTTGGCTACCTCCGGCTGCCGGTTGAAACCCGGAGCGCTCTGCACAAATACAAGCAGTTTCACCGTTGATTTGATCTTGTCCAGGCCGCCCAGGTATTGGTGCAGCAAGCTCAGGGCATTGAGCACACAAAGGCGGGCTGCGTGCCGGCCCTCTTCGAGGGCGCGCTCGGCGCTCATTTTGCCGCGCACCTGCGCAATGCCATCGACGGTGGGCCCTTGGCCGGAAACATACAGCAGGTTGCCGACTTGCTTCACCGGCTTGTAAAGCCCTCCAAGGGGCGGCGGCGCCGGCAATTCAATGCCCAACTCCTTCAGCCTTGCATGGATGCTCATATCGTTTTATCTTATCCTTTCTATCTTCAAAATCCCAAGCCATTTCACTTGCCATACTCGGTGCGCATAGAACACTTCAAGGATATTGTATCCCCTTCACATTTTACAGCGCTCTGAAAGTAGAAGCGGACATCGCGATCCGGCAATGCAAGGTCCGTACGCACTTCCTCTTCGGGAACCGCGCCCTCCTTTAGCGCGTTAAAGGCTTTTCGGGCCGACGCAAAGAGCGAGTGGATCAGCTCATCCGTAAGGGAAGCGTCCGCCAACAGCGCCATATCCCGGCATAGCGCCAAATAGTCGTCCAGTTCCATTTCCACCTGCGCCCATTCCCCCGTGGCGGACCAGTCCACTTGCGTTCTCTTAACGTAATAGGGTTCTTTTGCGTCTGTGTAGACGGCGATGCTCGAATGGGTTCGGCCAGAATCACGGGTATAACCGGTCATCAGAACGGAAAAGAGCTCGCGATACTCACCGCCGGACGAATGGCTTGTAACCGGCACTTCATTCCAGTGGAAAGTTCCCGTGCCCCGGCTGTTGAGCATCGTCCACAGCTTTGTTTGCCAGCCGGAAAAGGCCGGCTGCCCGCCTGCAATGCCCCAGTCCGGGGCCGGCGTAATCAGCAGCGTATACGCTGTGGGCAGATCGCCGGGATGATAGCGCGCCGCCTGCGCGATAAACTGCAAGCCATGGGCTTCCAGCACGGCGGCCTCATTTTGTTCAAACGCGCGAAGTGCCCGGCGCTGAAAAGACGCCACTTCTTCCGCTGAAATAGAAGGGGCCGACGCGCGCATACAAGGATCCATCACGGCGCAGATCATTTGTATGGCTTCCGCCGCCGCCTCCGGCGCCTCCTCGGGTACCTTGAGGGACACTTGCACATAGCGTATGGTTTCCTCGTACGGCCGCGTCATAACGTTTATCAGAATATCCTGCTGTGTGAAACCGCGATACACATGCGTGTTCTCACCTGCCCCGCCTGTGCGTTCAAACGATATCGCGAGGGGAAGCTCGCCCATGGCGCTAAATTCGTGATACCGCTCTGTCCACGCCCTGCCGCCCGCGCCGAACCCGTCGCGCGAACTGCCCTGCACGGACGGGTTGGCGAGAGAAAACACTGCCATCCATGCGCTCAAAAGAAAGATAGCGACGCCCTGAAAAAAACTCATTGGATACGCTCCTTTTGCTTGCCGGCATTTTTTGCTGTGCAGAGTGTACCACACGCGAGCGGCATTGTACACCTTGCGCGATTTTTTCGAACGGGTTATAATTGGGAAAATCGTGATCAAGGGGAAGAGGAGTATACACAATGATGCAGATGATCGTTTTTCTGGTTGGCTTGCTCATCGCCCTGTGACCCGGCCGAAAGACGGGTTTTTCAATTCATTGTAACCATACCGAAAGAACGGCGGTATTCCTAGTAGAATAGACATGCGGGAAGGACTGGGGAACACAACGGACACATCACAGCATAAAAGGGGCATGCCACTTGCCAGACATTCCGCTTACACAGGAATTGCTAACCCTATGGATGGAAACGTACAAGGACATGGTGTATCGCATCATCATCAACAGGGTAAAGCATCCGTCGGACGCAGACGACATTTTCCAGGAAGTTTTTGTGAAGGCTGCACGCTTTGGCCAAACCCTTGTGGGGAGGACGCCGGAGCATGTCAAGCATTGGCTGATTCGCGTAACGCTTCAGCAATGCGGCGCGTGGTTTCAGCGGTGGAAGAGGGACGAGGCGGATTCTTATGAGGAAAATCTGGAATCGGGGAAGTGGGGCGGGCAAACGCGTGAGCCCCATGTCCTGATGCCGAATGATGAACCGACAAGCCTTCGTGAGGAAAAACTGATGCAAGCGCTACAGAGGCTGTCGCCCGATCACCGGACAGTCATCTTTTTGTATTATTACGAGCAGCTGCCGGTTCAGAAAATAGCGGCGATACTGGGGCGAAACGAGAACGCGGTGAAGCAAAGGCTGCACAATGCCAGAAAGAAGCTGAGAACGTGGATGAATGGAGGGGCTCTCGCGTGAAGGACGTGTACAGAGACGCCATGGATGCCGTCAGGGCGCCCGATGCGCTTGTTGAAAAAACACTGCAACTGATGCTCGAAGAGCACAAAAAAGAAGAGCACAAAAAACGAACGGTGAAAACGGAAGCGGACGCCGGCCCGAGGCAAATCAAGGCTTCGCCCCAAAAAACGCGCTGGATTACGCATGTCGCGCTCCCCGCCGCCGCGTGCCTGTTCTTATGCCTGACGGTGATCGTACCCCGCCTGCTCAACCGTGGAGTGGAAGATATACGTACTGCGTCCGTCAGCCCGAGCCTTCAGACGCCGGCGCCCGGGGTGAGCGCCACCGATGGACCCACGGGAAGCATCACGAAGAACATCGTTCAAGCGTTGGCGGCAGACAGCCTTGCCACGCGAAGCGGCCCGGCCACCCAATACAGAGAAACCGGAACCTACCAAGTCAAGGGCGAGTATGTGCGCCTGGTCTCCCTCGCCTATGATGGGGGCGGTCTTTGCTGGGTGCAGTGCGAGGTTCTGTACGGCAACACGCTGCGGCGCGTCTACACGGGCTTACAGCGCTTTGATGCGGCTACATTCGATCTTGACGGCGTGCCCGAGGAGGCCCCGCTGGGGTATCAGGCCAAGGTTACCGCTACTTCGAAGGCCATGTACGGCCCGGGCGACGGGTATGGCGCCTACGCTCAACTGACGGTGGACAAGGGGCAGACCGTGACCGTGATTGCCGTCGAAAGCGATTATGCCCAGGTGGAGTGGACGACCTCAACACAAAGCTATCGCGCTTGGGTGCCGGCCCACACGCTGGAGCAGGTTCCTGGAAATTAGCTGTAACCTTTTGGATTGTGCAGCGGTATTCATGGTGGAGCAACAAACAAGGAGGAGAAAGGTATGAAACGGTGGCGGAATTGGGTTATGTGCTTGGGCTTGGTGGTTGTGCTCTTACCCTTGGCGGTGCTTGCGGACAGCACAATCGGCGGGAATCCGGGCGGGTTTGCCTCCGTCGAAGGATTGGCGATCGACAGGCTGGCAACCCGCAGCGGCCCATCTACGGAGTACAGGGAAACGGGAACCTACCAAGTCAAGGGCGAGTATGTGCGCATCCTCTCTCTCGCATACGACAGAAACGACCTTTGCTGGGTGCAGTGCGAGGTTCTGTACGGCAACAAGCTGCGGCGCGTCTATACGGGCTTAAAGCGCTTTGACACAGCTACTTTCGATCTTGGCAGCGTGCCCGAGGAAGACCCGCTGGGTTATCAGGCCAGGGTTACCGCTACATCCAAGGCCATGTACGGCCCGGGCGACGGGTATGCCACCTATGCTCAACTGACGGTTGACAAAGGGCAGAACGTAACCGTGATTGCCGTGGAAAACGACTATGCCCAGGTGGAGTGGACGACCTCCATACAGAGCTATCGCGCCTGGGTGCCGCTCCACACGCTGCGTTACTAAGCCAAAGGCAGCCAATCAACCGGGCAGGAACCTTGAGCGATCGGGGTTCCTGCCGCTTTCGATCATCCGGGAGGTTTGGCGGCGGTCTTGATCGATGGGAAATGGGGCTATATCGCCATCGCGAAGTAAACAAAATCACGGATATGCCGGGTATCGAGGGGCGCTCTGTTCCGCTGTCATCCATGACGGCGGAACTGTTTTTTATCGTTGCCGGCCTTTCCACCTTAAATAAATTCTAAAATCGATTTCCGTGCCGGGTGAGCCATTGACAGGAAGGAATTAGAAAGATATAATGCAATAAAGTTTTCGGTGTAATTTATTGGCTGAACAGTGTATCCGGAGCCACAGAACGAGGGAGGGACATCCGTGAAACGGTTGATACTTTGCATGGTGTTGTGCGCGGCGCTCGCCACGCCCGCGCTGGCGGAGGAAGCGATACAAATGACCGTGTGGGGGTCGCATGAGGATCACGCGCTGCTGGCATCGCTGATCTGGGAGTTCAAACAGTCGCGCCCGGACAAGGTGTACGACATCTCGTTGGAAGCGGTTGAGGAGCCGGAGCTTTGGCGCAGGTACCTACAGGACCCCGAATCTCTCGCGGACGTATTCGCGTTTGCGAGCGACCAGCTTCTCGGCCTTGTAAAGGGCGGCGCGCTGTTGCCGGTGGGGCCCTCTCGCGATGCGGTCATCGCCGAAAACACCGCGACCTCCGTGGACTCCGCGACCCATGACGGCGTGCTGTACGCCTACCCGATGACGGAAGACAACGGGTATTTCCTCTATTACGACGGATCGGTCCTAACCGGCGCGGATGTGGAATCCCTGGATTCCATCCTTGCAAAGGCGGAGGCCTCCGGCAAGAAAGTTTTTATGGACGTCGCCAACGGATGGTACCTGGCGTCGTTTTTCTTCGGCGCCGGGTGCCGCCTGTACATCGACGAGGACGGGCGTCAGGGGTCGGATTTCGACAGCGACGCCGGCGTCGCCGCCGGGGAGGCCCTTCGCGCCTTCGCGGCGCATCCCTCGTTTGTATCCGGAAACGACGCCACGCTGGTCTCGGGCATGGGAGACACCATCTGCGCGGGCATTTCGGGCACCTGGAACGCCTCGGCCATGCGCAGAAAGCTGGGCGTCAACTACCGCGCCTGCAAGTTGCCGACCTTTACACTCAGCGGCGAACAAGCGCAGATGGGTTCCTTTGCCGGTACAAAATTGATCGGCGTGAACGCCTCGACCGCGTTTGCGGAAGAAGCGGACGCGCTTGCCGCGTTCCTTACCAATGAAAGGGCCCAGATTCTGCGCTACAAGGTGCGGTCCATGGGGCCGAGCAACGTCCAGGCGGGTGGTTTTAAGGCGGTTGAAGAGGATGCGGCGCTCATGGCGCTCCGGGAGCAGATGCCCTTTGGCGTCAACTCGAAAAACGTGACGGGCAGCTTCTGGGAGCCGGCAAAGGCCTTCGGAGAGGCGATCATGAGCGGGAGCGACGCGGATTTGCGCACGCTGCTCGATGCGCTCGTGTCTTCCATTCGAGACTAAAAAAGCGTCTCGCCGACAGCAAAAGGCGAATACACGACAGAAGAGGTGAACCGCATGCTTCGTTTACGAAAATTAGCCGGCATACTCGTTGCAGTCATGCTCCTCGTTCAGGCCGCCGATGCGCCGCGGATCGTGCAGGGCGTGGCCTTCGCCCAATCGGACGAGGGCGCGCCCGACCCCGCGTCCGAGCCCGAACCCACGCCGGCGCCCGCGCCCACGGACACGCCGACCCCGACCGGCGCGCCGACGCCCGCGCCCGCGCCCACGGACACGTCGGCCCCGACCGACGCGCCGATGCCGGAGCCCACGGATACGCCCGCGCCGACCGACGCGCCGGCCCCGGAACCCACGCCGGAGCCCATGCCCGATCCACTGCTGAATCCCGCGCCGTTGGCCGCCGCCGCGCCGGCTCTGCTCGACCTTACGGCGGTTCAGCAATTCCTGGTGGATTTCTACACCTATGACGGCTCGCTCATCGCCTCCCAGCTCGTGCCGTCCGGAGAGGCCGCGGTGCAGCCGTTCCCCCCGGACCGGGCCGGCTACGCGTTCGCGGGCTGGAGTCCGCCCGTGGACAACGTTACCAGCGACATCGAGACCTACGCCACCTATCAATTGCTGCAAAGCTACTGCGTGATCATTAACTATTACTTTGCGGACAACGGCGCTCCCGCATCGAACAGCACGAGCGAGTTCTACATCGAAGGAGAGGCGGTAGACAAGACGTATATGCCCGTGGACGTCCCGGGATACACGCCCAACGCGCCCTCATTCACCGTTCAAACCGACGCCATCGGCCAGAACTATTCTTTCGATTTTGTATATACCGCGAGCACCAACACCACGTACACGGTGGCGTACCTTTTTGAGCAGCTTGACGGAAGCTTTGCCGTGGACGGCCGCTACACGCAGCAATTAAGCGGCGTCACCGGCTCTTTTGTGCAAGGGCAGCCGCTGCCCGGCAGCGATACCGTCGGCTTTTCCCTGACTTCCGCCGGCGAAGGCTACATCGCGGCGGACGGCAGTTCCGTCATCGAGGTCACATACCAGCGGCTGAGCTTTACCATCATCTACGACACCGGCTCGGGCGGCGAGTACATACCGCCTGTCGTCCTTCAATACGGCGCCCCTGTCCCCACCCCGCCCAAGCCCGTGAGGCCGGGCTACACCTTCAACAGCTGGACGGTCACGCCCCCCGGAAACTCCACGATTCCCGCTACGATGCCCACTTCGGATCTGCTCTTCACCGCCGTGTGGACGCCGACGGCGGTATCCTATCAGATCATCTACTGGCTCGAGGACACCGATATCTCCGGCGACCCGGGCACAGACCCGAACAATTACGCCTTCTATTCGCAGACCTCGGCAAAGGCCCCGGCGGGCACATTCGTGTCCCTTGGCGCCGGCAATCTATCGGCCGTACCCTACGCCACGTTTGGCTTCGCCGATCAAAACGTCGAGATCAATGGCGATGGAACCACCGTCATCAACGTGTATTTCAAGCGCATCACCTACACCGTTACCTTTTCGCTCAACACGACCAGTTCGTCCACGTACATGGTTTTTAACGGCGTTACGTACACAAACAGCAATTCCTACTCCATCCAGGTCAAATACATGCAAAACATAGGCACTGTTTGGCCGTCCCTCAAAAACGCGACGTTTTCCACCGGGTTCGCCGGTTGGAAGGCTTCCTTCAGTTCGTCCCTATGGGCGACGCACCGCTTCGTCTTTACCAGCGACATGATCCCGTCGTCGGGCACGTCCTATACCGTCAGCGCCTCGTGGAGCAACGTGGTTCCCTTTCGCGCAAACTACTGGTTCGAAGCGCTGCCGGGCGATACCGCCAAACAATACGTATACAGCGGCACCACCTACACGCTCAGCCAATACGATTCGCAGGACGTGGCGCTGGCGGCCAACTCCTCCTTGGGCGCAAAAGCCATCGCGGGCATGGCCGCGGGGCAGGCCCCCACAAACCTGCAGTTCCGCGCGGGGGGCGCTTTTATCGGGGATTATTCCACGACGAACCAAAGCGCCTACAACGGCGAATTCAACTTCTTCTATTTAAGGGTGCGCTACACGCTTTCCTTCAACAGCGTGGCCTCCGTGCCCGCGCCGCCCAGCTCCACCATCCCCTTCGGCATGCCGTTGGCCGGCTATGATCCCGGTTGGAATGCCAGCGTCACCTATACCGACATCAACGGCGTGAAGTACAGTTTCGCCGGATGGTATCAGGACGCCGCCTGCCTCATGCCCTTCAGTTTCTCGGGCGCCATGCCGGGCAGCAATATCGCGCTGTTCCCCAAGTGGGCGCCCGAGACGGTGACGGTCACCTTTATCGATCAAGGCAACGTGTTACAACAGATCACCATAGACGCCGGAACCAAGCTGACGCCGTATACCCCGGTGCGTCAAGGGTACGTTTTTATGGGATGGTACTTGGACGCCGCAGGCACAAAGCCGTTCAGCTATGCCGCAACGATCTACGCCAACACGGTGCTTTATGCCGCTTGGACGGCGGGCTATACCGATTATACGGTCCGCTACCTCGTGGGCGGCCCCGGAGGCCCTCCCGTTGCCGGCCTGGCGGAGAAAGTCGTTCAGGGCATGTACATCGGAAGCACCGTGACCGAGACCGCCGCCCAGGTTCCGTCGTATTTTCCGGACTCCCTCACCAAATCCCTGGCGCTGGATCCCAACCCCTCGCAGAACATCATTGAATTTTACTACACACAGGCCTCGAACATTCCCTACACCGTCGAGTATGTGGACGGCGCCACGGGGCTTGAGCTCCCGGGCGTGCCGGTAAAGAACGCCACGTCCTCGGATTCCCGGGTCGTAGAGAACTATGTCGCCGTCCCGGGCTATACGCCAAGGCTCTACCAGATCAGCGCCTGGCTCTCCATCGATCCCGCGCAGAATGTGCTCGTATTCGTTTACGACGCCAACGCGCCGGTTGCATACACGGTGATCCATATGGTGCAAACCGGCATCCTCGGCGACGGCAACCCCATCTACGCGCAATACGGGGCGCCGGTCGTCATGACAGGGCCCGTGGGCAGCATGACCCAGGCGCAGCCGCTTGCCTTGCCGCCGCAGTATCACTACGTCGGCGGAAACGACCAGCAGGTTCTCACGCCCAATTCCAATATCGTGATACGCCTGTACTACGACGTTACGTACACCGTAACGTTCACCACGCAGGGCAACGGAACCCTGTCGGGGCAAACGCTGTTTGACAACATCCCCTGCGGCGCTGCTTTTGGCACCATCACGCCGCCGACGCCCGTGGCCGCTTCCGGGTCGGTCTTTATCGGCTGGGACCAAGCGTTCCCCAACCAGGTCACCAGCGACATGATGTTTACCGCCATCTTCGAGCCGATCCATCAACTGACCATCACCGCGGGAAGCTCTGAAAAGGTCTACGACGGAACACCGCTGACCAACATAGGCTATGGCTACGACCCGCGCGTGCTGATGAGCGGCCACACGCTCTACGTGGCGACGACCGGCTCCATTACCAACGTCGGAACGGCCGCCAACGGGCTTACGCAGGCCTACGTCCTTGACGGATCGGGCAACGACGTGACGTACATATACAACATCGTGCCCGTGGACGGCACGCTGACCGTCACCCCGGCAAACATTCCACTGGTCATCACCGCCGAGAGCGCGTCCAGGGCCTACAACGGCTATCCGCTGACCGACTCGAATTATGCGTATGACCA
>Ga0123353_10019494_pt1 | contig 10080 bp, 4 predicted proteins | sample TergutLab28metaG_3_FD_92763 | JGI IMG/M metagenome (GOLD analysis project Ga0123353, IMG submission 92763) | Labiotermes labralis P3 segment gut microbial communities from Petit-Saut dam, French Guiana - Lab288 P3 | ecosystem: Host-associated > Arthropoda: Insects > Digestive system > Gut ...
ATCAATTTTATTGTGTATGAAAAGTTGTAAAAACCCTGACATTCATTTATAAAAACACTGTGTATATATATATATATATATATATATATATATATATACACATACATGTATAACATATTGTAGCCGAACATTTTTGGTACACTTGTTTATTAGGTTCGCTCGTATCTCTTACGGACGGTTCGTAGCGATACTTTATATTTTTAAACTGTCAACGTATGTTCAAGAACCGCTGGTGATGTCGTAGGGGTTGTGTACAGACAGATTTGAACGAGGAAACGTTTAGCAGCAGACAAAGGACACAGGCAGTCCAGTGAGAAAGCAGTCCTGTAAAGGTGGGTCCACACTTGTAACGTTACGTGGTAACGTTACAAGTGTGGACCCACCTTAAGAGTGCAGTGTAGTAAGAGAAGAGTGCAAGTGAGGGAGTACAAGTGAAGTGACTGTGGTATTTTACTATAAAATGATTTAGTTGTTTAACTTGATAACAGCACGCCTTTTATATCAAGTATAAATGAATAAATAAATCAATAATTAAACAGAAAATAACTACATGTGATTCGGTGATCCTTACCCGTCTTCCGAAAGAAGTTCCTCTGCCAGACTGAGCACGTCGGGAAAAACAAGGTAAAAAGGGTGATCGTTTATTATATGTCGTATCACAATAGCCGTATGATCAAGGGCGCGTAAGTCCTGCTACATGGACCACCAAACTCCTGGAGCCGGGGGGTGGCTACATCCTCCGCACTGTTTATATTTGTTGTTGGTGGTGGTGACGATGATGATGATGATGATATTGTTGTCCTGCGTAGATAAAGAATTTTCAATTGGCCAACAGACTGTTCGATGAGTTCTATCAAATATCTACAAAGTAGATGTTTTCAAATCTCTATCTGAAATAGAACAAGCCAGAAGATTCAGTTCACACAGCTGAAGAATAACAAGAAAAATAAAAAAAGAAGGAGAAGAATAACAAAGAAAACAGGGAAAAAACTTTAATCTGATAAAAGAAGGATAAACCAAATTGTCACTTCACACGTACTTCACAAAACGACATAAACATACGGCTAAGTTCATGACGCCGTGAAGATCATAAAACGTTTAGGTCACCAGCAAGTGATTACTGTCTTTTGGGATTTGGCGCTGTCTAGCCTAGCCTGCTACAGCGTGTTCAACGCAGTCCACGGGAAAATGACTTTTCTTCATCCTCGAAGTTTTCGGGATACAAAGTTCATTACATTTTAAAAAGTTCAGTCGAAAGAACTTCATTGATGTGTTCAACATCAATATTTCTTGGGTTACAAAATTGCCTAATTAGAGCGATCTGTAGACATGGATTACAGATCTTTCCTTAATTAGCGCGGCTGTGCTCGCAAGTTGCTCTGGATTAGAGTGTATTAACTCGCTACATGTGCGAAGCTAAATTAAAGTTTATTACAAAAAAAGTCGGAACATCATTTCGTCTACATAACTTCGGAAACTTCTCCGTATTTTTAGAGCCAGAAAAAAATTTCTTTTTGTCTAGTTATAAGAGATATGACTTGAAGCTCAAACGTTCCATTTCTTGTTAAATTGGAATGGCCATTCTCTGGTGCCTGTATATTTATTATACTGAATTGGTCAGTATAAGGGGTTAGGTGACGAGATCGATCTTCCGAGATTTATTTCCGGCAAAGAAAAGATATTTTTCTCTCCTCCAAAACGTCCAGATATAATGGGGGAGGCTCACCTAGCATCCTATCGAATGGGTATCACGGGATCATTCCCCGGGGGTGAAATGGTCGGGGCGTGAATTTGACCACTCACCTCTAAGGATTCCGAGTTCAACAATGCGTGGGTCTATAACTCTGCTCCACCCATACGCCTTTATGACGCTGACAAGTGCAATTCGACTGACTTCTTATGCTAGATGGACAGTGCATATTCTGTGACCGTGAAGAACTTGTAAGACTATGCCAAAGGACTTAGCGTTTCTGCAACACCTAAATGTTTTCTTTGTTTTTGCATTCGATCCCTTACTTCGTGCACTAGAGACAGTGTAACTTATTTATCTTCACTGTTTACGTTTTTTATGAGTCAATTGAGGACAAGTCTCAAATTTCTTCCTTCTTTCCACAATTTTTCTTTTCGATTTCCTGCCAGCTCTTTCTTCTCCTACATATCTTTCACGACTTTACTGAACCATCTAGTTCTGGTTCGTCCCATATATCTGTTTCTTTTATATTTATTATAACCCTTTTTCGTGTTCTTTTTCTAGGTCATTTATTTTGTATGTTTAAAATTTCAATGGTTACTTTTTAAATTTTATTTACATTTTGAATCACAATTTATTTAAAAATTTGGTTCCTATCTATGCCTTTTCTCTTCTTTGATGCAACTCAAAACATTTCGAATTGCTTGCTTGTGTTATGTTTTCATTTTTCTATTCACTTCTTGATAGCCCAGTTGTTACTATATATATCGCTAGTTTTAAAAGTAAAAGTTCTGCATTTTTCCCACACAGACTCTTTATGCGTTCCGTATTAATTGTACAATATAGAGCCATTATTCGTATTTACATTAGTTGCTGATTTTTTAATTGTAAGAACATTTTATTCTCTATGATGTACCACTGTGTCTTTCTATACAATTTAGATTAATTTCAGCCCTGAAAGTGTTAAAGGTGTGGTTGTGTTTCGGTGTAGATTAAAATATACTTTGCACTGAATTACGTTTTATTTCTGCATTGTCCCACAATACTCGTACATCAGTTCTGTGATATTTAATTTACATTTAATGCAACTGAGAACTACTTTGCACTCTTTTGTAAATTTCTCAATAAAAATTTCTCTTGTGAGGTTTTTTTTTTATTTTATTTTATTAAAGAAATTTTCCCACCCAGTAACTAAGGAATCACATTTTTTCAAATGTTTGCATCTCGGTTTCTCACAATCAACATAATGACCTGACCATTTTCAGTCTGTATTTTTTTTACTGAATTTCCAGTGATTTAGTCTGTCTTCAAATTGTCACAATATTCTTCGTCTACATCAATACATAATTTCAGAATAGTGTTTTAGTGACTGATCTTCTGATCTCTTTTCCAGATTTATTAATATTTCATCATACTGTAGAAGAAATATGGGGTACTATTTTCCTTCAATTACATTAGAATAGAATCCAGCATTGTCATTGACAGTAAAGCGGTTTGACATATATTCTCTGTATACATCTTTAATTACGAAAACCATTTTTTAACTTTGAAAACCAATTTTAGGACATAATTACAATCGAAACTTGCACATAGTTCTGTTATTGAAATTTCTCAGAAGTTGGTATTTGCTCGCCTAACTCTTCCAACATAAGTGTCGAATCGCTCTATAAAATTAAGTGGCGTTCAAAAAAATGTGAAGTTATACACATCGAGATTGTTGTTCTTGCAGTAAAATTAATTGTATTCAGTGCGAAGAACAGAATCGAATAGAAGATCCGCGAATCTCATGAGCTGCAAAGTTACTTCAGTTATTACTTATAATGGTGCGTAATTAAGTTATGGAATGCAAAAGTGTGGGCAACAAGCAGGCTGTGTAATACTGTTCCTATCGTTATATTAAGAGCATCAGCTGTACCAGATCTCCTTGCATAGCCATTTGAAGAGAAACAAAAAACTGCTATAAGGTTTTGATATAAGAGTACATTCTCTGGAACTAAAATGTCGTACATCATGTGCTGTCATAATCAAGTGTATATTATAGTACGCAATTCAGTACACAGTTTTTATACAAAAGCTTAATAATTATATTCACTGGGATCGAAAAACGTAGTTGAACGACTTGAAATATAAAACAGACAATCTTCATGCTTGTATCGTGCATCAATGACGATAAAACAATTTATTATCCAACAGACGCACAAATATATTTCGTAGATACAATTAGAATTATTATAAAACATTTAAAAATATTCAAAACTCTTCCAACATATTTCGGAGCACAAGGGTTCCATCATCAGGGAGCTTTTTACAGTGCTTGGCTAAAATTACAGTAATGGTTCTGTCATATCCTTTGATATGGACGTAGTCGGTGTTATGGCAGCATATGTAATCGTGGTGTGCCTACTACACAGTCTAATTGTATCTACGAATTTACTATTTGTGCATCTGTTGGATAATAAAGTGTTTTAATATAAATCAGAGTTATGTTAGGAAAGACACTTCGAGATTTATCCAACGACAGCAAAACGCACAACGGAATAACATTTATCAGCATTATAGAGTAGGTTTACCTCTCCCCTTATAACAAGGGAAGAAACCTAAGAAGAAAATTCTTAGATTTATTTTTCCAGAACATCGCTTAAACTACAATCGGTAGAGATGGCTGTCGTGAACCGTTTGTTACAGGAAGTTTACTCCGTTCCTTGTAACGGAGTTTATGTTTTCTCAAAGCTTTATACTTAATTTTGAAGTTTCTTGGAGTCAGTTTAATTAAGTACTGACAGATTTATCAAAGAGACTTGTAAACTAGATCTAACATAATTAAGATTAATCAAGAGGAACACAAGCCAAAGAGCAGACACATTACAACTTGTACATAAACACAGCAGTGAGGTATTCATCTGACACTTCGTTAAACGTGAAAAATAAACAGAGTAAAGCCTCACATAAACACTTTAATAAAATTCATATTCTGTCACAAAAATGTTTCATAATATTGGCTCTTACCTTTTACATTACTTTAATAAACTGGGTTATTGGGTGTGTAAAATGAGATCAAGCGTATAATGCCTAGAAGATTAAGTATGAGGACGGAATACATACTAATAAAACTAGGGACACATTCCATTTACTCCCTTCAGAAAGTAAACTCAAAGAAATGCCTTGCAATAATCATTACATCAAGGAAAGCAACGTGGAGCTGGAAAATCGGCCAGCAGTTTATTATACCTTCAAAACAATCCCTCTGCTCTTACCGGTTTATTGCACCGAAAATTTGTTAACCGACGCGCCGAATATTTTCAGTTATTGTAAATTTGCGTTATAAATAGTCTGATAAATGTTGACAAGCAGACTTATTCTTTCAATACAACCCGAAGTCCTCGTTACACACAATCAGATAAATCATCGTACAATTTACCGATAAGTATATACGTATGAAAAAAATGTGGTGTATATTCTACGAAATGCAAGGATAAGTATTCATGGCTGGTCATTGCTCATGTGCAATGTTGCTAAATATTAGTGCTTTTGTTAAACTAATATAAATATATTCGTATATATATGTGTGTGTGTGTGTGCGTGTGCGTGTGTATTTATGCATGTATGCGTATGTATGTGTCTGTATGTATGTAGGTATATACATGTGTATATAAGTATATATATATATATACATGCATAAGTATATATTTATACATGTACGGGTGTGTATGTGTATATTTATTTACTTAGGTATGCATTACTACGTAAGTATGTTCGTATGTAATTCGTACGTAATTATGAATACTTGTACCGGAGTGCTTAGCCTGACCAGGAAGGAAACAAGCTCGGAAGTATGTCAGGGACGCGCGCGATTTCAACAACATCGAGACGCGAGCTATCATCAAGTTTATTTTTCCTGCAAGGCAAGGGGCCGAAGGAAATTCATGCCATTCTGACAGAAACATTAGCTTTTTTCCTTCCTGGTCGGGCTAAGGACTTATCAGCACCCCTGTACAGACTATGTATGCATGTGTACAAAAGTTCTTATGTATGTGTATATATTATGCATGTGTATATCTCTGTGTACTCAAAATTAGTTTCCTTGTCCCCGATCTGCTTTACAAGAAATCTGTACCCTCGTTGTTTCAGTGACACCGTGCACATGCTCATCAGAAGACCTTCCCAGTATGCCTGCCTTCCTCATTCCTTGAGTAACGTCAATTCCACGTCAATAGCGGTTTTGAAGTTTGGGACGAAGAGTGTCTGAACGAGCCATTAGTGATGGATGTGACCAGGGGTTGGGGTCTTATGACGACACCGCAAATGAATATCAGATAAGAAAGTGATCCGACACTGACAACGTCGTCAGCCGGAAAGGGCCGGACTTGCAGACTGGAAGTGCGCATGTAATGCTGTGATTATCATCGTTCTGTGACAAATCAGCCGCTACGCACTCTAGCTCACATTGCACAGCAAGTGAAGTTTAATGCTAAAACTTGGATTCTTACGATTTGTCCAAGAACGTTTACTTGCAATATAGTAGCTAACACGAGATCTGAAGTCTGTACAGAGCCGATGTTGATTCAGATCTTCCGAGTTATTGATCTGAGTGGCAGAGTTGCTGATTGGTAACCTGCCTAACCCGCATAAAGAAGCAGAAAACTTAGATAATTAATAATGACATTTATATGGTTTGGAACTGGATATTACATCGTAATTAGCTATATTCAATACGTTAAATTAAATTTTGTGCAATAGAACTGATGAATTAATTTGTTAGAACTCTCCCATACTTGGTTAACAGCAAAAACGGAAGAAATGTACAGTCGTTACTCTTTTTGAAAACGGCAAGCGAAAATATTTGTTTTCCAAAGTTTAATAAGTTTTTCCATTAAGACAAAGTAAAATATATTGTAGCTGGATTTTTATTGTGACCAACAAAAACTCACTTTCAGTACGGAAGAAGGAAGTAAACTCTATAAAAATGAAATAAAATTAATAAATGTTGCCTATTTCAAGTCGACGAAACGACAGTTTTGTCTAAAATAAATAGTTGTCTTTAAAACCAAGAGAACTCCAGACAAATAACATAAAATTAATACGCACGAGTGTTTTCCAGATAAAAGTAATTAAACTGAAAAATAATATCAATTTATTCTATTTGCATTAACAGAATGTTACTAAGTGTCAACTGTATGGAATGACAATTATGCGTACTTATTAAAAATATTTTCATAAGTAACTATGTTTTTATCTGTAAAATTACTGTTTGTAAAAATCAATTCCTTCATATAGGGTTGTGTGTGGTGGGTGGGGTATCTGTTTATTCTCGCTCTGAAAATAAACTGCTGTTATAATATTAACCCACTCGTATGTACTGATAGTTCTTCAATGTGCAGGCTTAGTAGGTTCAAGAAATACTGCGAACTATTTGGCCAGTAAAACGCCACGAAAAAACATAATTGGCCTAATTCCAGCACATATTGTTTAGGCGCTAAGAGGGGATTTAAAGACTGGATAACTTAGTCGTAAAATGTTGTGGTTTGTATATGAATAACTTATCCGGTGTTTTATTCTCCTAAGCTTCATGAGCACCGTCATTTCCCAAATGCGGTGGTCAGTGCTACCAGTTCAGCCCCGATGCAACAACAAAACCACTCTGCACAGACAAATTAACTGAATAGTGTCTTCATCGCATGAGGTACTTAAAAAGTTCATATAGGTGACTGTGACCTCTTTATTGTTCCATCAGCTTGAGGTTGTCGCTGAAATGTTCCCTGCGATTGTTACACACCACAGATATGATAAAATTGACACAGGTCACGAAAGTAACTTTCAGAGAAACCGAATAAAATACAATAAAATTGGCAAGAAATATTAGCCCCAATATTGGCTGTAAGGCGGTAGGTTTATATGCGTATCTTGGCTGTTGAATCATAATTGGATGAATTTGGTATCAATTATTATTAATATTCATTGCGACAAGTAAATAAGCAAATTTTCGTAAACACTGTCTCTTTTCATATTTGTGACGTGATGAGAAAATGCAACATGACACGTTTATAATAGGAAACGATATCATTTCTATAGTAAAACCAACTAGATGCACCAATGTATCAAATTTATTTTATTTTGGAATGACACTCTACATGATTCGGAAGGTCTCTTCGTCCATCATCAGGCGTTCAAGACTGTGCATACAGCAACAGATATTTGTCAAACAGATACTGCTGTCTGCTTGTTAGCAAGACAAGTGCCTGTTGCTGTATGCACAGTCTTGAACTCCAGATGGTGGACGGAAAGACCGTCCGAATCATGTAGAGTGTTATTCCAAAATAAAATAAATTTGATACATTGGTGCATCTAGTTGGTTTTACTGTGGAAATAATATTACTATGCACGGCCTGTGAACGTCAAAGGAAACGACATCATTTTTCCATACTTCTCTATTTTTCCATACTTTTCTTTGTCGGGGGCACATTATTTGTAGTGATAAGTGCGACATGGAATTAATATAAAGGTTTAACTTTTAAAAAATTACATAGACTGTAAATAATTCATAAATTTTATTTCATGATAAACTGCATGTGTTACAAATGTTTAAAAATGAAAGTCACAAAAAGTTGCAAAATGCTGCAGACTAGTGTGTGACTGAAAATGTTAAAGAAATGGCAGCAACTCAATACGTTCTTCCTGCTGCTCGGCATTTATGACAATAAGACGCTAATTTCTTAATCAACAAAAATGATACAGCTCCAAACACCAATCAGCAAAGTGAAGAAATTTATTACGAACGTTAACCCTAAATCGCACAAAAGCATAGCTCCAAAAGTAGTAGGGGAAAAATACACAATTACGAAAGAAAATTGCATTTCTACCAACAAAAGTGACAGACACAAATGTTGCTTTCTTCATCATAAGCACAGCAGTTCCCTCTTAAGACAGCCCTTACTCCAGAAAGAAATGATAATATTTCTGCTATGTTGTGCTCAACTTCAACTAAGGAGGGGAATTACGACATTAGTGTTCTGTAGTGGTATGTAGTGAAATTTTAGCATTTATAATTCAAATTTGGAAGTGAAGCTTGGGTACTGAAGAAAAGGGAGGAAAAAGTTTAGAAGCAGCACAGATTAAATTTTTGAGACACTTACTTGGAATAACAAAACTATATAAAGAAAAGAATCAATGTATTAGGCAAAAAAGGGAGCACAGAACATAGTAAAGGAAATAAAACAGTACCAGAAGAAGTGGCTACAACATGTACAGAGGATGGACACAAACAGTCTACCAAAACAAGCACTACGATATAAGCCAAAAGGACGAAGGAACATAGGATGAGTGAGGAAACGATGGAGGGACCAACTTCATCTTGAGGATCAAGGAACAGGAAACACGCCTAACCCTTCAGGAACATGATGATGATAATTCTTTATGAGATTCCAAACCTTCATTTGCACCGAATACTGTTAAAGTTGAAAATAGATTCCATGTTTTACGTCATTTTTCTAGTAAAATTGCGATATCAGCCAATAAGACAACAGAGTTTCTTAGCGACAGCATATAATAAAGCTCTCTATAGTGCTAAGGGTCGTTGACGTGATACAGATATTCCACCGTGCAGCCAGAGAATGAAGAAGATAAAAGGAATGACTAGACAAAGGATTAGCCGTGTTCAGCTGTGAAATTCGCACAGCAGTGCTGATTAAGTTTCAAGTCTCCTAATTGTTACCGACGTTTCAAAGGAGCCTAATGCCTCCTTCTCCACCGTCAAAGAGTAAAATGGGAATGACTATGATTAATTACCTTTACCACAGACCAACATATTTATTCTGAACTCTTTCAATGCTAAAAGTGAGATGTCTCACCATAAAATAATTTTCCTTATATTTAATTTTTATCTCCACAATGTATGTACTAACAACTGCATAACACTAAAAAGACAAACGTTTATAGATATATTACAGTTCTCCTACATGTCTTGGCCTAAAATGCCCATCTACAGGTACGTGATTATCAAAGGAAAGGTTAATTATGTTAGAAATGTGCACATATACAGCTAAAATATTCTGTGCGTATTTGACGTTCAGGTGGCCGTGAATCGTGAAAAATTCTTATAATAAACCAACTAGATGCACTAATTTCTCAAATTTATTTTTGGAATAAAACTCTACATGCTTCGCACAGTTTCTCTGTCCATCATCAGGAGTTTTTCACTGTACAAACAGCAATGGTATAAGTCATACAGGTTTGCTGACAGCTTGCTCTCAAGCTGTCAGCAAAACCTGTATGACATATAACATTGCTGTGTGTACAGTGAAAAACTCCTGAAGAAGGACAGAGAAACTGTGCGAAACATGTAGAGTTTTATTCTAAAAATAAATTTGAGAAATTAGTGCATCTAGTTGGTTTTA
>Ga0123353_10019496_pt1 | contig 10080 bp, 5 predicted proteins | sample TergutLab28metaG_3_FD_92763 | JGI IMG/M metagenome (GOLD analysis project Ga0123353, IMG submission 92763) | Labiotermes labralis P3 segment gut microbial communities from Petit-Saut dam, French Guiana - Lab288 P3 | ecosystem: Host-associated > Arthropoda: Insects > Digestive system > Gut ...
TATATATAATACGTATATGATGCCAGTCACAGATATCATGAATGTTTTGACAACGTTCAGGGAAGAAAAAGAATCGTTGCAGCATATCATTTGCGAACAAAGGATAGAAATCAGCCGACTAAATCAACGTCTGGGAAGAAAGGACAGGGAGATTTTGGAATTAAAAAGAGAAAAAACTGGTTCTACCACTTTTTGTGTGGAAAATGTTAAATTATGTTAAAAAATCATAAATTTATCAATTATCATTTCGTATTATTGAAAAATATGATTATCATTGCACTTTAAAAAAATATTTTTTTGTTATTGTTATATATTCTATATATAAGCGTTTTACGAAAAATAGCCAATGACTGTGGATGAAATAAAATATATACGCAAATCAGATGAGGGGCTTTTGACGAAAGTTCCGATGTTATTTTTTTTGGTCGCGAGCCGGAAAAATAAAAAATATGGTATAATATTTGCAGAGAGAGAGAGAGAGAGAGAGAGAGAGAGAGAGAGAGAGAGAGCTAATCATTTTCGATTTTTTTTGGAAAACTTCAACGGACACAATATGGCTGTCGCCATGTTGCGCTTTGTTGTGTCTATGCGTAAAGAATCAGAAATGGATGTGAAATCAACGATGATAGTATAATCATGATAATATTTTTAATAGTGTATGCCTATGGAGATAAAAAAGAAAAAATGAAAAAGCCGTATATGATTCGGCAGAATTTTAAAAATTAACCACGGACATTTCAAATTTGTTTTAATGTTCGTGAATATTCATCAACAAATAATTAATTTAATAAAGTATGTATATAGACCAATTGATTTCTAAAAAAAGTTTTCAGAAAATTACATTCACACTAAGTGTATCATTTTTCTGCTTATTTTCGCTCTTTGCACAGAGCAATATCAGGGTTACCGGTACAGTGTCCGATAATTTTGGAGACCTGATGCCTGGCGTGACTGTTCTTGTCAGGGGTGGCACGGTAGGTACGTCAACCGATGCAAACGGCGAATTTAACATCACAGTACCGAGTGATACTTCCGTGCTGCAATTCACTTTTGTCGGCTTCCAGATGCAAGAGATTATAGTTTCCAATCGACGGGTTATTTCCGTTATTATGCAAGAATCTTCCGCCGAACTTGGCGAAGTAGTAATTGTAGCCTTTGGTACGCAAAGAAAAGAGAGTGTTGTTTCGTCCATCGAAACAGTGCGCGTTGAAGATTTGAAAATTCCTTCTTCCAACCTGACAACAGCGTTTGCAGGAAGAGTGGCGGGCTTGATTTCGTATCAAACCTCCGGCGAGCCGGGCGCCGATAATGCTAGTTTCTTTGTGCGGGGCGTTTCGTCGTTCGAAGGAGCCCGCTCCAATCCATTGATTCTCATTGATGGTTTTGAGAGTTCGCAGGATGATTTGGCGCGTTTGCAGCCCGACGATATCGAAAGTTTTTCAGTATTGAAAGATGCGGCGGCGGCAGTACTCTATGGAGCGCGTGGCGCCAACGGAATCATCATCGTTACTACCAAACCGGGACGTGAGGGAGCGCCCAAAATCAGCGCCAGATTGGATGTGAATATTGCCACGCCCACCCGCGTCAAGGAAGTATTAGACGGCGTGTCGTATATGAGAATGTATAACGAGGCGATGATCAGCCGCAATCCGGAGACTGTTCCTTTTTACAGCGAACAAAAGATACAGTCGACCGCGCGGGGCGACAATCCGATGATTTATCCCAATATAAATTGGTATAATGAACTGTTCAACAATTACACCGTCAATACCAAAGCCAACATCAACGTATCAGGGGGCGGACAGGTGGCTACCTACTATGTGGCGGGCGGATTCGATCACGATAATGGATTGTTGAAAGTTGCCGACATGAACAATTTCAACAACAACATCAGTATCAATCGCGTACATATCCGAAACAACGTGATATTGAAACTGACATCGACCACCAAATTAGATACCCGTCTTCAGGGACGTTTTGAATCGTACAATGGACCGGCTGAATCTGCCTCGAGTATTTTTAACTATGTCATGCGGACTAATCCTGTTGATCATCCTGTGATATACGAACCTGACACGGAACGTTTGTTTGCCGATCATATTCTTTTCGGCAATGCTTTTGATAACGAACAGCGCCGAAAAATCAATCCATTTGCCGAAATGGTACGTGGATACGAACAGCGAAATGAAAGCAGACTCACGGCGCAAGCCACTCTGTTGCAGGACCTTGACGCAATTCTCAATGGCTTGAAGATGCAGCTCAAAGCATCGGCTGCCACATGGAGCAGAAACAGCGGTACAAGATCTTATACGCCATTTTATTATGGATTGGACAGTTACAATATGGTTACCGGCGAACACAAACTGTATTGCCTCAACCCGACCAATACAAGTTACAAATTGGGCGACGTCCTTCCGAATAACGATTCCAACGGAGAATTCTATTTCGAGGCGCGTCTCAACTGGGAAGGTAAATTCAACAAACATATCGTTGGCTTAATGACAGTAGGCACGATGAATAACCGGATATTGACCAGCGGTAGAAATTCTTCCATTTTCCAAACTTTGCCCGAAAGAAATTTGGGACTTTCAGGACGTGGAACTTATGGCTACGATTCGCGTTACTTCGTCGAACTTGCTTTCGGATACAATGGTTCGGAAAAGTTTGCGGAAGAAAAAACTTTTGGCTTCTTCCCCTCCATCGGCGCCGGATGGTTGATCACCAACGAGCCGTACTGGAATGTGAGCAAAAACATCATCAGCAACCTCAAACTGAAATTTACCTGGGGTAAAGTGGGGAACGACTCTCTCGACGGACGCGGTGGCAGATTCTTTTACCTGTCGCAATTTTACAGGGGCGGAGGCTTTTATACTTTTGGCGATGATTTCCTGAACTCTTATGGGGGTTACAGTATCGCCCGTTATCCCAATGCCGACATTTCGTGGGAGGTATCCAACAAATACAATCTGGGGTTAGAATTGGGATTATTGAAGAACGAATCTGTTAAAATTCAACTGGACGCCTTCTTGGATAACAGAGATAACATCTACGAAGATCGCAGGAACTATCCGCACAGCGCCGGTTTGGAAGTGTCTATCAAAACAAATTCAGGCAAAGTTCGTTCCAAGGGTATAGATGGTTCGTTGGATATACAACATAATTTCAGTAATGATTTTTGGATGACCGGACGCGGTACTTTCACTTTCGCCGTCAATGAAATTCTGGTAAAGGATGAACCGGATTACCGCGACAAATACCGCAGCCAAATAGGACATCCCACTACACAGCAGTGGGGTCTGGTTGCCGAACGACTTTTTGTGGACGATCAGGAAGTTGCCAACTCGCCCAAGCAATTTGATGGTAACTATATGGCAGGCGATATCAAATACAAAGACGTGAACGGCGATGGGATCATTAATTCAGAAGACGCTATTCCGATGGGATGGCCTACTTCGCCGCAAATGCAGTTTGGTTTCGGTATATCGACCGGATACAAGCGGTTCGATTTTTCCTTCTATTTCCAGGGTAATGCGCGGGTTTCTTTCTTTATCAACCCCAGCGCTACGGGCGGCGACAATACAGACGGTATTGCGCCTATGATCAATCGGCGAAATGCCTTGAAGATTGTTGCCCGCGACTATTGGAGCGAAACCAACCCCAACGTACACGCATTTTGGCCCAGATTGTCAATCAATCACATGCCGAATAATTTGTATCAATCGTCATGGTGGCTGCGCAATAACACTTTCTTGAGATTGAAAAACATTGAAATGGGGTACAATATCCCCAACATCAAAACAGTTCATATTTCAAATTTGAGACTCTATTTCAGCGGCGAAAACTTCTTTGTATTGAGTAGGTTTAAACTGTGGGATCCCGAACAGGGACGTAACGGATTGGGATATCCGCTCAACCGGAGGTACAATTTTGGCGTTCTTGTATCATTTTAATTAACAATTTAATAAGAAATCAAATGAAAAAGATAATAATTTTTTTAATGATTACGGTTTTTGTTACATCGTCCTGTAAAGAATATCTGAACGTTGTTCCCGACGATACAGAAACCCTGGAAACCCTTTATTCAACCAGAGAAAACGCATGGAATGGCTTGTCGAAGATATATAGCTATTTGCCTTCTCTCATTGACAGAGATGTTTCTCCGTGGACTTTGGGAGATGAATACTTGGGAAGAAGAATAGACGACAATGATTTTACAAAACATTTTACCTTACAGATCATGCGAGGTCGTCAAAACGAACAGAATCCGCTGATAGGTTACTGGTCGGGAACCATGGCTGCGCCTTCGATGTATGAAGCCATCAGGCAATGTAATATATTTTTGGAACATATTCATTTACCGTCAAACATGAGCGATCTGGAAAAAAAGGATTGGGGTGCGCAAGCAAAATTTCTGAAAGCTTATTATCATTTCCTGCTGATGCAGCAGTATGGTCCGGTGATCATTCGCGACAAAAGTATTTCGCTCGATGCGCCAAAGGAAGAATTATACGTGAATCGTTCAAAAATAGACGAGTGCTTTGATTTTGTTATCCGCACGATGGACGAAGCGATCCCCGACTTAAAAGATCAGGCGCTTTTAGAAGATGCCGGGCAAATCGACAAGATTGGCGCCAAAGCCATTAAGGCTCGCGTGTTGCTCTTCAGGGCAAGCCCTTTTTATAACGGCAACAAAGATTATTATTCCCTCTTTCTGGATCACGACAAGAAACATTTTTTCCCGCAGACCTACGACCGTGAAAAATGGAAAGATCTGATCAAAGCCTGCGACGACGCCTTGGAATTTTGCGCAGAATACAATAAAGGATTATTTACGTTCGAAGGCGAATCATACCGTTACGACAGGGAGAGTTTTGAAATCAATGAAGAACGGATGAAGACGCTCTACAATTTGAGGCTGTTGATCACCACCCCGTGGAACAGGGAATTGCTTTGGGGATATTCGCGTATTCTTTTAAACAATAACGATGGCATCTACGGTGGAAGAAATATGCTACACAGTAGATCGCAGATACGGTTTTGGGCTGTTATGACGTCTGTATTGGGCGCATCCACCGGTTATGCCGGAGATAACGACGACACTGAGCTTCATTCAAATCAAAATCTGAGCGCTACTTATGCAATGACTGAAAGGTACTATACCCAAAACGGGCTGCCCATCAACGAAGATCTTGAATTTGATGAACGTATGAAATATTTTGAATATCTTGTTCCTACGATACCTGAAGACCCGGATGATGCAGAATACCCTGAAGCTGCCCGTTGGGCGGGATACATGCAACCCGACGTCGAAACCATATATTTATATATGAATCGCGAACCGCGGTTTTATGCCAATCTGGGTATTACCGGAGGTTATTGGAGAGGACATTATATCTTGATACCCTTCAATCCATATCAAAGTACTTCTGCGACCTATACCCTGTTAAGAGAGGGCAAAAGTCCTATCTATGCTTTTGGAGGAAGGGAAACATGGAGAAAAGCGTCAGACTATCTCGAAACTTGTATCGGTATCCAGAAGTTTGTACACCCCGAATCCTATTCGGGCAACTGGACTCGTCTGCAACGTTTTCCCTATCCCATCATTCGCTACGCCGACCTTCTGCTGATGAAAGCCGAAGCGCTGAACGAATATTATGAAGGTCCAGACCCCGACGGCGAAGTTTTTAATTTGTTGGATCAAATACGTCAAAGAGCCGGTATCCCCACAGTGGACGAATCGTGGAATACGTTGGGCAAAGCGCGAAATCCGGGTAAACATTTGACTTATGAAGGTTTGCGCGAAATCATCCTGCAAGAAAGAGGGATAGAATTTGCATTCGAAGGAAGCAGATTCTATGATATGCTTCGACACAAAAGGGCGCCGAGAGAATTTTCCAAACCGGTATATGGATGGAATCCTACGTGTGTCGACCTTAGCGAACAAATTGGTACCGGTCCGGTATTGAAACAAGTTCGTAGTTTCACAATCACCGATTGTTTGTGGCCCATCAGTATTGCGGAAATGAATATACAGGGAGGACTGATACAAAATCAGGGATGGAGATAAGATTTAATGAAGAATGAAGAATTAAAAATTTAAAAATAGATATAATATGAAGATTATTAGGTATTTATTGATTTTTTTCTTTGCTATAGCGGTTTTTTTCGCTTGCGAGGAAGAAGGCAGGTTTGCCATCAATTCCAACGACAAAACTATTCCGGGTAAACCGGTGGTAACCAATATAGTTCCATTGGATGGCGGCGCTCGTATTTTCTACACAGTGCCACCTGATGAACAATTGTTGCAAGTAGTAGCCGAAATTACGGCTACCAACGGCAAAACATTCAAGTTTTCAGCCTCTTATTACAAAGATTCTTTAGATGTTTGGGGGCTTGGCGATACGGTGTCATATACCTTCAACATCTGGGCGGAAACTCGCGCAGGTACTAAATCCGCGATGGTGCCGGTTACCGTGAAGCCTAAAACATCAAGTATTTGGCATGTGAAAAATTCAATCGAGGTGCAGCCCGGTTTTGGCGCTTTATGCGTCAACTGGAAAAACGAGCTGAAGCAAACGATTCATGTCTATGTTGATTTGGATTTTAATTTGGCTGGCGCGCACAAACAGTTGGGGGTGGTTTATTCGTCAAACAGCGATTCGGCTCGTCAGGTTATCCCTGATTTACCTCATGGCGGAAATATCAACGTAAAAGTACACGTACAGGATATCTACGGTAATGCTACCGATTTCCTCGTAGAGAACAATCTCGGATTATTGCAGGATAATAAAATTCTCAAACGAACCGAAGGGGGCGATCCTATCTGGAAATTACCACAAACCAACGATTCGATTGACTGGATACCCATGTGTTTTGGCGATGGCGCCAACGGAAGATTAGAGCGGGTATGGGATGATCTGATTGACTATAAAATGGGGGCGAGTAATTTCATGCACGCCCAAGACAGAGGGCGCACCGGCGTAGCCGGACAAGGAAATATATGGAACCTGCTCATTGATTTGGGCGGTTATTGGCATATCAGTCGTTTGATCACCCACCAGCGCTGGGATTTTGACCCCGCCACTCCCCGAAGTCGTCTCTATCAAAATGAAAACGTAGGGCATTTTGCTCTATGGGTCTTGGATGAAGACCAGCCGGGCGACAGAACATGGAATATATATGGCGAAGAGATAAGCGGCACCTGGGTAAAACTTTCGGATCATTATATTCCCATTCCTACCGGATTGGCAAACTACGAATATATACCATTAGGCAACCGCGGCGATGAATCATATATGTTTCCGTTCACTCCCGGATACACCAAGGCGGTGCGCTGGTTCCGTTACGAAGCCATATCCGCGTTCGACACCGCGAATGGCGTACCCTACGGAGCGATGAATCATAACTGTCTGTCGGAAGTAACCCTGTATGGTTTACCCGCAGGGACTGTTGACGAAAGTAAAATAGTAATTAAATAGTTCACATTAAAACAAAAGTAATCATGAAAAAATTAGCGATTTTTTTTATTGTGGCGGCAGCTTGCATCAATGCGTGCAAGTCGGGATATGACAACATTTCCGATTATGCCTCTGAAGAAACCGTATATCCGGGTAAATTTGATACCATTTTTACCAGTATCGGACATAACCGAATTGTCATCGACCTGCTCAAAGCCGGTCGCCTGCCGGCGTCCAAAATTGTTTTGGGCAAGGCAAAAAAGACCATTGTTGAAGTTGCGGGCGAAGAACACCCGCGCGTATGGGATTCTATTTGTTCGTGGGTAAGTATCGACGGACTTGATGAAGCGAGATTGTACCGGTTCAAGGTTTACACCATCGACGAATTCGGAAACAAGTCGGTGCCTCAGGAAGCAGCCGAGGTGCCGTTTACCGATGTCGATATCGAAAGGTACGACGAGGTGCCGGAACCCAAAATTTCTCCCTCGCCGTATTCTTCAACATTAAGCTGGTTGGATATTTCCAATCCAATGATGCGATATGCAGGAATGAAGTATCGGTATTTAGATCAGAACGGCGAAGAGAGATCAGGATTTGTACATGCAGATGACGAAATTTACTTTCACATGCAAAACCTGAGAGGCGAAGCCGACTATACATGCGACATTTCTGTTTGCGTCATACCGTTCAGAGGTGAAACGCCCATAGTTGATACCATTGAACTGAAACGCTCCTACTTCACCAGAACCAATAGCGAAATTGAATACCAAAATGACCGGAAAGATAAGTACCGGCGAGTTGATAATGTGGGATGGACCGAAGGAGCTACGATCTTTTGGACTGCGGAATCCGACCCAACTCAGGTTTATACCGTTGTTACCTACATGGATTATTCGGACCCCGACAATCCTGTACCGGCAGAGTTGAAAGTGCTTAGAAATGCACAGTTTACAGTGTTACCCGGCGTGAAACATGGCGACCCATTTTCATGGTATTCTGTCTATACTCCCTTTGGTTCAATTGCGGAAGTAGAAACTGATGAACAAACAGGTAACACAACGGAATTTGATGAAGACGGTTTATTGTTCATTAACAGAAAATATTGGTGGACTATTTACACGTTTGCCGGAGGACTTTCAACTGATGGTCCCCGTATTGCCGGAGTTGAAATGTTCAATGCTCATATTGACGAAAGTACGGCGTCGTACCTTGGAATGTCAAAGCTAAACAGAGAGACGAACACTGCGCAGGGCGGTAGAGACTCGGGGTTTATTATTGACATGAAATATGTCACGCTTTTCAACAGACTGCTTTGGATTCATAGAAATGAGTCAAGCGGAACGAATTTCTGCCTGTATTTTCATGGTATCAACGTCTGGGGAACGAATGATTACCAGGGTCCAATAGGTAAATATGAAAACCCTACAGCCAACGCGCCGCTTAATGAAGATCCGAATACCCAGTGGGAGTTCATCAAGCAAATTGACTTGGGCGTTGATAGAGATGGCAACCCTACTATCGATGGTTGGGCGCCGATGAGGTATTCGCCCGCTCTGAAACCTACCTTATGCGAATGGCAGGCGCCTATGTTCGATCTTGGGAAAGATTGCAGGTACCGGTATATCAGAGTACAATGCTATAAGTATAATAATCAGGCAAACAACAAGGTATGTGTTTCCGACTTTAGGTTGTATTATCATATTGATCAATAACCAAACCATTCTCAGTGCGACTCTGTGTCTTCTCTGATAACCTCTGTTTAATTATTTAGTTTCACAGAGAACCATAGAGGAGACACAGAGAACCACAGAGTACAATTGAAAAACAAAAAAATCAAAAATGGAAAGCAGAAGGAATTTTCTTAAAAAAGTATCTGCCGGTTTGGTTATTGGCGGCGCCGGTTTGGGCATGAGCGCCAAAAGTTACGGGCAGGTATTGGGCGCCAACGACAAAGTTAGCGTAGGTATCGTAGGTTTTTCCGATCGTTTCAGAAATTCATTACTTCCTTGTTTCATGAATCATGCCAAGGAATTGAATTTTGAATTTGTGGCTCTCTCCGATCTGTGGAATCGCCGCCGCGACGAGGGAAAGGCGTTCGTGAAGGGAAGAACAGGCTGGGATATTGCTCTTTGTCGAAACAACGACGAACTGTACGACCGTAAGGACATCGACGCTGTCATCATCAGTACAGCCGATTTTCAGCACGCATTGCATCTGGTAGAAGCCGCCAAAAACAAAAAAGATGCTTATTGCGAAAAACCGCTCGCCGAAACGCTGGACGACGCCAATGAAGCGCTGAAAGCGTGTAAAGCCAACAACATTGTGGTGCAAATAGGCTCGCAACGTCGTAGTGGAGCCAACTACCATGCGGCGAACGATTACATCCGTTCGGGCAAATTCGGCGACATTGTGATCGCCGAAATGATGTCGAATGTGAATCAGCCCGGACGTTGGCGTCGCCCCAGTTTGTGTGCATCCATCAAGGAAAGCGATGTAGATTGGAGCCGTTTTCTGATGAATCGTCCGAAAGAGGCGTGGGATCCGCGCAAATACCTTGAATATCGTTTGTTCTGGCCCTATTCGTCGGGTATCCCGGGGCAATGGATGTGTCACCAGATTGATA
>Ga0123353_10019497_pt1 | contig 10080 bp, 9 predicted proteins | sample TergutLab28metaG_3_FD_92763 | JGI IMG/M metagenome (GOLD analysis project Ga0123353, IMG submission 92763) | Labiotermes labralis P3 segment gut microbial communities from Petit-Saut dam, French Guiana - Lab288 P3 | ecosystem: Host-associated > Arthropoda: Insects > Digestive system > Gut ...
GATATTATAGTCAAAAAGTTGGCAACAATAAATCAGACGAGGGCATTCCGAAGCGCAGGACGAGCACCTAAAACTGAAGAAGTCGAATACAAACTTAAGAGTACTGAAAGACTTACACGGCATTTCATTTAGAGTATAGAAAATTTTAACAAATAAATTCTGGTTCGATTTAAATATATACGGGGTTTGAACACATTTTTGTTTGAATGTGTTATTTTAATGAGTCATTTGGTGTCAACGTGTGAAACTGTTAAGGAAGAAGCGAAACTCAGTTTAAAAATTCCGTGTCATTACATGGGAACCGTCACAACTTCCTTCATTCTTTTGTCACATAAAGTTTACTTCTTTACATAAACGCTGGTGTCCCACTGTCAGTGCGAGACACGGCCTACTGTTGTGTTACTTATCTTTGAACAAAACGAATTCTGTTATTGATTTTGGTGCTGCGTAATGGGCAAAGGAATCGACGGAAAAGAAGGGGAAATGGACGCATCAAAGAGGCCGACAAGTTAAAATACACAGTGATAAATAAATGAGCGCAGTTTAGATACAACATCTTAAGTATTTAAGGAGAGGAGAGCCTGTTTTATTATATATTTTTTGTTAAATGGCTGGTACTGACAAATGGGGTGAAAGCTCTCTCACTGTCTGGGCAATGACGTTAATACAAGCTCCACGCGTAGGTCGTCATTACAGGCAGACAAAATATTAAGACCACAACATTTCGGAAACGTCGGTGTGTTCCATCTTCATATGCATTTGGTTATGAAATGCGACTGGATTAGAGAAAAGTTAGAGTTTTTATACAGGAAATGGTTTGGCTCAAAAATAGCCTGAGCCAATAGGAAGGAGTTCAACAGTTAGGGGCGGTTCAGAGTAAAGAAACATGTTGCGGAGTAATGAGGGATATAAGGCGCGTGTCGGAGTGAGGTCAAACTTAGTGGGTCTGAAGGTCAGCAAGGCTCATCGAGGCATACGATCTGGGGTAGCTCAGGGTGGATTGATCTCCCCCTTTCTCTTCAGTCGGCATGACAATGAATTGCCCCCTCCCTCGCACCACGTCGATTTGGCTCTCTACGCGGACGACACGGCCATCATAGCCACGTCCCACAATTCGACGCTACTTGTCAGCTACCTGGAGTCATATCTCAACTAACTTCAACAGTGGTTGAGTGGATGGGGAATGGCCATTAATGTCTCTAAGAGCACCGCGATAAACTTCGAGCGTGCCGGACGGTGCTTTATCCATCCCCGACCAGCAAAACCTTTCGGAAAACCAATCAAATGGGCCGACACTACTCGTTATCTGGGGTTGACCCTAGATACACGACTCACCTGATCGCCTCACATCGACCAGGTAAGGAAGAGGACTGCACAAAGAATGGGTATGATGATCCCCCTCCTGATTAGGAAGAGTGATCTATCGGTCAGGAAATGAGTCCTGCTATATAAGCAGTTCATCCGGCACCTGTTGGACTATGCGTGCCCGCGTGCAGGTCCGCTGCCCGCTCCAATGTCCGGAAGATACAGGTGTTACAATCCAAGTGTTTTGCCTCGTTACTGGTGATTCTTGGTATGTAAGTAACAGGAAGATACACGAGGATGTGGGCGTTCCGCTGTTTGCCGACCATATCAGAGCCCTGACCATGAGCTTTGATTCAAAGAACCCCCTTGTACGGCAAGTCGGCAGATACGTACTCTGACCGAGGGTTGACCAGTCGCCTGACGCGAAAGCCAAGGGAGGCAGGGGACAGCAGAACATTCGAGGTCATCGCCCGGGATGGCCAAGTCGACAAAACGAATCACGTTCGGTTCTGAAGAGCCAACCGCCATTCGGTTACCCTGACTAAGGATTTCGCTGATTTTCCTCAGTTGTAGGGCAAATAACAGGGTATTCGATGCAAAGTCGGGGCACGGCACGAACTCTCCTCCCCCAGGTGCGGCGGCTTCACCTCAGCGCCTGAGAAACGTCCCACAACTCCAGTATGCGACAGAGACAGTTTGGGCTCGGAACCCAGACAGCCAACCAACCAAAGCTTTCCCTCCCATACTTAGGCAAGGGCAAATTAGGCCCTAGACTTTGACACATTCAGTCAAGGCCCTCAGCCTGACTTCCAAATCTTTAGCGTTAGCATATTCCCTTGTTAGGGTTTAGGTGTCTGTTACTGAGCCCAGCAATGCGGTCAAACGCAGGAAAAGCTAACAGACAGTGGGATGTCGACTTGCGCTTTACGCAAGTCTCCGCCCCCCAGGTAACACGTTGGCTTGGCTTGGCTTGGTTTGGCTGCTGTGTATTAGATGGCTGTCTCCTTTCCTTAAGCTTTTGTAGAAGTTGTTTCCAAGATTTGCTATGGGTCAGACCATATTCTCTGTTGAGGTTTTGTGGGTGCTTTTAAATTTCAATAGCTTCTATGATGAGCCGATACACGTATCTGATTTTAGCAGAAAGGAGTTTTGTGTCCTATAGTTTGATGATGTGGTCATGGTTAATGATGTGTTCGCCTACTGCTGATTTGTCGGGTTGAGCCAGTCTTATATGTCTATTGTGCTCTTAAATTCGGTGATGGATGGATAGACCACTTTGACCAATATAAGACTTACCCAATTCACAAGGGATCCTGTACATGCCCGGTGTTCTAAAACCCAGTGCATCCTTGACTGGTGGAAGGAAGCTGAATATTTTTCTAGGTGGTAGGGCGATGTCTCTATTGTTGTGTTTGGTCAACATTCTGCTGAGTCGGACGTATGTAGTTAGGGGGTACGGTATGTATGCAGTAGAGATGGGTTTAGCCTTGAACTTCGCGGTCCGTGTTGCCGGTTTCATGGCTCGACGTATCTGTTGATGCCTGTATCCATTGTGGTGAGAAATTCAAGTCCTTGTGCCAGGGAATACTGGTCACAGAGAGTTTTAGCTCTGTGTATTAGGGAAGCGAGGACAGATTGTTTGTTGGCTTTCCTCTAATCCAATCATACTTCATAACTACCTGCCTTTGAAGATGGAATATACACTGTTCCGAAACGTCGGTATATAAAATTTAGATGACGGAGAATTACCCAGAAGAAATCATATGATATTCAGAACACAGTGGAAGTTTGAAATCATGAAATGGCAGTATTATGATTCGACTGAGAAAAGTAAATATTCAAGAATACATAAACCTAACACAAATATGTTCGGCAGGAATATAATAAAATGAATCCTCAGAGCTTAATATGTGAAATGTAATACTATAATTTATGCAAATAAAGAGGAGATTTCCTAATGCAAAAACATAATAGTCAGTTCCTGGATTAAGACTACTTTAAAGCTTACCTTCCAAAGAAACACAACTGAATGCAGAATAATATTATTGCTGTATTCGTCGACTAGTACATGGGAAACAATAACCTGGCTTAAAGCAAAAGTAATGCAGTAAATATTTTAAGGCAATTAGATTGTTCTGCCAAAGAAATTGTAAGGTTTGTTGTGAAACACAAATAGTGGATGAATTTTTCCGGAAAATATTTAATTACTCTTAATTATAAGAGAGTAGTAGACCATCAAATTCTTTCATCTAAATTTAGAGGAAAATGTTTATTAAAAAAAATTGTCCATTGTTGGTCTTCTGAAAGTAAACATCAATATATCAATTACAATACCAGTGTTGTCCCTCTAAAGAATTATATATAAAATTTATCAAAATACTTGCTTCTTACTAAGGCAATATTTTCAGCATTGTTCATTAATAATTTGCAACAGGAATCAAATTTCGTTTCTTTTTTTTTTACAAAGTTTACTAGAACGTTGTGTCTCACAATTACAATAGAGCATTATTATTTTCAATGTTCAAGAAATTACCGAATTAAGAATTCTGACCTACTAACAATCATTTCCAATAATAATGCAAAGTAACAAAGTATTGATCTCTTTCGGTCACGAGAACAGTAACCATCCGTCGAAGCGCTCAGTACGATGCGTAATGTTCTCCACTTGCAAAACTACCGGAGCACTGGAAACGTAACGAATCTTAACAGACCTGGACTGATCACAGTTTTAAACAGTGTTTTGAATTTAAATTTGGTTACTTTAAAGTTAATTTTATATACATGCACAGCGAAAACATAAACTTAAAAACTCTGACGGACAGACGTTTCGGTTCCATTATTTTACTAATCAGATTAGCGGGAATTCCTTTTCATAAAAAGAAAATATCGATTATTTACGCTATCTACATGAGAACAGTGATTATCTGTGCTAGTACAACATATTTAGGCGTATTAGTTGATGCGTACGTACATTGGAACGATCTTGGACATGCCATGACATCTATGCGTGTGTTGATTCCTCTCACGAATGTTATGTGGATTTATGCCTACTGCAGGTACGTAAGATCACTCAAAATCACTCTTACAACAACAGAGATGTCTGTTTAAAAAACACATTACTGCAGTTACAGCAAAGATAAAATCAACAGAATTGTATTACAGAAAATATAACATGCCAAATGAACTCTTTTATTCCACATATTAACTACGGGTTTTAGGCTTCATAGTGTCTAAGCAAACACGCTAAATATTTGTTGGCGATGGAAAGAATATATGGACTTCACGGTGTTTACTAAGGACACGAACCAACCATAAATCTGTTAGGGAAGATGAGATTTCAAAAATGTACTCTTTATTCCACAATCAACTATGTAGTGTCTACTCTAAAACCGTAAGGGTGTTTAGTGAACAAATGGAAAACTTAAGGCCTGCAATTCATTTACTGAAGACTAGAATTACAGCGTTATGCAGAAATAAGTCAGAGTAAGAAAATACTTAATAGAGGGAACTCTAAATTTAACATAAATTTTACCGCAGTTCAATAGACTATACAATGGGATATCAATGGCTCGAACGTGAAAATTTCAACGTCTAATTTGGTAAAACTTATAAAAGTCACGTCTAGTGAAATTGCAGAAAAATTTACCATAATATATTGCTGTTCTACACTTAAAAGAGAAGAGTTATAATATCATTTTAATAATCTTCGAATTCAATTTTATTGCCAATAAATTTATAGTTAGATATAAAAGCTTCGTCCTGATCTTAAACTAGTTTTACGCACTAATTTATCTTCATATCAAGAAAAGCTTTCTTTGTATCAGACTACAACAACGCAGTATTGAACGTGCGATGGATCTAACAGACAGCTTCACGTGGGAAGATCTGCCGACCAGAGACGCTGAAACTGGACACCTCACAGCGGCAGGATGGATACCGCATATTACAATGTACACTGTGCGTACAGCTATTGCAATCATAATTTTCCATACGGTACAGTCAACAATACGCATAATGACAAACCATGAAACTCTGTTCGCTGTGTGGTATCCTTTCGACTGGACCGTTTCACCGTACTATGAACTGGTTAACATCACACAGGTAACAATTTCAAAACGTTACAGAAAAAATTTCTCGTAAAATTTTTTATATTATCCTTAATTTAATAATTTCACATTCCCAATATAATTCCTTCTTTCTTTCCGCAACACTATCAAATCGTCAATCTGTAGAGCGGCAAATCTCCACATATGGATGTTATGTGTCTGAGTGTGATTGTGAAGTCCCTGAAAGGGGAGGCCCGGGAAGGGAAAGAATGTTGTGTCATAGATAAATGAATAGCGGTGAATGTTGGGGTGGCTAATAAAGAAGTATGAAATGTTCTTGTCGTAATTTGGACGTTGTGCAGGAACGTAAAAGGACGTAGGAACAAAACATGTTTCAGAATAGACATTGTCCCAGCCAGGTCCATCTGAATATACGTCTATATCGGTACCATAAAACAAAATGTTTGAGATAATCCTAACAGTAATATCAGAGATTGAGTGGTGTCACTTTTTAAAAAGATATAGTCAGACAGGTGTGACAGAAACATATCACTGGATATATCAGTGTTCCGCGGGGTATTTAAAAATCACCTAAACTTTAATGGAAACTGATTTGAATCGCAAAACATCTTCAGTTCGCTTCTAAATATTTCGCAAAATAAACTTCCGTTCTGCATATATATGAAATTGTTGTTTTGGAAAAAATGTCTCTAATTAAGTAGTTTCTTTTCTAAATTAATTATTTAATATGTAAAATGCATTTGGAATGCTATTTTACCTTCAGTTTATAAATCATATGCTGCTCCCTTATGGCGATCCACTGCATATGTTCCGTGCTGTAACTGTATATTAAAACGAAAAACAATTAACCTAACCTAACAATTATGATAACGAAATCACTTTATTTGCAAGACACATACTGTGTTCCACATATTACCACCTGTAATAGCAGACACCACATGTAATTGTTTCTCGGACAAATCATTTACGCCAAATTTTAAATTCGTATGTACCACTTCACATTACATGCCGACCGCCGACTGTGGGATTTACGCTCACGGATCTTTATCTCATTACCCAAGTACCTTTTACCGGGAATTTAGGTGTATTTGGTTTAGTGAAATTACACAGGAAGAAAGGTATAACAAGTAGCTCCCAAAGTGCCCAATTTTCCAAGTCCAGGTCCTTCCCAAAAACCAATTCAATTAAACCATAACACCATATTCCACTGGTTGTGACTTAATGTTTCACGAATGAGCTGCTTTTTAATATAAGTCTCGGCCAAATTTACAATTGAACAGCTTTCAGTGGGTTGAATTTAACATATGTCGAAACTGTAATTGCACGTATTCATCTCTTTGCAGTGCTTTACAACACTAATTTTACTTGGTGTAACATGTGGTTACCCATCTCTGTGTACTGCACTGATCGTTGTGGCCTGTACTCAGTTCGATAAGTTAAAGGCAGCCATATTGGATATCAAACAGCAACATATCACGCCTCAACACGGACAGGAAGATGAACATAATGTTGCAACTGCAAACTGTAACCTGCAAGCTAAGTTAGATGCGTGCATTCGACACCATCAGGATATAATGTTGTAAGTTTAAATGGATTTGACAAACATAATATTGTATCTGGCTTTGGAAAGGAATATTCATTGTGTCATTGATATTCGTAATTCCAGAATGTAAAGCATTAACCATAAAGAAATCATTTTATTTTAATTGATGTGTTATATCCAAAGGAAAACGTGTAAAGCGTAAATTCACCTAATTAAAAGATATTTGATAACCTGTAAAATATTGTTTGCTCCATCACTTTTATTTGCGTGTTTTCATTCACAGATTCATACGTCAACTGGAGGATGCATTGAATGTCTCTCTGTGCGGCCACTTTCTGATTATGCTGGCCACATTGTGCTTCGCTGCTTTTTCTGTAGTTACGGTAGTGTAAGAGTTAATAGATTCTTGTGCTATGGCATATATACATATGCATGCACACACGCTTATAAGATCACGTCTGCGTGTTTTTTGGGATGTGAAAAATTTTTTACTTCGTAAAATGCTTGAGGGGATTATGATCACCTTCAAAGAAACTGAATTCACTAATCTAGGAATTGCAAAAACAAAACAGGAGCCAATATATAAATAATTTGTCTGTACAAATAAAAGGGTTTAATATTGAAATCCCATTGGAAATGAAGACGTAGGAGTTAAAAACATTAAACAAACCTTTTATGTGAAATTAAGTTCCCGCAAGGTTGAACAAACTCTCAGGTCATTGAGACGTATTCACAAAGAAATCGACGTTTTGAATTTGGGTCAATGTTGAATAACTGCAGTCCAGAGTCTCAGTAGACTTGACAGTTTCAGTTACAATGTTTGATTATTGAGTTATAAAAGAAGAGACAGGACGGGAAGAAGCGGATGTGCCTGGAATTGTGACAATGTGGTTTGGTTATGGAAAGTGTGTATTTTAAGTGTAGAATAACAGTTTTAAAGCAAAATAAAAAAATTATAGATTTTTAGAGAAATTAATATTTATTTGTTTTGTCAGAAATTTTGTGGGAGTGTAGCTTTAACGAAAAAGTTTAAGTTATGTAATATAACATGGGCTAATCACACGCAAAAACAATAGTAGACTGTAGATATTGCAGTTGTTATGAAATATTTACACTGCAGTGAGAGAAGGAGAAGGTGATTTTACAGATCCCCAGGATTCGAATTAACACAGTTCCATTTAGGTTAATGAAGAAATGAAATGGCTAAGCCATCGGGATTCACAACACAAGGCGCCGTCATACATGGAGAAATGTGGGCTGCGTTGTGATTTTATGTGGACAAACTTTGCGAGAGAGAGAGAAATAGCATAATAGAATCTTAACAGACGAAATAGTTAGGTGTTTGTGTAGTCTAGCGAATGTTAAAATAGAAAATGTAATTAATTCGCTGTGGTTAAACTAACAGTTTCATATTATAAAATGGAGAATAAATAATATGTAGGCGAGAGCATATTTTTAGATTCGTGTTGAAAAAATATTGTACCTTTACACAATTTTGCGTTTTTATTAACCACAATAATGACAAAAAAAAGAAACGAAAGAGAATTACATAAAAGTTTAATAAAAGCAATAAAAACTTTAAAAATTTCTTATATGTACTGGGATTGCGAGATATGGAGAGATGCTGTGTTGCTGGTAAATGTGCTTGGCACATTGAGGGGTTGATCATTACTTAATTTTGTTTAGAAAACTAAATATAATGGCCGCGTATGCAAACAAATCACTGTGATAGCGTACGCAGCTCTCCGTAAAATTTCAATAACTGGCAAGCATAATTACGAATTTATTACAGTAGATTTAAGAATAGTTATTGCTTTTCAATGTAAGAAAACATGAATAAACGAAATGTCAATGCAGAATTGTTATTATTCAGTGACGAAACTTGGGAGCATTTAGGTTGTATTTCAACACTCAGAGAAACGTTTGGTGCAGTCACAAATGTTTGGTCATTTATCTACTTTTTCATGAAATTAATTTTGCGTAGATGTGTGCAGCTCTATACTCTGTTCCCTAATGATAACATTAACCCCGACACTTCTCAAAAGCTGACACTTGACCAGGCTTCCAACACTAGGCGGAGGAAGACAAGACCGAGATTTACTTCGTGCATTACAGTGCTACAGAGCATACGACTAATTGAAATGGAAGCATTACGATGTGCTTATAACATTATATGATATTAGATAGTGTACATCAGCACAATCACTTTATTACTGAAGGTAATTGTAAAGCTACATGTTTCGACAATACTTTAGTCAACTTCAAGCCTATTTTTTCGATTTTGTGACAAGATGTTACTCACACTTTCGGATTCTATCGTGTTTACATCCACGGAATACATCAAAATAAATCGTTGTCTCAAAGGGCGTGACGTGCAAATTGCGTTTTCAACAGTGGGATACATAAAACTGGATCAAATGTCTCGTAAAATATATTATACAAATTGCGTCTAATTGTGAATAATTGGTCGCTGTTGGTTTTAAAACAGCTGTGTGATAAACAATCATTCAGTATCCCCTGCGTCCTTCAGTGTAAACGCTTCTCATTTCTAATTGCCGGGCCAGGTAACGACACGTTTTATATCTATAACCATGTTGAAACTCCCTAAACTTCCCAGGAATTATTCGATGAATATAACGTAAATTGTTAACGATATGTGAAGCCAGCCAGCAACAGAAGGGCATTACTGTGCACAGTGCACCGTCGCTCTTTGATTTTGTCGTGAAACCCTGGAGGAAAGTACAGGGGACTAAAGGAACGGCGATGGTCCTCTTCCGGTATTTAACACAAGTTTCATCTGTGGATATAATATAAGAGACTAGAAAAGCATAACAAAGCATAGTAACTTAATTACATGATAAAACGCAACAAATTACACAAAACTCACGTATTAACAGCTGCTTGATCCACTGTATTACAACATCAAACAACACAAATACAATGATACTTAGCAGAGTGTGGCGTTGCCAAAATAACAGAAAAATTTAAAACTAGGGTCACACGTCGCTTTGCAGGGACATGGCTTATGGCACACACACAACATACACCACACACACACACACACACACACACACACACACACGCACAGACACATACACGTACACACACACACATACACTCACAAACACACACACACACACACACAAACACATATACACTTACAAA
>Ga0123353_10019498_pt1 | contig 10080 bp, 7 predicted proteins | sample TergutLab28metaG_3_FD_92763 | JGI IMG/M metagenome (GOLD analysis project Ga0123353, IMG submission 92763) | Labiotermes labralis P3 segment gut microbial communities from Petit-Saut dam, French Guiana - Lab288 P3 | ecosystem: Host-associated > Arthropoda: Insects > Digestive system > Gut ...
GGTCAGGAAAGAGATTGGCGGCGAACTGCGCAAGATGTTTGTAGCAGGGGAAGGGAACGTACTTGTAGACGCCGACTATTCTCAGATAGAACTGCGGCTCCTTGCGCACATCGCGGGAGACCGTGTCATGCTGGACGCGTTCAGCCGCGGCGAGGACATCCACGCCGTTACAGCGTCGCAAGTCTTCGGCGTTCCGCTCGGTGAAGTCACATCGGTAATGCGTTTCAGGGCAAAAGCGGTGAACTTCGGCATTGTTTACGGTATCTCGCCTTTCTCGCTTGCGAATGATATTGACGTATTGCCGAAAGAAGCTAAAGCATACATCGACAGTTACCTCGAAAAGTACGCCGGCGTGCGCGAATATATGACCGCAGTCATCGAAAGCGCGAAGAAGCTTGGATATGTATCGACGCTGTTCGGGCGCAGGCGGTATCTGCCGGAACTCAAATCGGCGAACTTCAACACGCGTTCCTTCGGCGAGAGGGTGGCGTTGAACATGCCGATCCAGGGTACGGCGGCTGACATAATGAAGATCGCTATGATAAACGTCTCGCGGCGGCTCAAAACCGATTCGGCGGCTGCAAAGCTGATATTGCAGGTACACGACGAACTGATAGTAGAATGCCCGGAGGGCGAAGCGGAGGCCGTCAGCCTTATCCTTCAGGAAGAAATGGAAAGCGCGGCGCGCCTGTCAGTGCCGCTTGTAGCGGAAACGCGGGCTGGAAAGTCATGGTATGATACGAAATGATAGAGCTGATACAAGCGGCGGAAGAAGATCTGCTCCGGATCATAGAGATTGAAAATGAAGCGTTTTCCCCGCCCTGGACACACGGGACGCTTCTGGGCGAGGTCTACAGGGAAGACTCGTTGTTCCTGTGTGCGAAAGAAGGCGGCGTTATCCTGGGTTACATGGTACTGCGGCTTGGCCTGGACGACGGAGAGCTTCTCTCTATCGCGGTGGAAAAGTCGGCGCGCCGAAGAGGCGTCGCGGACAAGCTGCTCGACGCGGCGCTGCGGTATGCGATGGAGCGCGCGCAGCGTTCGGTGTTTCTCGAAGTGCGGACCGGAAACGAAGCGGCCATCGCACTGTATAAAAAGCACGGGTTCGCGCCGGTTGGGCGGAGGAAAGCGTATTACATCGACCCCGTCGAAGACGCCTTAGTGCTCCGCAAAGTGAATAAATAGGAGTTAAAGTTTCATGTTCGAGCAAAAATGGTTCGAATACTACGGATCCCGTTGTAGGCGCGCGCATTGCGCGTCCGCGGGCGGACACAAGGCCCGCCCCTACGACAAGCCACAGGTCTTTTCCGGTTTATCCGGGGCAGGAGTTAAAAATGATTATCCTTTCGATTGAAACATCATGCGACGAAACCGCGGTCGCCTTAATGCGCGACGGGCGCGAAATCCTGTCAAACGAACTGTTCTCACAGGCGGATATGCACGCTTTATATGGCGGCGTCGTACCCGAGATAGCCTCGCGAAACCACGCCGCCCTGATAGGCCGGCTCGCGGATATGGCGATAAGGAACGCCGGGGTCGCAAAAAAAGATATCGACGCCGTTGCCGTGACTTACGCCCCCGGGCTTATCGGCGCGCTGCTCGTAGGGGTAAACTTCGCGAAAGGGCTTGCGCTCGCGCTCGGCGTCCCGCTCATACCCGTCCATCACATCAGAGGGCATATCGCCGCGAACTATATCGCGTACCCGGAGCTCGAACCGCCGTTTCTTTGCATTATCGTATCAGGAGGAAACAGCATAATCGCCGATGTGCGCGGGTATACGGATATCCGCATACTCGGAAGGTCGCGCGACGACGCGGCGGGCGAATGCTTCGACAAAGCCGCGCGCGTACTTGGACTCGGATATCCGGGCGGCCCCGCGCTCGATAAGCTCGCGCAGGACGGGGACGATACAATGTTCGCGCTCCCCCGCCCGGTCATAGAAGGGTATCCGTACGATATGTCGTTTTCCGGGTTAAAAACAACGGTCGTAAACATTGTACACAACGCGGAGCAAAAGGGGGAACCGCTCGACAAGGCGTCGCTTGCGGCTTCGTTCGCGGCGGCGGTAAGCGATATACTCGTTCCCCGCGTAATGGCGGCTGCAGTTGAACTTGGGTATAAAAAAGCGGCGATCGCGGGAGGCGTCGCGGCGAACTCGCGTATTCGCGCCGATTTTGCCAAAGCTGCCGGGGCGGAGGGGTTGACGCTGTACGTACCGCCGCTCAAGCTATGCGGCGACAACGCGGCGATGATTGGTTGCCAGGGTTATTACGAGTATCTGGCGGGCGTCCGCGCCGGAATGGGCCTCAACGCTTACGCCACGATGGACGCTTAACGCGATAGGATAACGGAGGTATTGTTAGGAACTGTATGCCTGAATAAGGAGGAAAACGTAATGCTCAGTAAAAAAAGACTTTTGCCCCTGCTGCTCGCTCTTGTATTCGCGCTGTTATCATGTCCGGGTATAACGTTAGCCGGTGCGGACCCATCGGACTGGGCGGCTAGAGAAGTCGGGCTCGCAAAGCAGGCGGGCCTTGTAACTGCCGGCGTCACAAGCGACTATACCGCCGACGTCACGAGAGAGCAATTCTGTGAACTGGTAATAGTGCTATACGAAGCCATGACGGGCAAAGCCGCGCCGCAATATGCGAACGTATTCAGCGACACGGAAAACCCTGCGGTCGCCAAAGCGAACGGCCTCGAAATCGTGTTCGGCGTTTCGGCTACCGAGTTTGCGCCTCACAGGAACATATCGCGCGAAGAGCTGTGCGTAATGCTTGTCAGGTGCATCGACAAGGCGGCGCCCGACGCTGACGTGAAAACATATAACAGCAACGTATTCGCTGATATCGACGTCATCTCGGATTGGGCGCTCCCGTTTGTTCAATACGCTTTTGACATCGGGATTATCCAGGGGGTTGGTGAAAATAAGATCGACCCGAAAGGGACGGCGACTTGCGAACAGGCGATAATCCTGGCGTACAGGATACACGATAGGTTCGGCGGAGCGAAACCGGACAATAGCGGCGGCGGCCAGCAAACAGAAGTCACGGAACTGCCCTCCTCCGCAGCGGTGGGCGACGTCATACGCCTGGGCGGTATCGACTGGCGCGTCCTTGAGGTCACCGGCGGCAGGGCGCTGCTGCTCAGCGACCAGGTGCTCGAAGAAAGGCGATATCACGGGAGCATGTCGATTATTACATGGGAGCTGTGTTCGCTGCGGGAATACCTGAACGGCGAGTTCTTTGAAAAAACGTTCAGCGCGGCGGAGAAGGAACGGATAGCCGGAACGACAGTGCATAACGGCGATAACCCATGGTTTGTCACATATGGCGGAAACAGCACGGTAGACAGGGTGTTCATTCTTGACGCTGCGGAAGTTGTGAGATACTTCGGCGACAGCGGGCAGCTTGGCAATGCTTCGTTTGAATCTTATGTCTCGACTATTGAAGACGAGTTCAACTCTGCGCGGATTGCCACGGGTTCGGGTGGATTCGGTCTGGTGTGGTGGCTTCGGTCGCCGGGGCTCCGCAACGAGTTAGCCGCAACTGTCAGAATCGACGGCGTAATAGATCTGAGCGGCGTCCAGGTTCGCGCCAGCGCCGGCGTCCGCCCCGCCATGTGGTTTAATCTGCAGCCCGGAATGCCCGATCCCCCCGACTACTCAACACCGCTGCAGGATAAGCTGCCTGCTTCGGTGGCTGCGGGCGACATATTGAGCCTTAGCGGCGTCAAATGGCGCGTCCTCGAAGTGACGGGCGGAAGGGCGCTGCTGATCAGCGAATATGTGCTGGAAATGTTGAAGTACAGCGCAAACAGCGAAAACGCCGCATGGGAGCAGTGCGACCTGCGTCAATATCTCAACGGCGCTTTCTATGACAGGGTTTTCAGCGATTTTGTGAAATCGCGGATAGTCGGGACATTAGTAAGCAACGACGATAATCAGTGGTATGACACTCCCGGAGGAGGCAATACCACTGATAAGGTTTTCCTTCTGAGCATCGAGGAAGTTGTAAGGTATTTCGGCGACAGCGGACAACTCGCGAACCAACAGGGTATGGCGCAGTCTATCAGCGATGTGTTCAGCGCCAACCGGATAGCTACGGACGCTTCCGGGCAATACCCGCGGCATTGGTGGCTCAGGTCGCCCGGCGAAGAGGCTGGCAGAGCCGCCTGCGTCAACACTTACGGTAACATCATTATTTCGGGTGAGTCGATAACCTGGGGCAGCGAGACCTATCTCGAAGGCAATGGCGTTCGTCCGGCTTTCTGGATAGAACTGCAACCGTGAGTACGTCGTCAACAGGTTTGCTCATATTCCGCCAGCCATAGGTAGATTTCGCTGCGTTTTTCAACGGATAGCTTCTTCATTATATTCCTGATATGTGTGCGTACCGTTTCGTCGGAAATGTACAACTCGCTGGAGACGACGTCGACGCCCTCGTTCTTATGCAGGTATCCCAACACCTCAGCCTCCCGCCGTGTCAGCTTATACTTTTCCGCTATCGCTGATATCATGGGGTTGGCGTCTGCGACGCCGGATACTTTCTCGCGGATAGCGCTGATGTGCAGCGCGACGTCTTTGGGCGCGAGCTGCATTCTCCGGGCGATCTCGCGCCTGTCCACGCCCTCGGTCAGCAGCAGGGCAATCTCCCTTTCTTCGGGCGAGAGTCCGGACAGCGTGGCTTTCGCGCGGTTCTGTTCCGCGCTCAGATTGTCGAGGAGTTTGTGCGCTTTTCTTATCATTGTCACATAGAAATCGTTGGATTCTTTGTAGTTCTCATATATCTTCAGCGCGGATTGAATTGCTTTTTCCGCTTCCTCATAGCGCTTTACATCGTACAGGAACTCGCCCATTTCAAGATAGCAGTCCGCAAGTTCGGACTCAAGGACAGCATTGGCGCCGGAACACTTTTTGAACAGCTCAATAGCAGCGTCAAACTTTTCTTTAGCCAATACGGCCTGTCCTGTCTTACCGTACAGAAAACCGAAACGCCTGTCAGACAAAGCGATTCGGGGCTCAAGCGCTTCCGGGTTAGCGTCAGCCAGTCTAACCAATAACTCAAACCCTGCCATGAACTGTGCTTCCGCTTCTTCATAACGTTGCAGATGCGTGTAGGCGAGGCCGAGGTTGTCGTAGCAGATAACCAGGTAAAGCTCATGCGGATCGGGCTTGTATACCGCTATCCTCAGTAATATATCGCGCGCGACAACCAGGTTGTCAACCGCTTCATCAAAACGTTCCATCCAGTACAGAACGCTCGCAAGATTGACATAGGAAGAGGCAAGGACGCCTTCGTACCTGTCGGAGTCGATATCAACCAGTTTTCTGCGGATTTCAAGCGCCGCCTGGTGCGCCTTCACCGACTCCTCATACTTTCCCGATGCATCGTACAAACGCCCGAGGTTGTTTTGCACCACGGCGACGTCGCTTTGTATTGCGGTTTGGTTTCCATCTGACCGGGCGTTTATTGCTGCCAGTGCAATTTCAAACATATCCACAGCTTTATCAATTTGCTGACATTCCGTGTAAGCATATCCAAGATAATTGAACAGCATGTATTTTTGCTTGTCCGTCGCTTGTGTCTCCGCAGATTGGAAAACCAGCTTCAGGTTTTCTCCCATTTCTATTGCTTTCTCATGCTGGAGCTGGTTGATCAGGTGGAAAATGTAATCGATAGTTGCGTTACGGGGCAAACCATGTTTTTCTTCAAGCCGCGCCGCTTCGATGAAGCAGGTTTCAACGCCTTCCCAGTCATGTAACGCGTTGTTCACGTCTTTGAGCTGCATGAGTTCGTTTACGCACACTTGTGCGCGTTTTGCCGTCTGATCCGCAACTTCTTCATTGTGGCGGCTCTCGCTCATGATAGCGTCGAAGTTGAGAACCATCCGGGCTTCCTGCAGCATACCGCGCTCCATAAGCCGGTAGCCCTCTACCTGGCGATGGGACACCCGGCCCTGCGAGGTCTGCTCGTACATGCCCTCGATCATGTGGTACAGGCGGGTTTCTATATCACGTATTTCCTGAATTGCCGCGTTGCGGCGGTTGGACGCTTCGATAAATGCTTCGCGCAGATTGCTGTCTTCCGGGCTCACGGCATACTTCGACTTGGCTTCTACAAAGCTGGTTTCCAGCGTTGAGCGCTCAGTTTTCAGCTTTTCCAGATCCTCGTAACCTGATACCATTTCCACATTATCGAGCGGGAGCAGCGCGTCGCCGCCCTGCCATGCCTTGCCGTTTTCAAGCCGTATGTCCACGCCGTTAATGTCGAGCTGTTTTATGCTCATCAGAAGGCCCAGCTTGAGGGCGTCTGCGTGGCGGTATGTGTGGTAGTAAAAGTCGGTTTCCTTTCCGAGCCGTTCCTGTAAATCTGCTATTTCCTCAGCAGGCGGCCGGACGCCCGTTTCCCTGAAATACGTCGCGGCTCTCGGCTGGCCGCTTCTGCGGAATGAATCCAGCGCTGCGTCAAGGGCGTCGACTACGGCCCGATCCGCTGCCTCGCCGAACAGGAAGAGCGCAAAACTGCAATCCGCCATCGTGGAAGCGTCGCCGTTCATAGTCAGGGAGAAGTATATGCCGCGATCCAGATAACAGTCGTTGAGCTTTCGGACAAAGTCGCCGAGTTGCGCAGATTCTACGCTGAACTCTTCCGGCGACGCGGCCAGAAACAGCTTGACTTTTCTTATGGACTGTATCGTTTCAATGTTCGGATTACCCATCGCGGCGTCCCTCCGTGCGGCTATAGTCGTTTATTGCGAACCCACACTCACTTTATCACACACGAACTGATGTTTTCAACTGCTTTGGAAACAATAAAAAAGGAAAAGGGGAAGCAGTTACTGTTCACGGGGTATTCGGATGCCTATTGCCCCCTTCGCGCACGAAGGGGGTGCCGTCCGCAGACGGCGGGGGGTTGTCCTTGTTGGGAAGCAAGGGGACGGTTCATCTGCTTTCTTGAAAAGCAGATGAACCGTCCCCTTGCTTCCCGCTGTAACTCTACCTTCTAATGCGGTGTATCTCTATATTGCCCAAAGTAACGCCGCCGGAAATCGTGACCCTGGGCGCGTCGTCATTAACGGGCTCCAGCCGCTTATCGACCTCCGCGTTACCCAGCGAGGCGCTAATATTGTTTGTAACGCTCCAGTGGCTTGGCACATATAGCTCCAGAGAACCAAGGTTGCATTTTACATATATCTCAGCCCCGTCCGGACTGAGCTGTACATGGTCAAAGTAAACCTCCATCGCGCCGCAGGAGCACTCCAGTTCTGCTGTCTTAAGGCACTCAGAATGCAGATACCTGCTGATGCGCCCGAACTTAACGCGGATGTACGGATTGTTCTCGTCGTCGCCTTCCTCAACAATCGCATCTGCATCATCGCTATCGGCGCCGCGCGCCCCGGCTCTGCGTCTGCTGTGTTCGTCGTCCCACGCAAACTTGAAGGTTTTCGTGCTCCAGAATTTACGCGGGAGCAATACATGGAAACCGCATGTTGCCAGAACCGCCACCAGAGCCATCATCCAAAACGATACATACGGCAGTTCCAGCGGAACCTGGAATATGTAGTACAATGCTGCGAGAGGTATGGGAATGGAGGCTAAAGACAGCGTTGCTATACAGTGGACAAGTATCGCGAAAGCAATAGCTGCTACTATCACACTCCATGCGCCCAGTTGTACGAAACCTCCGAAATAATTTGCCAGTATAAGCGCGGCGATCAGAAGCCAGAATAAACCCCACGCCCACTTTGATGTTTTTTGCTTCTTTTTAATTGTCATATCATATACTCCGTTCATCCATTTTGTCTTTTAGCGCGCTGTAGTAGTGCCGCGATACATAGATATGCTTATGTGTTCCCTGGAAACTGATTCTGCTCACTGACGACAGATTGCGGTTGATCGCATATATCGCATGTGTGTTTACGATCGTGCCTTTTGCCGCGCGCACAAACGAGCGGGGCAGCATTTCTTCGAGTTCGTACAATCTGTGCCTGACTTTGAATGCGTCGCTTACCGTGTGCGCGAAAATCTGCTCGCCTTCGGTCTCGAAAAACAGTACCTCCTCAACCGGCAGAAAGAATTGTTGCGTACCTTTGTAAAACGTAAGCCTGGGCGCTGAAAGGCTCAGTACATACTCCTGAATCTTCCTTACGTTATCATCCACCCGGCCGCAGCGGATGATGACCTCGCCTTCCGGCTCGGCGTCAGATATTTCGATACGCAGTTTCACACATACACCACCTTATCTGCGGGACGTTGACCGCGGGTCTGCGAAGCGCCAGGTTTGTTGTATTGTGCAGGTTTTTTTCCGAAAATGACAGTATCGCAGCGACGTCCTGATTCTATCAAGCATTTCACCGGAGCGCAATAGATAAACGGCGTCAGGTAATGTAATTGCCCGTAAGTGGTAGAAAAAAGCGCCTGACCGGTCGGCGCTTCTGCAGAAATGATGCTTCATCATCATATTGCACGATATTATAACGGAGAGTCTTTTATCAGCCCGGGCGGATACAAGGCCCGCCCCTGCGGGGACGGGGTTCGCGGACGCGCAATGCGCGCCCCTGCATTACGGGGCGCTAATTCCTCTCCGTGAGTATTTTTATCGGTTCATATTTTGTGATATAGCTAATGCCGGTTATACTGGAAATCAGAACAAGCAGAAGCGATATCAGGATAATCATCGTCACTACTTTTAGGTTTATGAAAACATCCAGCTCTGTTAACGGTTTCGCGTTTAAGTCACCTTGCGTCCCGGCATAGTACATGCCTGCGCCGGAGCCGGCGTTTGATTCGGCTGCGGTTACCTGCTCATTAAGCAGCATGTTAGAAACCGGCTGGGCAATTGCCGCGCCTGCGCCAAGACCGATCACTAAACAGATCGCCGTTATAACCAGGCTTTCGAAAACCAGCCCTAAAGCGACTTTACGCTTTTTCATTCCCATAGCCCGGAGTACGCCGACTTCGTATTTGCGTTCCCGTATGGAGAGCGTGGCGAGCAATACGAGGATCAAACCTCCCAGTATTAAAACCACTATCATAAATGTAAGCGATATTTTTGCCATTCCCACGGCGGGGCTGACTATCTTATTGTATGCTTCCTCGTCTATCGTAACCTTATAATCATATGACAATCCTGCAGCGCGCGCCTGACTTTCAAACTCTGATAAAAGCTCAGGGCTTCTCAGCGTATATGCGGCGGTATCCACGCGGGGGTCTGTTTTTCCGTAAGCAAAGGCCGTTTCGTAATTCGTTATTATGTCGTTTCGCACATTTATAGCGGCAGGGGCGTCCAGTGCGGCGCCAAACATATTTGACGTAAAGTCATAGTAAATTCCCACAACCTTCAGCTTTAAGGGGTTATCGATAACCATGCCTTGCGCTATATCAATAATATCGCCAACCTTAATGCTATTCAACGCCGCAAAATCTTCGCTGATAATACACTCGTTATTATTAAAAGGGAAAGTGCCGGACGCCAATCCTCTAAACCCTTCTTTAAAATCGGTAAGCTGTTCAGGATTTGTATAACCCTTCACATTCATTGTCGGGAATCTGGCTACAGCGCCGCCGTCGGTCGAAACTGGAATGGCGCCGCCGACGCTTTCGCCCAAGCCAATAAGTTTATCGCTTACGGATGGAACCTGGCAGGACAAATCCGCACTCATCAGGTATTCGGAACCGGCAAGCGCCGCATATACGTCACGAAGCGGAACGATTTGTTCGGACTGGTTGCCTGACATAACAGAAACCCTTGAAGTATCCGGGTTGATATACACTCTTGTTCCGAACTGCTTCTTGTAGTCTTCAATTATTGCAGCAGACGCCGTGTTTATGATGAGTGAAATAACCGTGCTGGCAATTATTGCGAGAATAATCACCCCAATCAGGATATTCCTGCCCTTGTTTCGCGCTACATTTTTAAGCGCGTTTGTGAAAATATACATGTTCGTACCTCTTTAGCAATCTCATCTTAAAGCACATAGCGGAATCCGCTAGTAGTATAACACATTATTGATCGGCACAGAATAGTAACATGGTACTATTCTGTGCCGGTAAAAGGTACTTTAATGTCAATAAAGGA
>Ga0123353_10019501_pt1 | contig 10080 bp, 9 predicted proteins | sample TergutLab28metaG_3_FD_92763 | JGI IMG/M metagenome (GOLD analysis project Ga0123353, IMG submission 92763) | Labiotermes labralis P3 segment gut microbial communities from Petit-Saut dam, French Guiana - Lab288 P3 | ecosystem: Host-associated > Arthropoda: Insects > Digestive system > Gut ...
TTATGTTAAGTTACGGTGGCGGCGGACATCATCAAGTCGGCAGCTGTCATGTTCCTTATGGAGATTGTGACAGAGTTGTTGCTGAAATAGTGCCTAAGTTATTAAAAAACTAAAAATTCAGATAATATATTTCTTATCCTTTGATTGTATCTTTTGTCTTTTTATATTCTTGTTTTACTTCGTTGTAATTCTTGTGATTGTTTTCGGCGGTAGGCTGTATTTGGGGAAAAGGACAAGGTTTAATGTTGTTATCCATATCAGCGTAGGTCTTCAAATCATTGTTAGTGTAACCAATTTTTCCGGTGTGCATATTCCCCGACAACGTAAAATACGCACCCCGCATAAACGGAAATGATGACAAATATTATCTTAGGTGATATAATTAGTTTCGGGATTGTTTCAAGTTACATAAGTTGTTATTTGAATTTATCAACACTTAAAAATGCCTCTGTTCCTGCCCTCTGGCAATCAAAGCCTATATGACGGAGATTATATGACTGGAAACATTATGTTTCCGACTTTAATAGACAGGAAGAAAGTGTGAATAGATGAAAAACCTGAAAGTTTCTCAAAAACTTGCTCTGGGGTTTGGAACGATACTTGTTCTTTCCGTGATTTTATCAGCGATTGCGGTTTTTTCTTCATTATCAATAGACGATGACTATACTTATTTGCTTGAATATCCTCAGCAAAGGTATGATACGCTTTTAAAAGCCAACAATAGAATTAAAGAAGTAAAAAATGCAGTCTCTAATATGAGTATGTTCGCAGGTCTTGGCGGGAAGAAAAAGAACATCAACAACCAATTGGAAATTGTTAACCGGAAGATCGAAGAATTCAACACAGAAATTGATGATTACATTTTTTTGGTTCAATCAGATAAAAAATATTCCATAGAAGAAAAAGATGAGAGAATCGTTGCTGCAAATGATATAAAGACATTAGCCGAAAAGTGGTATAATGAAATAATCCTTCCCATTGTAAAAGCAAATCTTGAAGGGAACAGACAGGAAGTTATTAATCTTTCTATTCCATTGGCTGCCACGGCAAGCGAGTTGTTTGATTCTGTTGACGACTTGGTTGTTAAAACGCAAGATATTGTTGAAAGTGTAAGTGATTCAACGACAAGCACATCTAAGCGTTCTTTGATTATTTTGATAATCATATCGTTTGTAATTATTCTAATAAGCATATGCTTTGCGGTTGTTATATCCGCAGGGATTGTAAAACCATTATCGCACCTGACTATCTTTATGAAAAAAGCAAGTGATATAGGTAATATTACTCTTCTTGAAGAGGATGTTAAAATCATTGACATTCATTCGCATGATAAAGACGAGATAGGAATGTGCATAAGTTCCAGCGGCTTGTTTATTAAACGAATTATAAAATTACAACGTATTCTTGAAAGACAAAAAAAGAGGTTGGAAAAACATAATATTAATCTAAAAGGAGAAGTGGACAAAAAAACAAAAACGGTTTTCGAACTTCAAATAACAATACTAAAAACGGTAGCAGACCTTATTGAATCCAGGGACTATGTTACAGGAGGGCATATTGAGAGAACACAGCATTATTTAAGGTTATTGGTGAATCTGTTAATTGAACACGGCGTATATGCCGATGAAATATCATCATGGGATATAGATTTGTTTGTCATGTCTTCGCAGCTCCACGATGTTGGCAAAATATCAATAAATGATAACATATTAATGAAGCCTGACAAATTGACAGATGATGAGTTTGAGGAAATCAAAAAGCATGCCGCATATGGTGTAGACATTATCGGAAAAATTTCAAAAAAGACAGATGAGAATGCTTTCTTGCAATATGCTGAAGTTTTGACCGGAAGCCACCATGAAAAATGGAACGGCAAAGGATATCCTCATGGTCTCAAAGGGGATGAAATACCGCTTCCGGGGAGGTTGATGGCTATCATTGACGTTTATGATGCTCTCACCAACGAACGCCCGTATAAAAAGAAGTTTAGCCATGAAGAAGCAATAGAAATAATCAAAAATGGATTGGGGACTGACTTTGATCCATTGATCAGTGAAGTTTTTCTTAGGCACGAAAAGGATTTTAAGGACATTATAGCAGACAATTAGAATTGTGATTGGGAGGGATTGTTGTGTGTTTAATAGAAAAAGCAAAAAAAGATATTATGAGAAGGCAATTAGAATATTGTCTAATAAAATATGGTTGTAATAATTTAAAAGAGTGTCTTAGTGATATTGAAGCAATAATTGATGGGGAAGATTTGATTCCAATTCCGAAAGAAGAAACCGGGATATTGCTTGTTGACTTTGATCTTTCTAAACGATTAGAAAACTGCTTTAATCGCGAAGATATTTTTACAATAGAGCAACTTAAAACGTACATTATTCAAGATATCAGTTTTCTTAAAAATGGTAGGACACTGACTATTAGAAATTTTGGAGAAGGGTTAAAAGAGGAAATGTATGAAAAGATACCGGGAATAAAACAATACTGTGATGAGGTTAGAAATAAGCTAAAGTGATAACTTGATTTGTACTGTCAAGAGAGGGATATTCTCTTCTTGTTTTCATTGCATGTTTTGCTATTATAATGTATAATTGTCGCCAAGTAATAAATAAATTTTTAAAGGGTGATATAATGAAAAAGGGATTCAAAATTTTTAATGAAGGTAGCAGAAGAATCTGCGAAGGTTTTGGCTATTATGATGCAAACGAAGTAACAAGTTTCAAACATCTACTTGAGTATACAAGTAAAAAATATGGAAATAAAGAAGCTTTTATTATAAAAAATAAGCAAACACAACAATACAGAAAAGTTTCTTATATTGAATATAAAAATGATATTGAAGCACTGGGAACAAAACTTTTATCGTTGGGTTTTTCCGATACAAGAATAGCAGTAATCGGGGAGAACCGATATGAGTGGGGAGTTTCATATTTTGCTGCCGCGAGAGGTGTAGGGGTGGCTGTTCCTCTGGATAAGAATTTGCCAACACTTGAAATTAAAAACCTTATACAGCGCGGAAAAGCTGAAGTTATTTTTTACACAAGCACGAATCAAGACATAATGGAAGAAATTTCTTCAACAGATAACCAGATAAAGTTATTTGTGTGTATGGATGAACTTCCGGATGAGTTTAATAATGAAAAATTTGCTTATATCAATGATTTGATTAAAGACGGGAGTAATCTGATTAAGCAGGGTGACCGTAAGTATATTGATATAGATGTTGACCCGGAAAAGATGACTATTTTATTATTTACATCCGGGACTACAGCGCTGTCAAAAGGAGTTATGCTTTGTCAACGCAATATTTGTTCCAACAGTTCAGCAATCAGAAAATTCATCCGTATTGATGACAAGGACGTTTATCTATCGCTCCTTCCGTTGCATCATACAATGGAAAACACAGTGGGACTGACTCATATGCTGCACTGTGGTACAACAGTTGCATATTGTGACGGCATTAAACACATCGCTAAAAATCTAAAAGAATATAAAGTTACGATATTTTTAGGGGTACCGCAGTTATTAGAGGGAATGTATAAGCAAATTCAAGCAGGGATAAGAAAAGAAGGCAAAGAAAAATTAGTTAAAATCATGATGGCGGTTTCTGAAGGGTTGCGAAAAGTTAAGATTGATTTGCGGAAAGTTTTCTTTAAAAGCATTTTTGATAAATTGGGTCCTAATTTAAGAATGGCTGTATTTGGTGCTGCACCGATGGATGCAGATATTATTTTAGGGTTTGAAAAAATAGGGTTAAGAGTTATACAGGGATATGGTCTTACCGAAACATCACCTATTGTAGCAGGGACAAATGATTATACTTATAGCCCGGAAACAACAGGTATTCCAATTCCGGGTGTGCAGATTTGTATAGACGAACCTGATGAAAACGGAATGGGTGAGCTTCTTGTTAAAGGCCCAAATGTAATGCTTGGATATTATGAAGACGAAAAAGCAACTAATGAAGTGATTCAGGACGGTTGGTTCCGCACTGGTGATTTGGCTATAATTACAGAAGAGGGCTGCACGAAAATCACAGGCCGCAGCAAGTCAATGATTGTGTTTGCGAACGGAAAGAAGGCGTTCCCGGAAGAGTATGAAATACTTCTGAACAACCACAATGAAGTGCAAGACTGTTTTGTTTGGGGAAATGCTGCTAAAGACGGAGTCATACAAATATGTGCGAAAATTATTCCGAACATGGAATTTTTGCACGGTAAGAACGATATTGAAATTGCAGAAACATTTGAAAAGATAATTAAAAAGCTTAATGAAAACATACCGCAATATAAGAACATCAGATATTTTGTTATTTCAGCTACTGAAATGGTTAAGACCACAACATTGAAAATCAAGAGAAATATCCAAACAGAGCAGATTATGACTATATTAAATGAAGCAGGGATGGATATGAGAAAAGCAAACAAGAAAAACCTTGACTTATTAGTGTAACCCCTTATTTGAGCACTTTTAAAAAATAACAGAAATAGCGTCCTTCGTTATAAAAGCGAAAGGCGCTATTTTTATTTTGGGGTCTGCGTTGGTAATGGTAATGCTCTGTTGAAAATAGCAGGGGTGAATTGCTTTTGTTATCAGGGCTTTTTTTGTATGTATTGCTCATATATATCATCACCAACGCATTCCCGGGCATACTTACACCACGAAATACAGCTTTGCATATCATTATAAGCGGTAAACCCGCATTGCCCGCATATCGCTGTCAATTCATTGGTGAAAATTTCTATTTCATTTCCGCAAGTCGGGCAGATTTTAATTATAATTTCCGGCGTTCCTTTGATGTTTACTGAGCCGGGACATCCTTTATCGCTCATGACAGCCTCCATATAAAATATGAACATTGCATTACTCTATGATTTCACCATTGGTGGATATAATGACAGACTGCCATGGGATTAGTTTTCCACTGCTTTGAAGTGCCATTTTAACGGCGTTTTCAATACCAAGGCAACAAGGGACTTCCATTCGTACAACTGTAACTGATTTAACATTGTTTCCTTTGATTATGGCGGTAAGTTTTTCGCTATAATCAACATCGTCCAGTTTAGGACAGCCTATGAGCGTTATTTTGTTTTTCATATATTCAGAATGGAAGTTCCCGTATGCGTATGCGGCACAGTCAGCCGCTACAAGTAGATTGGCGTTATCAAAATAAGGTGCGTTGACCGGAACTAATTTTATCTGAATAGGCCACTGATTAAGATGTGTGCGTACCGGTGCCGTGACATTATCTGATACTGCTTCGTTTTCTCTGCTTATTGTTTTGGTATTCGTGCCGGGACAGCCGCAGGATAAATCGTCCGATTTTTTTATGTTCTTTTTCACCTCTTCTTCGTTATATTCGAGTGCTTCTCTTTCTTCAAAAGTTATTGCTCCGGTTGGACAGGTCGGTAAGCAATCACCCATGCCATCGCAGTAGTCATCACGGATTAGCTTTGCCTTCCCGTCGACAAGTGCGATTGCTCCTTCATGACAGGCGGTTACGCACAACCCGCACCCGTCACACTTGCTTTCGTCAATCTTAATTATTTTTCTAATCATAATTCTCACCCTTTCATCTTTGCTTGATGAGGATAGTATAATATATTAAGAATAAAGAATATGTTGCAAATGCAACGAAATGATAAAAGAATAATTAATTTTTATAAGCTCGGATAACCTTTTTAATATATGTTTCAAATTTTGCTAAATTCGCAAAAGCTTCATCAGTTAATTCATTGCCTTCGGAAATATATTTTTGATATTCCTTTTTTCCCAATAGGGCAAATGCCACTACATCAGCAAATGCCTCTTTTATTGTCTCATCATCAAAAGCTTCTTCCACTCCTATGCTCTTATTAAAAGCGTCAAAGCCATCCGGTATTATTTCTACATCGCCGGTCAATGCCAAATGAAGTCCGTGACCAATTTCATGTGAAAAAACAAAAACTTTATCACAGAATATTTCTCCATGGGGATGGTAAACGAAGATTATTGCTTCGGGTGTGGAGAGTGCTTTCTCTACAATACCACATTCACTATTGTGTATATAATGAGTATTTGCAAGGGATATTATCTTTAATGCTCTGTTTTGGGTAATCATATCCAAAACACCAAGATTTTGCGCTCTTTTTAATACCATGTGTATTTCTTTTTCAGAAATACATTCCGATTCAGGGTCGGAAAATTCGCTGCATCGTTTTACAAATTCTTTTAACCCTCTAATAATGTTTTCAGCGCTTCCTGACTCCGGAACGACTGTCAGCATCAAAAAAACAGGAGCAACATCCGGCGGGATGATAGTGGTCTTCATTTCATCGTCTGTAAATTTTTCTATGCTTTCCTTCCAAAACTTTTTTAGCATACAAGTTAATTGGTAACATAGAAATTCTTTCTTTTCGTTATTGTTTCTTAAATGCTTCAAAAAGGCTGTTGTATTCTTTCTCACTTCTTTAATTGATTTTGATTCTTTTATTTTTTTTATGTAGTCAATCATTTAATTCATCTCCATTCATATTGTTTAATAATAGTTTAAATAGGGATGTGGGTATAAATTAATTCATATTATTACACACATCCCTTATAGATGTACACTTATATATTTTCAAGCAGTGTTAAAACCTCCAACCATGAATCTAATTCATTCGACGGTGTTGTCCATAATCGAATCGCCAGAATGTTAATCGCATCCTTGCGAAGCCGGTAATAATGCCGGGTTGACATGTTCAACCTGTAAATCAAATCCTGATGTGTTAGTTTTTCAGGTATAAGATATGTTTGAAAAATAACGTTATATAGCTTTTCTCCATCTCTCGGTTTTTTTCTCAACACAGTCAGGGCTTCATTGAATCGATCCAGAAGAAGGCGTGACTTTTTAATGCTTTGCAACCGATTTTCCAGCTTAAGGTTGTCCATGCCGATTTCAGCACTGATTAACCCGATTAATGCGTCTAAGTCCTGCAGGGGAGCATCAAGCTCTTCTGCAATATTAGAAGGAAAACACTCTAAAGCCCAGGATATATCACGATAATTCTTCAACATCACTTCCGTATTATGAAACATATTGCGTTTCTTTTTTTTCTTTGCGGTTCTTATTATTGTATCATCAATTTTCTGATCTCCCAAGATGCCGCGTTTTGTGAGCATTTGCAAGAATTCATCTGATTTTGTTAACAGCTTGTTTTCATGCTGCTCATATGGATTGCCGGTGTTGCTGCTTTTATTGTTAGCCATTTTATTCCTCCGTTTTTGTTTTAGTTTTGTTGTTAGTTTCCATGTCTTTATTTTAATTTCAGGGGGGTGTCGAAGCACATGGCCCTCTGATACTGGATGAGTCATGCTCTAAGCAAGAATTAGGGTCTGAACAGGTTTTATCGCTCCCATCGGGCAAGTCTTGCGGCACTATAAACTTGCTATACCATGCGATTAATTTGTTGATTCGCAAATTATCGTCATCACTTTTTCGGACATGCGTATTTTGACCCTTAATGCGTATTTCTTCTAAAATACGTTTAATTTTATTTGAAGTGGGGGGGCGTTTTTTTGAATCGGTTGGGTAGGAGATATTGAAAATCAAGCAGCCGTATGAGCCGGGTAATTTGTAGGATAAAAAGACATCAGCATTGCTTTTTAAGAATTGCCAGACTTCCTTTTTATCCCAATTCCATCTCTCCCCTATCGACTTTAATGTTAGGGCAGACTTATAAACACTAAATTGCACGATAGGGGACAGCTGAGAGAAGGCATTTGAAGAATCTTGCCATACAGAATGACACCATAAATCCAACCATGCATCAGCGGGCTCAAAGGTATATTTTTTTTCAACCAGCCGCTGAGTTATGCTTCTTGGCAGGCAAAGAAAGCCTTGTCCTTCTTTTGCGTATACAGCTTCTTCGGAGCAAGAGGCCTCGGAACACTCAACAACCCAATCTGTAATTTTGTAGGTGAGCCTTTGTGTGCTTTTATCAATATCGTACTCAATATATCCAAGATTTACGAGAGTTTCCATGATGGATAATGCTTTTTTCTGGCTGTTAATCTCCAGTATGCTTGTCAATCCTTCGATGCCACCAACCCAGGAACCAATACTTATGTTATTCATGTGGCCGCAGAAGTTCACCTGCCCTGACCTGAAAGCTGCATTTGTTGCTAACCGTATCCAATAAAGCATTATTCCCTCGTTTGTGGGTGGGTTCGAGCGAGGTAGCTTTACCCATTGGTATTTTAATAAACATTTCATTGTGTGTTACTCCTTTCGTTTTTTGAAATTAAAAAAAGCATCCTGTTGAATGGATGCTCTGTCTAAAATTTATAAAATTTTCAGTTACTTGCCATGTCATGTGAAAATAGTGCTGAATAGTAGCTGTCAATAGTGCTGCTCGAATTGAATATAACAGCGAGTAGATATTGCTTGATATTTCGTATTTCGGATCTGTTTTTCTTCAAACAATCTAAAATAAATTCGATATGTGTACCGGTGATTTTCAGAAATTTTGATTTAACAACTTCAGCGGGGAAATCATCACCGGCGATACGGACAGTTTTTAGGGATGTGCATACAGTTTCAATCATGAGGGTCACAATTTCATCAATGCGCTCCCGGTCAAGATGGAACCGCTTAATCAATAATTGGTATTCAATGTTTTCTCGTATAAGCTCGCCGTACTTTTTAAAGTAGTTGATTGAGTTCCCTTCCGTTCCTTCCTTGTTCGTCACATCGGCTTCTTTGTGCGGTGGATCGTGTGAAGGGGTTGGAATGGAATGAGTGTTTTCCGCCTCAGTATTATTAAATTCAATATCACTCAAATCAGTATTATTAATATCATTCTTATTAGTCTCTGATTTTCGGAACTCTTGACTTCTGTTTTTCGGAAGTCTTGACTTCTGCGAATCTGGTGTTCCAGACTTCTGATTTTCGGAAGTCTTGACTTCCGATGTGTCAAAGAATTTTCCGACATAGATGATAGATGGTTTTCCCTGACCACGTTTTACTCGCTCGATCAATCCAACACCTTTATTAGTGTCAAGTTCCGCAAGCAGTTTCACGGCTTTTTCGTGTTTGCAATTCATTTGTTCCTGCACGTTTTCAAGTGTGAAAATTATGTACACTCGGTTTTGATCGTCAAGCCATTCATTTTTTGTTGACAGACCCATGCGGTCAAGCATAAGACCGTAAAGGATTTTTGCACCGTCAGAAAGGGTTTTATAACGGTCGTTGGTGAACAATGCTTTTGGCAAGCGGTAAAAAGTGTATTGATCGGCTTCGCTGCCGTAATAATAGCCGTATGGTAACGAGTTGCTCATGAGGATGTCTCCTTCCCGCACCAGAGCAATAAAAATGCCGGAAGCTAATAAATTCCGGCAAAAACCTTGGTGCTGCTTAATTACTTTTATATACGTTATCAGTTGTCTATCTGCATCGTGAAAAAAATTAAGGAAAAGAATGACTGCACATATTAATAAAATTCGTTGTTTGTCTGTTCTTGATGACCAACATACTAACACCTCCGTTTCGTAATTTAATAAAAAAATTCATTTCTCAAATATCCCTCCTCAAAAATAAATTAAGCACATCCGGTTGAATGTGCTGTTCTGTAAAAACTTGTGAAAATAAAAAAAACCGGTCGATAACAAAATGAGTTATCGACCGGTTATACTGCAAAATCTGTTCTGGCGTCACATTGACTTTTTACTCAATAAACTGTATAATATTCTTAGCGTTTTATTGTACTGTTGGAAATTTGTTGTAGTGTTTTTTTCTCGCATAATCTGTTTTAATGTTATTTGCAGTAAATTGCAGTAAAAATCACGAAAAGCTCTAAACGGATGTGAGCCGAAACCCTTCTCCTTACTGCATTTCAAAGAACAAGGTGCAAGCTTGTGCTAATCCATGGTAAGGATGGGGTCATCGGTTCAAATCCGATTAAGAGCTTCAAAAAACCGCAAAGAATATTATTTTGCGGTTTTTTTGTTTTTGTTGTGGGATAAAAAAATGAATTATCTAACACTATAAACATGGAACAGGGTGATACTACATGAATCCTATTAATGCAAAAGAATGCCGCAGCGATTTTCAAA
>Ga0123353_10019502_pt1 | contig 10079 bp, 4 predicted proteins | sample TergutLab28metaG_3_FD_92763 | JGI IMG/M metagenome (GOLD analysis project Ga0123353, IMG submission 92763) | Labiotermes labralis P3 segment gut microbial communities from Petit-Saut dam, French Guiana - Lab288 P3 | ecosystem: Host-associated > Arthropoda: Insects > Digestive system > Gut ...
CAGACTGAAGCTGTGCTTCAGCCTGCATACGGATACAATACAACCCATGAAATAACTCAACAAATAAGTCGCAAGCTCCTGAGGATGGATGTACTAACATCCGAAACATGTTGAGCAGTAAATAATGAAATAATAAAGCAAGTGACATCAAGTTGGTATCTCTTTATTCAGACACTGATTTTTCTGCAGGATTTTTTAATGTTTTCTATGTCAATCGTACGCTTATTTTATCATACTGGGTCCTCGTCTTTCTGTAACACTCACTATTTTTTATACTTTTATTTCTTAGTAAGCAGACTTTGTATGGAAGGAAGATAGTTCTTAAATTTTCTTTTTGTGTTGATCTGATCGCGCTAAATATTTATCGCGCGAGCAATGTGTGGGGTGATAAATGTAAGAGCAGCTGCCTTGTGCTCCAGTTGGAGTATGCAATGTGTCTCGAACGGTGAAGAGCAGCTTTTAATGAAGCCGAATGGTCAGTGAGTGTGGTAATGAAGAGACCCACATTCACGAGTGTAGAACTCCATACATTTCACTTGTAACAGAATTATTCTCTATCTATGCACAATAAACTCCAGTACACTTGACGCGGGGATAATTGTGTGTGCAGCCTGCCCAACTCCCCGTCTTAACCCAAGAGTTTCGAGCTCCGTCCCTCCTGGAACAACATCCACGATACGTTCCCCACCGGGACGGCGCAGGATTCAACAGTAAATAAACGAATCCATCCATCCAAAAGCCAATAAACAAAACATTTAAAAACAAACATATGAATAAACAAGTGATAGCAAATAACCGAAAACTGGAATAGTAAGCATTCAAAACAATATAGAAGCAAGCAGTGAAACTAATAAGTAATTTATCACCCAAGAAATGGAATTAGTATAAAACAATGGTTAGGATAATTATGAAAAATACTTAATGAGATGGTAAAGACTGACTATTCCTTGAAGAAAATTTGTCTCTTTATATAGAACCCAAATTTATTGACCACTTTCACTGAAACTTGCCATTAAATCCTATCATGAAACAAATACATTAATTTTACAGGAATACAACTCATTCCTTTGTTATCTACACTAACTTCATACTCCCATCTGTGTTATGTCTCCCAAATAATCCTTTGCCATTCGATTTTCCGATTAAATTTTGTATATAATTATCAAGTTCGTAGCTACGCTAGTTTCTTTTTACGGTAAGGTTGCGTATTTGATATCCCAATTTTAAGAAGTAGGATTATTTCTAGTAAGCTACCCACGAATTCTTAAAGATAATCGCAGCTAACCTTCGAGACAGGAGGTAATATCTTCTATCGGCAAAATCAGGATGACTAAAGAAGTGATATATAAACCTATCTGTTAAATAAGAAAATGTGTTTAAGGGAGTAACATGCCTTATAATATTTAATACTTGCTCCAAATTTCATAATAAATAAATAAATAAACCTAATTATTCCCAAGACAGCAATATCCTCCTGTTGGGACCTGGGAGACCTCCAGCGTTTTGTCACCAGGTGAGCTATTTTAGGTTGGTTTCGACGTGGCACGTTGGTGCTTGCATCAAAAAATACACTGATGTAACCACTTTCTGATTGTGTCTGCGGAGTTCCATCAGCTTTAGGAATGTTACGTGCATCTATTCTATTCGCTTCGGTTTTTGGTTGTTCTTGACAATTGCCCTTCTGCTACCCTTTTGAAAGTGGCTGCCCTTCGGTTCTTCGGTCATCCCTTTCTCCTTCCTTCCATTCTTACGTACCACATTGATGCAGCCTGTGCTCATCTGCACTGGTCCATTCTTACCACATGCCCCCCACCCCATATTTACTTGAGGCTGTGTCCCACTGCCACGATGTCCTTCGTTTGGTTCTCTGACTTGCTTCGGCATTCGTCATTCTGTCGCTACTTACAACTTGCAGTATTCCGCGGGCAATTTTGGAATTTCATATACGATACTAAAATCGGATTTGTTCGAAGGTTCAAAAATACGTATTGCTCCACCATATTGCTCCACCATACTGTTCCGCCATATTGATCCACCGTATTGCTCCGCCATATTGCTCCGCCATATTGCTCCACCATACTGCTCTTCAATATTGCTCCGCCATATTGCTCAGCCATATTGCTTCGCCATACTGCTACGCCATACTGCTTCGCCATATTGCTCCATCGTATTGCTCCAACGTATTGCTCCACCATATCGCTCCGCCGTATCGCTCCACCATATTGCTCCACCATATTGCTCCACCATATTGCTCCACCTTCGAAGTCACCGAAGTTGGCAACCTTCATATCAAGTCTGTGAGTATATTTTCCCTTTAATTACACTGCATGCAAGATGCCTAATCTTTTGCACCCTTAGATATGCCATGTAAGTGCGTTACTTTATTACGATAAACGAAAGCAACAACTTTCTATTAGTCAGATACATCTTTCAGTTATGCGCTGACGTCACAGCGGAAAAGCTTAGCAGGCGGAGCTTCCACATGAGTAGGCCTAACTGAAATACTTGTACAACTAACTAACCAACCAACTAAATAATTATCCAACCAAAGACCATGTAAAGGGAAGCCAAACAAACAAAGAAATCCTTGAATCCAAGTCCTTGTTTAGAAGCCAACATAGATTTACAGCCGATCAAGAAATTCTTCGCACTGTATGGCCCTCGAAGGTTCATTACAGTGCTCACAAAGTCCTACAGTTGCCTCTGTTCTGAACCATATAAATTCAGCAAAAACATTTGTCACATTTTTAAGGCCTATTTTAATATTATCCCCAAATATACGTCTGTCTGTTCCAAGCAACCTCTTTCCTTCAAGACTCTCAGCCGCAATTCAATATATGTACTGAGCATCTCTTCTACATGCTACATGCTCTACCCATCTCGTCCTATTTATCTGATCACCCCAATAATTTCCGTATTGAGCACAAATTAATTGCGCTCATCACATTGCTTTCTCCTCCAGCTTCCGGGTTTTTTTCCTTCTTAGGTCCAAGTGCATTCCGCAGGACTGCAGAAGTAAACGATAATTTGAAAGCCATGGTTATTACGAACAAACCTATAAAGGCAGTCGGAACGATGTGAGTTTTCCTACAATGCGGCAGTTGTTTACTTGCGAGAACTCGCGTTATAAAAAATGCAATAACAAGAAATGAAAAACCCCTAAAGTAGACTTTAAACACATTTTACATTGGTCACTGGAATCGCGTAATAGCCAACACGCGCGTGTGGAATTGCGCGTTATAAAACAGCGTTCACCTCTACATCAAAATATCAGCATGCGAATTAGCCTTAACGAAACACGGGTAATAGTTGACCTGAACCCATCTCTAGGTTAAGGTACTTAAGACAATATGAACATATTTTATGTTATTTACATAGCCCTAGGGAGTAGGGCCTTTTTTTTGAGGCACTGCTATTTCTACACTTACTGTGAGGCTATTTATTTGTTTCTTGTCGATCGTCTTGGTATTGTTAAGGAGTAGTCTCTGAGAGTAGCTCCTAACACGATACTCAGCGATGTAGGAATCTCTTCATATCCTCTTAAGTTCAAAGACAAAGAAGAAAAATTCCCGAAAAAGTGTGGTTTTTATCCAAAAAATTAAGGCGACAGAGTAAAAAAATAGCCGTAAAAATTCGCCGATAAAGCCACTTCGTGCATTTTAAGAGATGGGAATATTCATTGTCTCTTTTACACAAGACCAAAATGAGTAATATTAATTTCACATTCATGAACCCTGATTTTTTGGATAAGTTGGGCGACCCACCTCTGAGTAATTAACGCAGTCTTCTCATGTCTTTCATAGTGTTATTTGTCTCACCAAATACACCCTTCTTCGTTCTGCAGACATATTTTCACAATATCTATGATTTTCAAAATATGACGTATAAATTTTTACCCAATAATTGTGGTCTTCGAAATTGTTTTAATGTTTATGCCCTCATTTTGCTTTGTAGTTCAGGCGCAATCTATTTATAACGCTTTGCTTATATACACTAAAACAGACAGACGACTCAAGTGTTACCAATCTTGCTTCATTCCACAATTCTAAAAAGTTTATTTCCATTTTAAATTTTACCATGTTTTTTACATAGAGAAAAAAACTATGTTTTTTCTGTTCACTTGTTTATAAACCATAAATATTTATAAGATTTAACAGAAGTACATTAAACTTTCCCAACTAAGGTAATTATCATTCTGAGGTTCCGCGATCAATCTAATACATAGGAAAACAAAACTGTTACAAAAACGAAGGACAAAATTACTAATTTGTCTAAAATAAATAGCTTGCCTACTAAAGACCATCGTGTTTGTGACATGCTGCCTGGCACTAAAGTGTGTTTTGGCAGTAGCACTGAGATTTGTTCGGTAACTGCTCACCTGTATTTTTAAATCATCGGTGTTCCACTATGACGACAATACCGAAATAAAAATATGAGTGTTAATTGAAGATATTTGTTACTATCATAAGCTTTTGTTCATTTGCATTAAGTTTTGGAAGTAATTCCCGTATATTATAAGGCTGAATATAACGAAACCTGTTGCATCAAGAGCCTCGCAGAAATTTACGTTGTTGAAAGGTAACAAGGATCTTTTCCATTGTTACAAGCGTAAATTAAATGAAACAAATGAGTGCAAAATATATTTAAAAAATCCAAATTTTTACAAGCGGAGTAAGAAGATATACTGAAAAATAATAGCTTACACACAGTTTTCAAAATGTCAGCTAAAGCCCTGAAAAAATTGAGGCATATATTTTTGTGACTACTGTTTGTTAAAAAAAACCTGTAATTCTAATTTGTGGCATTTATTTTAAAATTTTATTTCTGTCATTATTAAATGTTATCTTACACGCGGCAGAAATGTCTGTGTTCATTTTTCATCTTAACAAAAAATGACACTGCGATCACAGTATCTGAAGTTGTATAATTTTTACTGGTACAAAAACACAACGGGTTTGTCCTAGGATTTCGACTTATGCTTATGTTAAAACCCTTGCTAATTTTTGTGATATTTCAATAAATTTATGTAGAAAAAATGTAGCCTTGAAGAATGAAAAGTCTCTCAAAATACAACCTCCTAAAATTCTGTGAATAAAAATCACTTTCATTCCTTCTAGCAATTTATAAATCTCGAATACCTGCTTTGTTTTTGTAAAAAGGTCTGTAGTTAGCTTCAGCTGCAGTGTAAAGATTTGTGCATTGATGCCCTGAATGTTTACTTTGAAACAAAGAATACTTTCACGATAGGGTCTTAAGAAGTCAATTTTCTTATAAACATGTCGTTTTGTACACGACAACAACACGTTTGATTTAATATCACGTTATTCAGTAACGGTGGTTCAGCTGCAGAAATTTCTTTACTTCACGTAAGTCAGGATCCTGAACACGCACCGCAAAACTAAAATCTGTCCTTATGCGCAACACGAAAGCTACAGGGTGCGGATTTGATACTGCCCTTCTTACTCTCCACACTAGATAGAGGCGAGTGGTCAGGTTCATTCCTCAGCCGCTTTACCTCAGAACAGAAAAGATGCCACGGTACTGATTGAATAAAATATTGGACCTCATAGAAGGTCAGCAGTTTTCAGTTTGAAGAAATCTGCTTGCATTCCACGGAAATGAAAACACGAATCATTTGTGGTCGGCCTGTAATCTAGTTATTATTTCGACAGAGCTGTCTCGGCTACTGTTGAAGGGTTAATGGGCTATGAAATCATGACATGTACTCCGCTGGATGGACTTAGTGAAAACACACATCAAACAACATAGATGGAAAATCGACGGGCTTTAGAAATATGCAACCCGGACTGGAGCCTTTGTTACTCTTTCATTAACATGCTTGACATATAACACTTTCGAGTTTTTATTTGAAAGTTAAGTGACAGTGAAGATTCGCCGAGAGACATAGATATGAGAAGATAAGTAGTCACTTATTTGGAAGTGGGCCGCAACTGGGAAGTCGGAATAGCGACTACGCTATGAGCTGAACGGTCCGGAGATTGAATCCCGCTAGGAGCAAGATTTTCCTCAACTGTCCAGACGGGGCTACACAATCTCCTGTGCAATGAGAAAACGCGGCTAAGAGGCTGGGGTGTGGCGTGAACCATTCAATTCCATCTAACAACGAAGTTAAAGAAAGAGTAGAGTTATATTTCTACACACCCTTTGGGCCTTCATGGTTGGATGAACTGCACCTTTCACATTTTCCCGTCAGTTTGGAACAAGACACGTAAGAGAAAGGAAAGAGAACAGCCTTCTCAAATTACTGCGTTTCTGGGCTTTTGCCATCGTCTCTTTCTGCAAAAAGAAAAAAAGGTTGGGAATAAAATCTGAGAAGTTACGGAGGCAGGCATCTCTGCCGTTAGATCTTTCTAACGAACCCAGCTAAACAGGTGCTTCCCCATATTTTGTATCTCGGGTTGAAAACGTGCAGTTTCCGATACATGGTGGGTTATTAGAAGCAACTTGCTTGAGAATGAAAAGAAGTCGCGAAGCCACTAACTCCGAGTATAGAAGACCATCATCAGAGTCCTTCAGAAGAAGCGAAATCTAAGAATGTAAAAATGAAATATTGAAAAGTAATAAATGTCCTTCAATAATCCCCACACCAGCTTAGATGTTAATGAAAATTTACCAGTATATTTAAATCAGCATTCTTCGCCAAACTTCTGTGTTTTTTTAATCATAGTTCTCTTCGCAGAGAATATAGGAACTTTCTGTGTTGCATCGTAAATGGTCCAATTAACTACACAACTATCCGTACGTTAGCAATAACAGATCTGTAATTACCAGCAACACTAAGTATACAATTGGGCAGGGCTCTGAAACAGAATCGTCTACCTTCCATGTCCATCCAAATAAATTATATCTAGCTACATTGACCCAAAAATGAATTGTTGTTGAGTTAAACGAATATAATATGAATATGAATATTTCATCGGCTTTAATCTTATGTCATAATCGGTTTTAAAGAAAGCGATTCTGTAAAATTAAATTTTAAGCATCAATAGACGAAGCTAGGCAAACTTGCCAAAACGTTTTTACTTTACTTACAGAAGTGGACTTCTACATCGCTCTTCGCAAAATAAAAAAAAGAATAGTCACCTTGTTCTTGGAGTAGATAGAATCTAATAACATTAGCCTTCCTCAAATGAGTGTTTGCACTTCCCCTGCAAACTGTACATTCAGTAAAATATTCCTTAATGACTCGAGCAGTTCCAGTTTCTTTTATGAAAAATTCATTTTCGTTTATCGCAGCAAAATCACATACTTTATATTCATATTACTCAATAAGGTAAGATGAATATAAGAACTACACACAATAACCCAGGCCTTTAAAATACAACCCCTGCTGGTCGCATGCAACCCACTGAGGACTGTACGTGATGTTTTTCGAAAGTATTTATAAAAAAAGTGTAGTTGTTTGAAATTTGAAAATTCAGCGTCGTCTTCAACAATGAATTTTTGAAATGTGCTGCGCCAACGAGTACGTACGCGTAATGGCATGACTTACGCGGTAGGAGGAATAGAAAACATCCATCCCCTTTATTATCGTGCGGGAATTTTACGGAAGTCTAGCTAGTGAAAAATTTAAAAAAATCAAAGTTGTAAAAAGTTGCTCTGAAAATTTCCATCTTTTTTGGAAACACTCACGAGTGTTAACAAAAGGTCTATGCCATGACTGTGAATAAAATCGAGGAAGTCCTCTGGATAACGACCAATAAGAAGATATATTGGAAACGTTCAATTCAAATATGGACCCCCCCCCCCCCCCAGTGACAAATTTTTTTTGCCCAAAATATGTGTAGTATTTCTCATTAAGTTTGCAAGGTAATTAAATAAAGCATATTTTTTCAATTGAATATATTTTTAATTTTTTAGTTATTCACAAATAATAGTAAAAGTAATTAAAATGATTTATTTTATTTAATGAAAGATTATTTAACAACGTATCCCTCCGGAATCTTCCCATACATTTCTCTTCCTTGGACCCGTAAGGCTCTTGACACCCACTGAGTTGTGTAGGGCAACAGTAAGCCAATGTTTACACTGGAACCCTGGGGTCTATTTTAAATTCTTTCTACATCCCACGACGATATGGTGCTATATTTTAACATCCAGAGGTTGCATCACTTGAAGTGTGATAAATATATAGCTTCCAATATTGGTACACTAAAAATAGAGATTTTAACATACCCGATCCTTTACAATACAGTAGTTTATACACAAAAAATATAGTTTAATATTAAAAACACTAAATTTATTCACATATTTGTGTACGTGTTGCGTATAGTTGTCATAGTAAAAGAAAATATTTCTTTACATTACACTCAAAGATATGTTGTAATGGAAGCACGCGGTATTCTCTGTAAGAAAAATTGATTTTTTTTTACGTAACGCACATAAATTTGGTCTCCCAAAATCGATGCTACTTATTCTGTGTAATACATTTTGCGAACAAGAAATTATTTTCATATAAAAATTTAACATGAATTTTAGGTTAAATAAAATTCCATGTTTTAAGCCTTAAAGATACCAAGGTATAAAAATGTATTCAAATAAAGTATAACTCTTCTTTACAAACCGATATTAGATTCAAAATAGACAGCCTAATTTAGAGCTCTGCATGTTTTCATAAAAATATAAAAAAGACACTAGGCCAAAAAATTTAGCGCATATAGTACAATTCCAATTTCAATTCTTCTCTCTCTATGACAGTTTGTTCTGTAATAATTTACACAATAGAATAAAATTTGTTTGGAAAAATTTTAGAGCTTGAATAATATAGTATTTTGGAAAATATAAAGTTTTTTGACAAATCTTTTGAAGCAAAGAGCATCGGGAGTTTCAGAAAATATTTAGGACACGAAGAGAAGATTAGAAGTTGTGTATGATTCTATACGTAATGTAAAATTAGAAATGCTAAGTTTCTTTCTACAGAATATTGTTGCAAAAACATAAGTAAAATAATTTTCTTAGAAAAGAGTACATATATGCTCCAGTAAGGGCCTAATTGTCTGCTCTAAAGATTTATATAATGTGGACTTTTTAATGTGCTGCACAGTCATTTATTTTCAACTGCCAACTGCCAAGTCTTTTCAGTGTCTAGATTATAGGCTTCAGTATTTTAAATATAGCTTCACTATTTTGTGGCGGTACAAGCAGTAATTACTGGCATATAAAATGTCAACTTGCAAAACTCTAAATAACATGCAAGCAAACGATTTCATCATTCTGCATGTACAGTACGTACATTGAGGATGTATCAACTGCCAACAAATTAACCGATTTTCACGAAGCGTATTACGGTTTATAGTTCAGTGAAGGATATTCTAAAGCTTAATTTCAGAAAATCTGAAATCAGTAAATATATTTCCTGGGGGCAAAAACTTACGAGGAGGACGTGACACAAACGACACACTGTAACGCCAGGAAATGATATAATTTTGGAAAAATAAGCAATTTTTTGAGGTAATGCTTTGCATATTATATAAAATAACAAGATGGCAGCCACAAGAAGATATTTTTTAATTTTTCAATCTTGACGGCAACAACTAATGGACCAATCGAGACAGGGGTATGAAGTGTTGTACAGATATAAATTGTAAGCCTTACTGCAGATTATACATACAACGTGGAGAGTACGTCACAGACGCCTAGCACGAGGATGTGAAATTTAAGGACATCGCTCCAAATTTTCAAGTACTTGCACGAAATCTCTACTTAATTAATAAATTATTCAGGAAATAAAGTAGGGAAGACGAATAATACTAGCAGATATGTGGGATTGGATCGCAGTGCAACAGGAGAATCAGACATTATTAATTTTTCTTGGAAGACTCTGCAATATTCCTTCAAACTGGCGCTTGACACCCAGAGTGATTAAATTCGTTCAATTGACAAATAATTTCACTGTCTCCAGTTTTTTTCTTTCTATGAATTACCCCCCCCCTCACCCGTAGGCCGTTGCAATTAATTTAATTATTCGATATAAAGTTTTGAAAAATTTTGTAGGTTTAACTCTAGTGCGATGTGATGTTATTCGTTGGGTACAGTAGACAACACTGCAGAAAGAGGCA
>Ga0123353_10019503_pt1 | contig 10079 bp, 6 predicted proteins | sample TergutLab28metaG_3_FD_92763 | JGI IMG/M metagenome (GOLD analysis project Ga0123353, IMG submission 92763) | Labiotermes labralis P3 segment gut microbial communities from Petit-Saut dam, French Guiana - Lab288 P3 | ecosystem: Host-associated > Arthropoda: Insects > Digestive system > Gut ...
ATTGTTACTATAATTAAAACCAAAAACTTCACGCAAATTTATTAAAATGAAATTATTTTATGAAACGCCATCTCCTCTAAGTGTAAATTTGTTTTGCCTTCAGGCCAGTAAAGAATTTCAGATTTTCCATACTGTGTAGTATAATTAAATTTTTAGAATGCAAACTAACAAATGCACAAATTTTATTTAAATGGCAATAATTATTATAAAATGCTAATTCATATTATTCTTGAAGTTATAAACTTCATTTGCCTCTTTGCGTTTTGTGATATAGTGTTTAAAAAAAATTGTGTGAAGTTTTTCGTTTTAATTGTAATAACTGAATTATATAATATACGGAATGGAGAATGTAAAATTGGTCGAATTTTGTTTAAGATATTGTCCTTTCTCTCAGTTAAGCACCAGAGTACTGTACGCTATAAGAAAGGCAGCAGAAATGCAGACTTTTTTAACCTCAGTGCTAGGAGCACGTAGATTGTCAGATTCACACACCGGCTACTTTAATACTGGAGCAATATTCTTCGTAGCCATTGGAGAGGAGGTTTTTTTTGGGGGGGGGGTCGAAGGTGATAAGATGGTGGAGAAATAATTTCTTGCCTCTGTTGAAAACCTAAACAGATTGTTTATCGCCACAGGTTTGTCATAGTGCCTGGGATATTCATTAACGCTTATCCATTTGGTGTAATTAGGAAAATAGAATATGAAACTTGTTAATTTCCTGACGTACATACATACTTCACGCCACAAATAACAACACCAAATATCTGTTGCTTTTATCGGCATTTATAGAGCGGACAAAAACTGAAATTTAACCAGTCATTTTGATTTTAATGTGTTTGACTTTTTAGATAGTTTATTTTAAGTATGTCAACTAAGTGCCGATCCCAGTGGTCTCGCGGCTTGAGGCGTGGGTCTGTTGCTGCTCGCTTGTTGGGGTTATGGGTTCGAATCCCGTCGGGGATTGGGTGTTTGTCTCTTGTGAGTGCTGTGTTTTGTCAGGAAGAGGTTTCACCGTCGTACTGATCATCCGTACAGGGGAGTCCTACCGAGTGTGGTGTGTCCAAAGATTGTGATCGCCAAGCCCCGTAAATGGGGCTATGACTTGGAATTAGGTCGAAGCGCCATGGAGGAAGGGAGAGCCTCCCAAATTATCTGCATGTTTACTTGCACTGTTATTTTTTGAACACTTTTTTAAACCAAAATTCCATACAAATCTACACAACTCTGTTAAGTGTAACATTCCCATGCTTAAGTCTAATACAAATTAACTTGTACTGAATTCTTCACTATTTAAGCGCCTAAACACACATGATGGTATTTTGGTTAGGGGAATGGCAGGAAATGTGACAATCTGAAAGTGACTGAGGTACAGAAAGCAGGGTGGTATTTGGCTGGGTATCTTTCTTTTTATCACAGGAATTGCAGTGCAACCAATTAAAAGTAAATGTCAGCTTGTGCCTGTGAAAGATATGAGGGTGTACATGTAAGGGATATCAGTTTCACTGGTTGTTAACTTACGCACAGTATAGAGACGGGTGTTTAGGCTTACATATCGGCCGCATTCATTCGGGGAAAGATTCCTGTTGTCCACTGAATATAGAAGCTGTGTGGGCACTCGAGTCTCTCTCTAGGAGGCTGGAGAAGAGAAAAATTTCTTTCCCCTCTCGAGAATCGAGCTACAAATCTATAGTCAACTCATGCGCAGCCTACGCGTTATAACGACAGGCCATTTCGACTCCTTTACGTATTAGAAATTCTGCACTTTTTGTTACACTGAATTTTGTGTTAGTATTCTACTCATGACAAAAAGTGATTATTTCTCCAATAAAAAGGGCAATACACTTATAACATAACACAGAGGGTCTTTCAAGCAAACCTTTTGGCAATAAAAGCAATAATTATTACATATTTTGAATGTGTGTGTATTTGCAGCCTTAGTTATCAAGCATGAATTTCGCGTGAGCCATATTGTCATCTGCCTGTCTGTCTGGTCCCACAATATTTTTTTACATTATCTCATAAACGGCACGATTTTCGAAAAAAGTTATTGAACACAAAACGCATGTTTTGATGTTATCTGAAACTTTGGTCTGAAACATTTCTCATTCTAAGAATTATTGAGAGAGATATGAAAAAAATATCTAGTGGTCTTCATGTAACCTCCCCGTTATTGTTGTCAGATTTTAATGAAGCTTGTATTTTTCGACAGATTTTCGAAAGCTGCTGAAACATAGAATTTCATGAAAATCCGTCCAGTGGGAGCCGAGTTTTTCCTTGAGGACAGATGGACAGATGGATATGACAAGGCTTATAGTCTCTTTTCGCAATTTTACGAATGCACCTAATGAAAACCAATGGGTTTGTGCAATGAGGGCCTTGTGTCTTCCTCCGTGAGGTATGAACTGGATTCCCATACACAGGAGGTACACGTATTAAATAAATTTCATGGTTCATAAAACCAAATTTCTTGTCAGGCTTCGAAAGTGTAACTGGATGCCGTGAAAGTAGCCTAATAATTGAACTTTATACTCGAGCAGCATGCTAGGCTCTCAAGTATGTGACAAAGGCGATTGTACTTAGTCTGTCTGTAATTATATTCCAGTTCACTTTGCAGACTGGAAGAGCTGGACAAGTCACATAGCTTCCAGTCACATTTTCACGTATATGGAAAAGTGATAACTACTTCTGTAATTATTTATGTTTATTAGAACCACTTCTAACATAAAAATAACGAGCAATGATAATTCACTTTTTGAAAGTCATTGAATTTTCGAGTAGCACTACATGTTTCGGCTTTACAAAGCTACGATAAGGTACTTTTATTTGCAAACGTATATGCAGAAAATTATACACGAACCATTTAACTTCGTGAATAAAATTGAGTAACTTCGCTTGGAGAAACGTTTGAAATAAAACATCAAAATATTTTAAATTCTCATTTCTGTAAAAGAATGAAATCTCAGTTTTATTACTGAATTGTATTTTTGTAAGTAATTTTATGAACATATTTTTATAAATAAAAGTACCTGATATGATCTTATAAAGCCGAAACATGTTTCGATGTTCTGACATGAAATTATTGTGAAAACGTTAGTTGTAATTGCCGGTTTTTGCACTTTTCTTTGATACAGCTCTATATCATGTCACTGCCTGCTGTGTAGACCAACGCTTACTTCTAGTAGTTTCAAAGCAAATGGTGTAAAATTTAACTCTATACAGCATTTAAGGACGCGATAATAGCAGCACCATCTGGTAAGAAACATACGAAAATGCCGCGTGCACTCTGACGTCTACATTTGGAATCCGGAAGTACAACACCCCCTTCCCAAATCATAACGAACACAAACTCTATCTGTTGGCAGCAGTTGGAAGCTTATGCACCATATTGCCTTCCCGAATACAGATTGAAAGCCGTAGGATAAAAATCAGTATTATAATACAAAGAGCGTTATAACATCATAAATGGCACTTATTTATTATTAACACATCAGTGCAGATGACTACTCTAATTAGGGAGGCAGCAGCTTTTCTCTAAAATTTCGGTACATTTTGTGCCAAAAAATACAAAGACGTTAAAAATTCTGAACCTGAAGTAATGTAACAATGCAGTAAGCGTCAAAATTTCTATCGTAAAAAATTCTTTTTTTTTAATGTGTGTGGCTCTTTTCTGTGTTCCTTTCATTATAATTATTTAGAAGAAATTGTATCAATACGAGATTCCACGGTGTCTGATTAATTTGAAGATAAATAGGTTTCAGTTCATCAATTTTCCTAACCCAGTGACTAATTTCTGTCTAATCATGGACTAGGACTTCAGCAGCCCAAATTCACTCGTAACTGATCGTCATCTCACAGCGGTGGTCCGTGAGATTTTTGACTGGGTAAGTGCCACTGTGGGAAGGGAAATAGACAAGGCAACAGGTTTTAACCTTCTAGGAGAATTCATATGCTAATTCGAACTACCGCATCAACATAAAATTGTATTTTATCCACATGTCTTATCTACGTGTATAGTAACTAAACTAAACAGTGCAGTTCATCAGTGATATGATTTTCAAAATTTTATTTATGCTTGATTTTCTAGCTATAAGTGGCATCGAAGCAGATATTTATTTTATATTTCCGATATTTGTTTGAAAAAATTGTATGTAGTCAAACACAACTGTGTCACATGAGGTGTATTTAATGACTATATAATGGACAACTACATGTTTCGGCCTGTACTGGCCATCTTCAGGTTGTCTAAGGAAAACTTGAGAACTTACTATAAGCCTGCAGGCGCACGTGGTGTAGAGATCTTAAGTTTCCCTGAGACAACCTGAAGACGGCCAGTACAGGCCGAAACATGTAGTTGTTCATCATATAGTTATTAAATACACCTCATGTGACACAGTTGTGTTGTACTACATACAATTTTTCCAAGTTTCCCACACACAACGGGGATGACCCACTTCCTAGCCGTTATTTGTTGTTTCTTGCCTTCTGATTGAAAGGATTCGTGTTAAATTGCTATTGCATATAGACAGCTTTATTTGCAAAATGTAACTCTTTACAACTTCTTGCTTCTTCAAGTATATATTGTTTACACAAAAGACAAATTAGTATTGTAGCAGTTAAGAAAGATTTTCAGGAACTGACATCTTCACCATAATGTCCAGAATCATGAAACTTCAACCAAGGACTCGTTTCTTCACAACATGTCCTCCATTCATTTTTCATTCATTATGTAATCTGTCTTACGACAGTACCATAGACTTTTCTCAACAGAGATAGCCACGGAGTGTTTCTAAATTCAATTTCCAGTATCTTCCACTTTCCTGAAGGTTTTCCAGTGGCTGCTTACGTCTTCTTGGTCGTCTTCCTGTCATATTTATTCTTCCCTTTTTCTTTCCTTCAATATCGTGTTTCAGAAGGCAGTGCATACGCAAGATGTGACCAATTCTGCAAGCCTTCTTCGTTTTATTATATATAGAACATACCTCTCCTCTTTGACTCTATGTAATACTTCTTCGTTTGTCACAGGATCAGTCCAACTGATCTGATTTTCTCCTATTTTCTCCATCCTTCTCCAACACCGCATTTCAAAACTTCCCAGGTTTTCCTGATCTACTTTCCGAAGTGTCCAAGTTTCAGCACCATAAAAACCTATGCTCCAGTTTGTAACAATTTTGTTGCTGATTCAGTTCCCATTAAATTTATCGTAGGTTTGGTTTCCAGTTTTTTTATTTTGTTTATGGATATCAGTATATTTTTTGTTTCTGCAGCGGAGACTCGGTTAGTTTCGTATGCTACTTAATTACAACATTGTGCAGTTTTGTTGACTTTTTTTGTACAGTTCTGAAAGTTCTGCAGAAAGCTATAAACCACAGTATTGGAGGGGGGGAGTTGAGGTGTGTTTCGAAAATTCCTTTGTATCTTCTATAATATACAACATCAACACATCATTCCTGAAGACCCTGATACAGTCCTTCAGACACTTCCTTATATAGGACGAATAATCGGCCCGGTCCGGGATACAGGATTAGTTTGAAAGGATATGTTGTCCCAGATATTGAGACTTTAGATCAGAGGAGATCTTAAATACAGAAAATTTTAACATTTATTGTGAAATATCACAAAAGAAAATCCGAAAGGCCGAAACGTATATATATTGAGAAAGGTAAGTCATACAGCATTGACTGCGATAACTTCAGGGATAGAGTAATGACAGGTGGCTTCCTTGTGAGCAGCCAAACTTGTTGGCATCGCGTATTAAAGCGCCATACTTAACCAAATTTGGGACGATTCTGCGTATAAGACACCCCACTTCCCAGTCCTTTCGAAACCTAAGAATTTTTTCAAGTGTTTCAGGTGAGTAAACTTCGATTCACAAAAAAATATACTTTAAAAAGTCTTTTTTATATTGTGACATAAATTTTGGCCATTGCAAATAAAACCGGTATTTAGACACGAACAATAATACATTTTACTACAAAATTATATTTTTCTCTTTAAGAGCTATAATTGACATCAGACAAGAGAGAAAATTCTTAATTTGAAAATCGTATAAAGGGAAGAACTATACTAACTTACTTACTTAGACCATGGAGCAAAGTCCTTCTTGAGAAGCTAACCGGTTTGCAGCTAGTCAAAAAATTCCCTGCATTTTAAGGTACCCGAAGATTCATTGCCGCATTCACAAGTACCCGCCACCTGTCCCTGTCCTGAGCCAACACAATCCAGTCCATGCCTCCACATCCCACTTCCTGGAGATCCATTTTAATATTATCCTCCCATCTACGAAATACACGCTATAAAATCAGTAAATAAGAAGTCAACATTTCCGTATTCTACCAAGTAGAAAATAGGATTTGGTAACAAAACTGACGCTTTCGAGGATGGAATGACGAACACCGTGTAACATAAAAGATTTACCTTAACTCGAAAAGTACAAGCAATGTTGTCGCCATTCCCAATTTTGACGTTCCCGTCAAGGGGAATCTTACACTTCAGATTCCGTTCTTTGCCCTTTTATTTCTTCGCTTGACAGCCTCTTTCTTTATTCCTTCTTCGTCCAGAATTTATTTCGTTCTCTTTTTGCGCCGTATTCTGTCTAATCGTATTGATTTCAACGGAGCACGAAACTTTGTGGATGTGATAAAAATTAAATAAAACAACACTTTCGCTTCGACGCATAATAGTGTTATCTGTACAAGTGGTGCATGGCAGTATATCCATACCTATTGTATGTTACTGCATGAAATGCGCAGGAAATTCATTATTGTGCCTGCAACAATAACTTGACGCGGAAAAAATTAATTCCATTTCCGACAGGAACAAAATTGTTTCGTTTTATTCTCAGGCATTCAAGCCACCTCATGGGTCCACGCAGGTTCATGTCAATTGGATCCTGGGGCTCTTTTTCCAGCGGTTAAAATGTCAGGACGTGAAGGTGACCTGTCACAATCTTCTGGTACCCAAGATAAAAATGAACAGGACCTGTACGTCCAATAAGACTTAGTGATGTGGTGGTGAATAATTTATCCCAGACGCATATTTCATACATTCAATACAGAAGAGGGGGTTCTCGATTATTGTACGTTGCCCCTTGTGGCAGGTTGTAGAAAAGGCAAGGCAAGAAGATAAACAAGTGACTGCAAAGTAGATTACTTTGTGTACGTGGCAGTGGAAGGGAGCTCATTAATTCCTATACTAATATTAGTATTGGTATATTTTCTCTGGAATGGCTGCATTGCGTCACAAAGAAACACGGTGTTTAACGCGGAAGTTGGGAAAGGAATTGGGAATTTGCTTAAATCTCAGTCATTTGCTTATGACCCAGAAAAACTCGACCGAGTCCTCGACGCAAGAAATCATCTGCTCCTGCTTCACGTTAAACTCACGAAGTCCAGGGTTACTTGACGTCGCCTTTGTTCCAGACGTGCGACTTTTGTGCGATATTTACGTTTTGTTGGACATTTTTTAATGTGAAACTGTCTTGGCCATCAGTCTTGCCACAAGGGAAAGGTAAATAAAAATGTACGGATTTATTGCGATTGATGAAAAAATAAGGACAGAGATTTGAGCGTTTTCGAGACATCACGCAGCAGAGAGTGACAATTCTCTACCGAAGTTTCGGGACAAAATATCGGTTCTATCTTGCTCTTGGGCTCTTGGACACTTGCTCTTGGAGATTTCATAAATCCTAAATCAAATATTTTATCATTACAACACAATGTAAAATATTTATTTCATGTATGAAAAAAACGCTCTCTTATTTGCATAGGCCTATAATGATATACAGAAGATGGCATTGAGATGGACCCGAAAATATTACCTCTGCGATCCTTTTATTTTAGAGCCTTAAAATTTCTCTTAAACTCGTTATGAAACAAGAATCTTAATCATTAAATGCAGATCCACTTTTGTCTCTTGGCGGGTTCCCAGCACAAAATCTTACGAAAACGCTGGGCGGAAGTAAGAATAATTTTCCCACAATAAGTCATTATTAATGAGAGGAAAGTTCTTTATTTCCTGAAGTCAAAGGTGGTTACTTTATTAACATATTCCTTTCTCAACCTGTTTCCTTTAAGCTGCCATTCTTATCTCTATTTTCAGCAAGAAAGGAAATGATTGTGGTCAAATGTTATTTTATTCAGGCACTTCACACGTCGACATAGTATCATCATCATATCACATTACTAAATGCCGTATTATTTCGAATTTAAGACACCCTCTAATTTAGGACGCAATCCACTTTTAAAAAGAAATTTTCATGAAAAAGTTCAGCAACTGCAATTCACCGCCCGTAAAATTTCCTATCTTTTAGCTAGGCCATTTGTTCTTTGAAGAACATGATGTTGTCAAGAACTCACTAGAGTGCAAAACAAAACCTCGAAAACATAACCTAATTTTGAGTTCGAAAAATGTTAGAAAAATGCGTCTTAAATTGGAAGTAATAAGGTATGTGACTTGTGTCGGGCACTTGTATATGCGGTAATGAATATTCGGGTTTCTTAAAATGCGGGGAATTTTTTGACTAGTTGAGACCCGGTTAGCTTCTCAAGAAGGATTATATTCCATGGAGTAAATAAGGTATGAGTCGTGTGTGGGCGGTTTTTAATTCCTTAATACGTATGTTGTTTGCTAGCTGTACGTTGTTGCTGGTGCGAAATGTTAATGTATTCTTGCTTCACTGGACCGTTGTTTGTTCTCTAAAAATTCTGAACCTTAAATTAAACGGTAAGGCTTTCGAAAAATGTTTGTTTTTGTAGAGAAACTGGAAATATTTCATGGCACAGAGTAGAGATTTTCTTGTTCGAACATTTACATATGTTACTATAACCAGCAGAGTTAGTTCAACTTTTATGAGGTGTTAAAGTTTTATATTTGATAGACTGGGTGGATTTGTTTTAATTAGTAATTGAGTTTGGGTGGAATGGCGAGTGTAACGGATTAGTATAGCAGCTTACAGGGATAGAGGGTTACAGAGAGTGAGAGGGTGACAGAAAGAGAGAGAGAGACCAGTAAGACAGGGGAGATTATGGTATTGCGATACGAGAAGAGCGTTACGTAAGTGAGCCAATAGAAACAAAGTATTCAAATTTTGACGTTGATTCTATTAGAGAGTATTGGGATTTAAACAGTTAGCCAATTGGGAAGAGTAAGAATATTTAAGGGGAGTTGGATTTGAACTGTGCAAGTTTGAAACCTTAATGTAAGTAAGTAGTTCGTTTCCTACCCAGGATGTGAGAAGTTGTATACATGATACGAGGCTAATAGAGCATAGATTTTCAACGGGGCCTCCATACACGCAAGCATCTGTAAATTTAATAATTTGGTAAAATAATACGAAGAATACTTTATGGTGTACAGTTATTTATTCCCGATTTGCTACTCAGAACACTTAGATTCCCTGAGATTAAGACATGTGAAACGACTGATGAGCTGGGTTAGGATATATTACTAACAAAGGATTGCTAGACCTTCAGACACATGTGGAATCAGTAAAACGCATAGAGAATATTCGAAACGAAAGACGTTCGTCAGATATAACAAGCTACTGCGTGAAACAGGACTCAGAAAGGGATGATATAAATGAGGCTGACGATACTTGAGTGTCACACTGTGTAAAGAGTCCCAGTCCATATCGAAGGACTGCACGAGTGGCGCAATGAGGGAAATTAATTTTGATTCAGAAACTTCAAGTGCACAAATGAAAATACAGGCAGTTAGCCTGTCAAAGGCGATATCTTTGCTTGTGCAAGGGAATTTCCTGAATTCATCTTTGGCTGATATTCCTTTCTGCAGGGAGACTTCTGACTCAAACAACTATTTTGCTGTCAAAATTTTTTTGGTGATGATTTTAATATTTCGACAAAAATGGATTGAAAACAAAACCATTCAATAAAGTAAACCAATCTTATGCGTATTGGACCGTGCATTATCTTGATATTTGAATAAAGGTAGACCAACGTGATTACACTTGTTTTATTATGTCAATTTTCTGCTCAACATGTTTCGGATGTTAATACATCCATCTTCAGGAGCTTGCGACTACTTGGTGCGTTATTGTGTAGGCTGTATTGTGCTGACTTGAG
>Ga0123353_10019504_pt1 | contig 10079 bp, 9 predicted proteins | sample TergutLab28metaG_3_FD_92763 | JGI IMG/M metagenome (GOLD analysis project Ga0123353, IMG submission 92763) | Labiotermes labralis P3 segment gut microbial communities from Petit-Saut dam, French Guiana - Lab288 P3 | ecosystem: Host-associated > Arthropoda: Insects > Digestive system > Gut ...
ACATACCCTCAGATGGTGGTTTTCCGATAAACCTATTTACGAATACGGGATATCTGTACGTCCTCGTCAAGAGACAGAAATTGATTATGAATACGAACGTTATCTTCAGAATGAGTTTTATTCATACAGGATAACACGTAACAATTTCTATCATTTGCCCAGATTGTACGCCCGTATCGCAGTGCGGAAGATTCTGAAGTCGTTAGGGAATTAACGTGTTCATTAGGTAAGAGAAGCCACACAAAATGATCGGTAGCAATAGACAGTTTTTTAAAAATGGAAACTTCCGCGCATGGATTCCTGTTTTTTTCTTTATAGCATATTGGCTAAACTCGTACTTCCATTATCAATTTGGGCTGTTAATCCGTGATCCATTACGGGTACAAACGCACCTCTACCTTGTTATTAACCTTATTGTTTTTATCATCATGTATCGGGCAGGGCTAGGGGATAACTATAGGTCATGTGTAGTACAGCGCAACGAAGATGTCTGGAGGTTAAACAGTCGTTTTTTCCGGTATATCCCGTTATTGTGCGTCATTGTTTTTATATCTTGGTGCGCCATGATTGCGGATCGGTTCATAACGGGGGCAGGAAGTATTACGAAGACCCTAGAAGAAACCGCATGGGTGCGGGAGGAAATGGTATTATCTCCTTTAACAACATTTTCTATGCTTTTCAACATTTGGCAGGTTGTTTATCTGGCACTCTATTTTCTCGCACTTGCGTCACGTTTTCCCATCAAACGGTGGGTACATATTTTAACATGGTTTTTTTTTCTTCTCATGTGTTTCAATGCTTTTTTGAGTGCAAATCGGGGTGCTTTTTTTACGGTTGTGCAATATATGGTGTTTCTTTTATTATATGTTAAAGGCGAATCCATTAAGAACGTATTGTTTAAAAACTCTTATCTGGTTATCCGAATAGTGGTTGTTCTTTTTTGTGTTGTTGCACTCAGTTATTTTCAATTTATTAGCCGTCACCGGGGAGACGAAGGTGGGCTTCGTGCATATTCGTATGATCAGAAAGAACGTGACAGATACGGGTTATTCAAAAGCAACACAGACGAGTTGGATATGGCTGCCTTTTTTGTGACATACTCATATATGTCGGAAGGGTATCAATATATTGATCTGTTTCTGCGACATGCGCCTCCGTTTTATTTTTATCCCTTTGACCTTCTTGGAGAGCGGGTTATGCGACAATTTAGGAGAGTTTTCCCCCAGATACCGGAAGATCTCAAATGTATTCAGATTGGCAATGGGTGGAGGAGGTCCGCAGGTTTCAATCTCTATGGTTGGCCTACTATCTGGGGATGGAATTTATGTATGTTTGGATACATTGGTAGCGTGATATTTATCGGGTTACTGGCATGGTGGATAGGCTGGTGTTCCAAGATGTTTCTCCGATACAAGGACGTGTCCTATTTAATAATATGCCTCGCTTGGTATCTCAATCTGATGGTGAGCTTCAACAATATTTGGGGGGATGTTCATCATCATTTAGCCTTTTTATTGGGATTCATTCTGATTCTTGGTGCGAAACGCAGAGTTATGCACAGTCACTATCGCTTGCAACGATGATGCCAACAGTGCGATTCTGCACATGACCGATGCATAACGAGGATAGAGAGAAATGGATACAATCTGCCTGAAAAAAGCGTGTGACGAGTTCGACAACGTTTTTTATCAAAATTTGTTTGGGTTCAGTTTCCTGAAAAACGAATACAGTTACAAGCTGTGTCAGAATTTACAATCGTTGATGGGGGAACGTTTTTTAGAATATAACTTTTATATATTTACGTCCAATTGGGGCAGACTTCCAAACAGCATCCATCATGAAACAAACAGGAAAAAAATCCTTCTGTACCTTGGTGATGAATCAGGGGAAGTCCCTTATCATTTATCATCTTATTACCACATGATATTTAAGCAGTATTTGCCAACGGACAAGTTTGCGGTAAACAACATTTTTAATTTCGTCTTAGGTTCGCTGGCACCCGAACAACCTTATAAAAATATGGGGGAGCGGAAACACTCCGTGTTTTTCAGTGGTGCCTTAACTGGGACACGTTTGTCGCTGTACTTGTATTTGGCATTTGGCGTGATTGTTCCTGATTTTATCAGAAGATGCTTTGCCCAACTCATCCGCTTCCCTCTTTTGCTTAAATTGTTTACATTGCGAAGATTCGACTCTAAAATTCCGAACGCTTACATCCGTTTCACGAACGGATTCTCGCAAGGGCTACCCAGGGAAGAGTACAGTAAGATTCTCGCCGATAGTAAAATCGTGCTGTGTCCAAGAGGGGCTGTCCAGCCTGAATGTTTCCGCCATGGCGAAGCTATGCGGGCGGGGTGTGTCATGATTTCGCAAAGGTTGCCGTTGATTTGGTTTTACCGGGATTAACCAATCATTCAGGTTGATTCGTGGTCACGAGGTTTGCAAATTGCAAAGCAGCTTCTCACCAGTCCAGACGAACTGGAGCGTCTCAGCAAATTGACACTCGATTGGTATGAAAACAGATGTTCAGAAAGGGCTATGGCCCAATTTATGATTAATTGCATTGACTCAATAGAAAAAGTATGATGAATGAAACTTACACATGAGGAATATGTTATGATTAGCCAAATTTTATGGGTGGGACCCATGTTCAATGCGGACGTGTTAAAAAACCGTCAGGTTCCGAATCAAGCAGCGACAAAATGGGCATGGGCTATTTTAGAGACATTCACGCATCTCGGTGTGAGGGTCGAGGGAATCGCACATTGTCCTGAGCAGGTGTGGCCTTTAGGGAAAAGACTTTGGGTTGGACAAAAGGGTTGGGCAACAGAAAAATATCCTGTCCATCGTATCGGGTATCTGAACCTGCCTTGGATTCGTGAGCGGTTTTTGAAATGGCAATATCGGCGAAAAATAAAGCAGGTATTAGAGGGTACGACGAACCCTCCTATTGATGCCATCCTCGGGTATAATGTCATTCAGCTTCATGAGGTTGCTATTGCTGAAACAGCAAAATGTTTGGGGATTCCGTATTTCGGGATTATCCTTGATGGAGACGACCCGCGCCGTGATAACTGGCAATGGATATTACAGAACACGCGACACGCCACAGGGCTAGCGTTCCTTTCGTATTGGATGGCGCAGAATTATCCTGGGACTCTGCCAACATTCCATTTTGATGGCGGAGGTGGCGAATGGAGGGGAGACAACGCCCTTCATACACGGGAGCGGAATTTAATTGTTTATACGGGGGCATTGGATCATTGGCGTGGCGGGGATTTTCTTGTGGAAGTTGTTCGCCAGCTCAAACGTCAAGACGTACGTATTGTTTTGTGTGGAAAATGCGACCGGGCGAAGACATGGGCAAGGTTTGGAAACGACCCCCGTGTGGAGGTGAAGGGCTTTGTGAGTGAAGCGGAAATGGATGATTTATGTTGCCGCGCTTCCGTGTTTCTAAATGTCCGCGACCCGCTTCTTGGGGATAATGCGGTCAATTTCCCGTCAAAAATACCAAACTATTTGGCGTATGGGAAACCTATCATCAGTATATGGCTGCCAAGTCTTAGTCCAGAATACAAAGATGTTTTAGAGGTTGTCGAACAAAAAGACGTACTTGCCTTTGTGCAGAAAATAGAAGCCGTTCTTGATTGGTCAGATGCCGAATTTCAAAAGAAATACGGGCAAATCCAAAAATGGTATTGTGGTCGGAAAACGTGGTACCCCCAAGTGAAATGTCTTCTGGAGTGGATGAATAAAGTTTGCCCATGAAAGTCGTTCTCTATACGATTAGTATTTCGCCACATCAGTTGCCGTTAGCAATCGAGATTCAAAAGATTGTCGGGCAGGAGAACTTCAGGTATGTGTTTATACTTAGAAACAATCAAGAACGGGAAAAACTTGGCTGGAATTTTGACAATATTCCGGCTTGGGTGATTTACCATGAAACCTCTGAAGCTCGTCAATGGCTGGAGTCGGCGGATGTGTTGCTTTCCGGCGAGCGTGATGTGAAATTGTTTGAACGCCGCTCAAATAAAGGACTCAAGAATTTTTATGCGGCAGAACGATGGTTTAAGCCGCCTTGGGGAATGTTTCGCTTGTTGCATCCACGATTTTTTTTAATGGCATGGCGGATGACTGAACTCATCCGATCGGAAAGAATTATTTGTTTGCCGATGGGAATCCATGCAGCAAAAGATATGGTACGCTTATGCGGATTTTTGACTGGAGATTACTGGTGCTTGTTTCGCTTGCCAAGATTGAATTTTGAACAGAAGCCTATGGGAAAGATAGAGGCAGAGCAGGTTCAAAGCCAGCGCTATTGTACAGAACAGATGCGAATGTGGGGCTATTTTGTTGAGGTGGGGCAGTCGCAAGAAATAAATTCAGAAAAACACGGAACATTCCCCTTAAAAATCCTTTGGGCAGGAAGAATGTTGGCGTGGAAAAAGGTGGATACGCTCATTGATGCTGTAAAAATACTGCTGGAAGAAGGATCCTCCATTAATTTACAAATCATTGGCACGGGGCTGGAGAAAACCCGCCTCAAAAGATTGGCTGACTGGTATGTCTGTGGGGATTCGCAAAAAGATGGCATTTCATTTTCTCCCCAGGTTTCGATACAGGAAGTGCGTCACTTGATGCGGCAGGCAGACGTGTATGTCTTGCCGAGCAATGGTTATGAGGGGTGGGGGGCTGTTATAAATGAAACGATGGGTGAGGGATGTTGCGTCGTGGGAACTTATGAAGCAGGGAGTTCTGCGACAATGATAGAGGACGGCGTTAATGGACTTTTGTTTCATTCAGGTGATGTTCAGGCACTCGTTGGGCATTTACGGTCATTACAAGATCGCGAGTTTCGCAGGCGGCTTGGTGAGGCTGGGCAACAGACGGCGCAATGTGTCTGGTCCGCGCAAAACGCCGCCAAGCAAATGTTCACACCCATTTGTCAATTTCTGGAGTAAAGGAGTAAACAGGTTATGATGACGTTCTTTAAGAAAGTATCGGCTAGGGTTGCCACGGAACTTACTTTTCATTCTCTCGTCTGGGAGGTGTTACGGAGAAACTCAGGTATCATGGGTTCAACCTTTGCGCTCTCCCGGAAGATATGGAACACTTTTTGTTACAAATTGTTGCCGTATTGTTTTATGCCCCCTAGGCTGTCCACTGATTCTTCCAATCGCACTCGGCTCTGTGATGGCACCCTTGCGAAGTCTGAATTTTGTAAAGCCTTTCTAAAAGACGATATTCACGAGGAGTATCAGGCATTGATTCGAAACTTGGATCCGGAAAGTGTCGCAACGGTGGTCACTCTTATTAATCGCTTACGGCAAGTTTTCCTAATGGGAGACCCTCGCTTCATCTTGACCCTCGAAGAGAAAAACACTCTGCAAAAACTTTTGACAGAGTTTTTTCCCCGTATAATCCGGATTTCCCCTTCCGTATGGGCGTATGGACATTATACTTTGCCTATCTGGTGGTTCGAGCCTCATGTATTCTTTTACAGGTATCATATTAGTTGCCTGCGGACATTGGATAAGGTAAAAAACAAAGCCGTTATTGATGCAGGGGCTTTCATTGGCGACACGGCAATCCTTTTTTCTGAATACACGGACAAGAACGTCTATGCGTTTGAACCCTTCAAGCAAAATTATGATCTGTTGAAAAAAACGATTGCGTTAAATCCCCAATGTAAGAACATCATTGCCGTGCCTTATGCATTGGGGGATGAAACGACAACCCTAATGGGTAAGTTTATCGGAGCCGCAGCAACGTTAACCTCTGGCGTGGGAAGAGATGGAATCCATGTCGTTACACTGGATGACTTTGTCGCCGAACACCATTTGGATGTCGGATTGATAAAGGTTGATGTCGAAGGATTTGAACAACGCCTAATCAAAGGTGCGGAGAAAACAATTAAGATGCAAAAGCCTGCGTTGTTACTGAGTATTTATCATTCTCCCGATGACTTCTTTCATATCAAACCCCTAATCGAAAGTTGGAACTTGGGTTATACATTCAAAATCATTAAACCCCTTGACGGGCAACTATTTAACGAAACGATGCTTGTGGCTGAAGTGTTGTAGCATTTCAATTAGACTCTCTATTTTTCCCCCAAAAGGTAGGGAAGTTTGGTATGGTATGAATAACTAACGATGAAAGCGTTACATATTATTGGATCTATCAACAAAGAAAGCGGGGGGCCAGCACGTTCTTCACAGGGTTTGGTTGCCGCACTTGAACAATGTGGTGTTGAGGCATGGCTTGTCGTTTTTAATAAAAATGACAAGCCATGGGTAAACGGAGTGGTTCATTTTAAGGCATTTGAGCGAAGCAATTATTGGGGGCGCAAGAAAGAGTTGTGGCAATTTGTTGACCAAATGAAGCCTGCGGTCATTCATGTACATGGAATATGGGGTTCGGTGTCACATCTTGCTTGTGTTGTTGCCCGACAGAAAAAAATACCTTATCTCCTTGCGCCTCGGGGGATGTTGGAGCCATGGTCGTTAACTCAAAAAAAATGGAAAAAAAAACTGGCGCTATGGTTGTATCAACGGCGTGACTTACAAAAAGCCATCGCCTTACATGCGACCGCCGAATCAGAAGCGGACCAATTCCGCAAATTAGGTTTTACACAGAAGATTGTTGTTTCGCCCAATGGTATTAATGTCCCTAAACAACTTTCTCCGCATTCGTGCCGTGCTGACGAAAAAAAAGTTATTCTCTTCGTTTCGCGCATTCATCCTAAAAAGGGATTAATAATGCTTATTGCGGCAATTAGCCAACTTAAGAAAAAGAATCTCTTTGATGGGTGGCATATTGAGTATGCGGGACCAGATGAAAACGATCATCACAAAGAAGTGAAAAAATCTATTGCTTTCTTTAATCTTCAAAATGATTTCACATATTTAGGGGATTTGGACGATGAATCTAAATGGGACGCATATACACGCGCAACCCTTTTTGTGTTACCGACGTATTCTGAGAACTTTGGCATTGTCATTGCAGAGGCACTATATGCAGGGATACCCGTTATCACGACAAAAGGAACACCTTGGGGGGAGTTGGAAACGGAGAGATGTGGCAAATGGGTAGAGATTGGCGTTGAAGCGTTAACCGAAGCACTAAGAGTGATGATAAGCCTCTCGGATGAAGAGCGCCAGCAGAAGGGAATACGCGGACGTAATTTAGTGAGTAAAAAATACACATGGGACTCAATCGGATTGAAAATGTTGGATACATACAAAGCATTATGAAAATCTCAGTTATTACAGTGGTCTTGAATGATTGTTCCGGAATGCCGGGAACATTGATAAGTGTTAATCAGCAAACATATAATGATAAAGAATATATCGTTATTGACGGAGGGTCAACAGATGGGACTATGGATATTATTAGGCAGCATAAAGCTTGGATAGATTGCCTCGTTAGTGAACGAGACCAAGGGCTTTATGATGCGATGAACAAGGGGATTATCCGTGCTACAGGAGAGTATCTGTGCTTTATAAATAGTGGCGATTGTTTTGTATCTGAAAAAACGTTACAACAGATTGCGGATTATATTCTTGTCAACAAACCTGATTATTTATATGGAGATGCTTTAATCCGTGACGGAACAAGATTATTATATAAAAAAGCGCGAAGTCACCGCTTAGCATGGTACGGTATGTTTACGAATCATCAGTCCATGGTTTATCGCAGGGATGTCATCCTTGCTAATATGCTCTTATATGACACCACCTATAAAATAGCAGCAGATTATGAATTCACGGTTCGCTTTTTGAAGTTTGCGCATAAGGTAGGTTATATTCCGCAAGCATTCTCGATTTTTTTAAAAGGCGGACTTTCGGAACAACGAATGGAAGATGGTGCGAAAGAAGCTGGTCGGGTACGCAAAGAGGTTCTGGGTTGTACATGGGTGACTCGGTTAATTTGTCGTATATTGATTAAATTATCGCATTTTGTTTCACGCCATTTAGGAAAAGTGTACGGGTGGTTGCGGTATGGACAATAATAAAGAGATTATCATCGTTCATACTTATAAGAATCGGCTTTCTTTAAGAAATCGAATGGCAAGGGCAATTTGGAATGTAGTCTATGTGATTTTTTTCCGCCCGTTTGTGGGCAAGGTATTTAATAGGTGGCGGCTTTTCTTGTTACGTTTGTTTGGCGCAAAAATCGGGAGAAAATGTAGTGTTTCCGCCTCTGTTAAAGTCTGGGCTCCATGGAATTTGGTAATGAATGAATATACGTTACTAGCAGCGAAGGTGACGTGTTATAATCCTGCCTTAATAACACTTCATTCGGAAACAATCGTATCTGATGGTGTGTATCTTTGTACGGCATCGCATAATATTCATTCAAAGAAACACGAGTTAATCACTGCGCCAATTACGCTTCAAGGGCAAGTGTGGGTTGCTATGAACGCATTTATCTTACCTGGTGTTACCATTGGCACAGGGGCAGTTGTAGGGGCTTGTGCAGTCGTAACAAAAGATGTGGCGCCGTGGACGGTTACAGGAGGTAATCCGGCGCGGCTCATTGGAAAGAGGGTTATTAGCCCAAACGAGGAGGTTGCAAATGAGGTTGTTGAATAAGCTGTTGAAGGCACTAATCCCACATGAACTGCGGGTTTATTTATCACGGAAGATAACTGCATTACCCAATCCGAATATTGCGAGATTGGAGAAGATAATACAGGACTATATTGGAAGACAGGAAGGTGTTGTGTTTAAGGGGCAAATTTCACAAGATTTAGTCGCATATTTGTATTTTAATAAAAAGAAAAATGGCTTTTTTGTTGATATTGGTGCCAATGACGGCGTGACATATAATAACACATTGGTTTTTGAACAAATGGGATGGAGGGGTATTTGCGCCGAACCCCATCCTGTTGTTTTTAAGAAGTTGACGGAGAATAGGATGTGTATAACATGTAATGTTGCGATTGCATCAAATGCAAAAAAGAATGTCGAATTTATTTGTGATGAAAAGGATGATATGTTTAGTGGGCTTGCAAGTAAATTATCTGATAGTGCAAGAAAGGGGAAGAGTATAAAAATAAACTGCATTTCGTTTAATGATCTCATTTTTCAGTATGCTGATATTAGGCACATAGATTTTCTTTCTATTGACACAGAAGGCTGTGAAATGGATATTCTATCTACAATAGATTTTAGTCGTTATAGTTTCGGATTGATAACAGTAGAGGGGGGCAAAGAGGAGGTAACACAATTTTTAAAAACCAAGGGGTATAAAATTTATCGCGACTTGGGACAAGATATTATGTTCATCCCGCAATAGTAATATTTCTATGAAAAAGGTGATTGTCTCAAATGGGTATTTCAGTTGTGCGAGTTTTAATGAAAATTAATCTATTGTTGCTATCCCCCTGTGGGCGATAAATTGTTTCTTGCGGACGGATATGGATGTCTTATGCTTAAACAATATTTTGGTTGTAAAGTAACGGGTGATAAGAGAAAACCAAGATTGACAATTATTTTAACCTCTGTTAAATTAACGGCATGAAATTCTATGACAGAGAAGCGGAACTTGAGACGCTTTCGGATATTATGTTGCAATCGGGGCGGTCTGCGTGTTTCACCGTGATGACTGGACGGAGGCGCATTGGCAAGACGGCATTGATTTTGAGGACGCTGGCGAAGGCCCGTAGTCTTTACCTGTTTGTTACCCGTTCCAGTGAAGCCGTGCTGTGTGGTCAGTTCCAACGGCAGGCGGTTGAGACGCTGGGCGTGCCGGTGTTTGGAAATGTCGCTCGGCTTGCAGACTTGTTCGAGGTTTTATTCAAATTCGCTGAAACACACCCATACACGCTTGTCCTTGATGAGTTTCAGGAGTTGGAAAAGGTCAACAAGGCGGTCTTCGGGGAAATCCAGAATGTGTGGGACAGGTACAAGGACACGGCCAAGATTAACTTCATCGTCTGCGGTTCTGTCCATACCCTAATGAAGCGGTTGTTCGAGGATGACAAGGAGCCGCTGTTCGGACGCATGACGGCAAAAATCTCGCTGGCACCCTTTCGAATCAGGACGCTGAAAGAGATTCTGAAAGACCATGCCCCG
>Ga0123353_10019505_pt1 | contig 10079 bp, 9 predicted proteins | sample TergutLab28metaG_3_FD_92763 | JGI IMG/M metagenome (GOLD analysis project Ga0123353, IMG submission 92763) | Labiotermes labralis P3 segment gut microbial communities from Petit-Saut dam, French Guiana - Lab288 P3 | ecosystem: Host-associated > Arthropoda: Insects > Digestive system > Gut ...
CCATTTGCGCCGGTCTGAATGTTATAGCGTAGCATTGTCATATTTGCTTCTTCCTCCATTTCTCCTTATTCCATTCTCTCCGAACATTCATATCGCAATCCATCAATGGACATCAATTTTCCCTCTCGTTTGACATAAAAAAAGTTCCAGCCGTTATGGTTCGGTAAATTAAGGTGCTTCGCCGACATCTTGTGGATTGACAACGTTTCGTTCTTATCCTCAACATAACCATTGCTCGTCAATTTGCCGACAAACACGTCTTTCTTATTGTATAGTTTCTCTCCCACGGACAAATAGCCACTGTCAATCAGTTGTTTCGTACCGACTCGCGGCGGTTTGACTTCAAGGCTTAAATCAAACAAGGAATTCTCTTCAGGTTTTACCCGCTCAATCCGCTTTTGTGCAATCTCGATGTATTTTGTCTCCCTTTCTAGACCGATGTAGTTGCGTCCAAGTTGTTTTGCAACGGCTCCAGTTGTTCCAGAGCCGAAAAACGGATCCAAGACAACGTCCCCCGGCTTGGTAGCGGCGAGAATAATCTTGTACAACAACTTCTCTGGTTTCTGCGTGGAATGACTCTTTTTACCATTCTCCTCCTTCAAACGTTCACTGCCGATACAAATGCCGATGTTCCAAACGCTTTTGTCTTGTTTGTCGCCGTTGAGATGTTTCATCGTCTTGTAATTAAAAGTATATTTCGCGTCTTGGTTTTTCGTACACCAGAGCAGTGTTTCGTGGGAATTCTGAAACCGTGTTCCGCCGAAATTCGGCACTGCATTCGGCTTCGACCAAATGACATCATTCAAAATCCAAAAACCGAGATTCTGCATAATGTATCCAAGCCGATAGATGTTTTGGAACGCTCCAATCACCCAAATCGAGCCGTTCGGTTTGAGAATTCGCTTACATTCTTTCAACCAATTCTCACTAAATGCGTCGTATTCTTTGTAAGTGCTAAATTTATCCCATTTGTCTTCCACACCGCTGAACTTTGTGCCGTTCGTGCGTAGCAATTCTCCTTCCGTTTGCATCCAATAGGGCGGATCGGCAAAAATCAAGTCCACAGACTCATCGGAAATACTTGGCAGCGTTACCAAGCAATCACCGGCAATGATTGTGTTGAGGTATTGTGATAAATTTTTAATAATCATTTACAATTGTGTTGTACTCGTCAACACTTAAACGTATTTCTCGCAAAATCATTCGAAGCAAAGGTCTGGGCAAGTCCTTGCTTGAATGGTGTGGTATCGTCGTCGTTCTACCATCCGTGTGCCTGTAAAAAACGTGGCTCCCTTTCTGACGAACTTTGTCAAAACCAAGTCCTAAAATCAAACGTTCAAGTTTTTTCGCTGACAACAATTTCAGTTGAGTCATACGGCAACCTCGATTTGTGTTATTCCTGCGAAGACAGGAAGAGTCGTAACTTCCTCTTGTCCCATTTCGTCGAGACAGAGCGTAATCACTTCGACCAATTTTTCTCGCAAATCATCGATGGTTTCGGCAAAGGTATGCGCTCCTGGAATGGTCGGCACTGTACCAACATACATGCCGCTCTCCGTGTCTTTTTCAATATAGGCAGTAAAATTCATTGTCATATTGTTTCCCCTTTCCTTTCCTCCAATGAACGTTTCAGGTCGGCAACTGTTTTCTCCAATTTGCCAATTCTGCGAAGCATTGCCCACACAGTCCCCGTTAGCGCGGAACATATACCGAATGCAATCCATCCTAAAATACTACCGATAACAATGTTTCCTGTTGCCATATCATTTCGCAACCTTACACGATTGCGTCACTGTTTTGCTATCTCTTTCCCCCCCATTTTTTCAGGGCACTGTACAATTTGTTCACATCGACGGGTTTGGTGAGGTGCGCATTCATACCGGCAGCCGCACTTTCCGCCAAATGCTCCGCTCCCACATTCGCTGTCATCGCCAAAATCGGTAAATTGGTAAAACGATGGTCAGAACGAATCTGAACCGTCGCCGTCAAACCATCCATCTCCGGCATCTGTATATCCATGAGCACAAGATCGAAGATGTTTTCCCGCAACAATTCCAACGCTCTAATACCATTGTCCGCCAATGTAATTTCGACACCGACAGAAGACAACAACTCCTTCATAATCATTTGGTTGATCTTGTTGTCTTCGGCAACGAGAACACGCATTCCCCGCAATGATTCCTTGTCGGTTTCTTCGCTCGGCTCTTGCATTTCAGCAACAGGCAAGGAAATGTAAACGTTAAAGGTACTCCCTTCTCCCAACCGGCTTTTGCATGTGAGTTGCCCCCCCATGAGTGTTATCAAGCCATTACTGACGGCAAGTCCCATACCAAGTCCGCCATATCTTCGAGTATAGGTCGCATCACCTACAAATAACGGCTTGAACAAATCTTTCATTTGCTCCTCTCCGATGCCCAAGCCAGTATCCCGCACTTCAAATTTCAGGGAGACCTCGTCATTGCGGTTACTCTCTTCCCGGTACACATGAAAGTCCACACCGCCGTTTTCCGTGAACTTGACCGCGTTGATGACGATGTTGAATAACGCCTGCTGTAATCGAACGGAATCCCCCTGTACCCATTCGGGCACATCCGGCTCTACTGTTGTTCGGAGATACAACAACTTGTCATCGGCATCCTTTTGCGCCATTTCGCTGATGTCTTCGATCAAATCCTTGATGGAGAATTCGACCAGTTCCAGTGCCATTTGTCCCGAGTCGAGTTTGGAAAAATCCAAAATTGCTTCCACCGCCGATGTCAACAGTTTGACCGACTGCATTCCTTGATTGACAAGAGTTCGTTGACTTTCATTGAGGTTTTCGATGTCTCCTACGACGTGTGCCATCGCTTGAATGGCATTCATCGGGGTTCGGATTTCATGACTCACCGATGCCAAAAATTCGTTTTTCGCTTTTGCGTATTGTGCGGCGGCGGTCTGGTCCCGAAGATCTCGCATATATCCTACCACCGTATAACCTTCCCCCTTCGGCACACGAATCAGAGTGGTTTCCACCGGGAGTGGTTCCCCTTTGGTAGTCAGGTGCATATAGTTGAACCTTTCGTAGCCTGTGATAAATGCCCTCCTGACAGGTTCGTCTCCAATATCCGCTGAGCGGCGACCATCCGGCTGAAATTCGGGTTCCAGCGAAAGAAACTGCCTGAGAAATACTTCTTTGCTCGTCACTTCAAAGAGGGATAGAGATGCCTGATTACAGTCGGTAAGATTACCATTTTCATCCCAGAACGCGCAACTGATCGGTAGGGTATCAATCATAATCCGGTTTCGCTCTTCCGCGGCAAGCAAGTGCTGCCCGGTGAGCACAGATGCTAGAAATGCACTGAGTGCGTGGACGGTTTCCCCATCGCTGCGGCTCAATCGTACAAGATACGGAGGTGCTTCGATCAAGCGACCGGTTATCAGAATGGCAAATACATCTCCCTGCAACATCACCGGAGAGGCAATGAAGAAAGGCAACCCGAGCAGTTCACGGAGTTCCCGGAACCGGTCTGTTGCATCCCCTCCTGTGACCAGTACCGGGGTTACAGGATCCAACAACTCGGTGGGGACGTTCATCCGGTGTCCGGCAAGGGCGGCTTTCCCATTTGCCGAATATCCCTGCAACACAACCGTCGAAAAAAGACCGTCATTATCCTTTTTCAAGACAACGGTACGCTGCATATTCAGTGCCGCATTGATACGTTTGGCAACATGCATGAACACGTTCTCATCACCAATGTTTTGCTGTAACGAAGCCGCCAATTCGGCAAGCAAAGCGAACCCTCGGCGTTTCTGTTCTAGTTCGAGGCGAATTTCCGTGGACGAAATGTCAAGTGCCAAAACCTTCGCAGCGTTTTGCTCACTGATTCGCACCATCACTTCAACGGGCACTGTTTTTGAATGCGTCAACACCATACTCGATTCCCAGTCGGTTTTGGACGCTACTTTTCGGACATCGTCACTGCGTCCGTCCTTGCTTTGGGAGAAGAGGCAAAAAACTCCCGTCCAGTCGAGACCCCGGGGACGACCGCCGAGCGGAGCGATTTCCACGCCGTTGTAAAGTCCCAATATCGGTACTCGTCCCGCAACGGTCCGCTGGACAAAGACCGCATCTTCCCGATCGGATCCGGCATAACCGGCACATCGTCCCGCACAGTCGATAAACACACCGAACACCGGCTGCCTACCTTCGAGTCTCTCGAAAACCTCGTCGATTTTCGGCTTGATGTAGTCGGGTTCCAATGATCGGAACATCAGTTGAAACTCGGTTCCTTCGACCATATCCGGCTCGAACATGACGATTCCATTGCTTGGCGGATCAATACCCAGGCAGAGTCGGCTGGCGTACGCATCTTCATCGAATTCCCCCCACCGCTCGCCGTGATTGATTCCGAAGATTAAAAAGAACGGATACTGCTCCGGCGCAATCGCAGAGTTGAGCAGTTTGTCGATAAACGGAATGGCAGGTTCGCCGTTGATTTCGAGAATGACCGGTCCGGCAGACTTGGTAACAGTGTAGTATTGTGTGGCAGGTCGGCAACCATGAATAATCACGCTGTCCATACGAATATCGCCGGAGAAAACGAGAGCAATGGCATTCGATTTGCCGATGGTATTGCCTATCCATTGTTCGGTCGGACTGCACGTGAGATCGCCGATCATTCCCACTCCGGCTAGGTCGGGAGAAAACCCGAGTCCTTTTTCAAGCCCTTCCAAGAGGTACGTTGCCATCATCAGTCGTAATCCGTGGGTTTTGTCCACGGCATCGTAGAAGAGCATCATCGGCGAATCTGGGGAGGTTCCCAATTCGGCAAGCCGTTTGCCCAGCCGCAAGCCGGTCGCTTCTTCGCCGTTGTTGAGTCCGCCTTCGGCGAGGACTTCACAGTGTACGCCATCGAGCCAGATACACGCCGCACCAACCTGATCGCCTGCATATCCGAAGTATTCGTTGGTAATCACACCGGCTGTCCCGCCGCCGTAGATCGGCACGGTATTGCCCACAACGGACAGTACAGCGTTCCGTAACACCGTCGGTTCATGCATGGCGGTCGAAAACAGGAGGATCAAATCGCACGGATCGTTTCGTCCCGCTTGGATAACCGCACTTTCAGCCGCCTGCACTCCCGCTGCAGTGGTTTCTGGATTATCACTGTATCCGACTCCGACTTTCATGGTGTGTTCTCCAATAATACAGAGTCGCAATCGTAAGATTGCGACTCTGATTTTACTCCATTACTCCTTCGCACTTCACCTTCCGGTCGATCCGTTTCATCAAACCCCGCAACACACGCCCGGGACCGACTTCGTAAAACGTGTCAAAACCTTCGGCGAGTAACTTGCGCATCGACTGTTCCCAAAGCACCGGACTCAATATCTGCTTGACCAAAATCTTCCGTACTTCGTCCGGCTCTTGGTGCGACAGTGCATCGACGTTACTAATCACCGGTATCCTCGGCGGACTCATTGCTGTCTCATATAACGCCTTTGCCAAAATTGCATCGGCGGGCTTCATCAGCGGTGTGTGAAACGCTCCCGCCACCGCGAGCGGAATAGCATTGAAACGCTCGGCAGTCGCCAATTCCGCAACACGTTCACAAGCATCCAATGTTCCAGAAACCACGACGCTACCTGGACAAAGGATATTCGCCACCTGCAACACGCCGTTTCCGCGATTCTTCTCACAGATCGCTTCGACTTCGGGCAACTCCTTGCCGATGATGCTGACCATCCCGCCGGGTGTGGTCTCGGAAGCGTCCTGCATCGCTTGTCCTCGTTTTTGCACGAGCCGCAACCCGTCTTCAAACGTAATAACGCCCGAAAAAGTGAGAGCGGTGTATTCGCCGAGACTCAATCCGGCGGCGGCTTCGCATTGAGAAACGATGTCGGGGACTTTCGTTTTCAGAAGTTCGAGGGCGGCAATGCTCAATGTGTAGATGGCTGGCTGACTCACAACCGTCGTGTCGAGTTCGTCGGCGGGACCTTCGTTGCACAGTCGAGCAAGATCATAACCAAGAAGAGCACTCGCCCGATCAAACATGTCGCGGGCACCGGGATACTCGTCGAAAATTGGCTTGCTCATGCCGACCGACTGCGCACCTTGACCGGGAAATAATAAGGCAACCTTACCCATATTTCGTTGTACAATAATCCATAATTGTTGAGCAATGCCTCGTTACTGAACATCCGTTTTCACGACTTCGCGTCCCATGTAGTGTCCGCATTTGGGACAAACGACGTGGGTTGGCACGGACGTGCTGCATTCGGGGCAGTTCGTCCGTTGCACGGGCGTTTTGTGGTCGTGAGCGCGTCGTGTACCGGTTCGGGCGTTGCTGTGTTTTCTTTTTGGGACTGCCATAAGTCCGAAAAATCTCTCTAAACAAGCGAATTACTGGCATGATACTACAAATTTCCCGGCGGTCAAGGGGTAAAATCTCCAAATTTGACATTTTTGTGAAAAATGTCAAAAAGAATTTTGCCCGATCCCACTGTACTAGCCCCCTCTCGGTCAGGTTGTCCGATTCATAACGAAAAAATCGTTGCGTCTGAGGAATATAGGATAAAAAAAGAACAGTATGGAGCAGTATGGATTTGACTTTGCCGATTTGTGTACTACACTTCCACCGTCAGAGGGCGGTGTGGTGTCGCCTGTTCCGTTTTTGCCCCTACAAGGAGATTCTCCCATGAAAAAATTATTAGTTCTCGTTTCGTGTTTTGCGGCAGTGCTCGTTTTAGGTAAAGTGAGTTTTGCCCAACTGGTTGCCGATGCTCAACCAGAATTGACCGTTGAAGCCATCGCCGCCGATGCCCCCTGTCCGCACTCGGCAGTTCCCCAAGTGTTACCGTTTGGGTATCCCCCCTACGCCACTGTCGGTGCCTACCCTGCTTATGGCGTTCCCTATTCGTATCCCCGCGCGGCACGCCGTGCTGCACGGATGAATCCTTTGCCGCAGTTCCAGCCGTATCCATTGCCTGCTCCCGGTGCTGTCCCTGCTGCACCGTTTGCCTACGCTCCACCGATGGTTGCTCCGCCGATGACGATGGGACAGGTGCCGCAACTTCAGGAAACGCTTGGTGCTTGTCCGGCACCCGCCTGCCCGCCCATGCAGCCGCAAGTGTTCTATCGTCCTACGCCGATCAGAAATTTCGTGACGATGCTCAGTGCTCCGCGTCCTTACATCGGCTATGATCCGTATGTGGGTTATCCCCCATTCCCGGGTTACATCCCACCGCAGTAATTGGGTTGTTGTGATTGATTTGTTGCCGGATGTCCGTCATTGCGCTACGCTCCGATTTGGGTTGCCATAAAGGAACGAGGCGAAATGACGGCATTCTTTTCTTTCAGCAAAACCGCAATCTCACGATTGTGGCTCAATGATATTATCGAGCATCTTACTATACTCCGAGTCGCTGGCATCGCCCTCTTCGATAGTCATCCAACCGCTGAACCGGTTCTCCGCCAACAGTTTTCGGACAGATTTCCAGTCCACTGATGCTTTGTCGATTCGGCACCACCCGCCATTCGGTGGGTCTCCGGGACCGCCGCCAAGTTTACCCTTGACTTCGGTTACTTTGAAGCCCTTGATGTGCAATTTTATGAGGCTATTACCCAGTGCTTTGATCCACTCTTCACACCGTGCATATTTGACGTGGTTGCCGAGGTCGAAATAGCAACCGACCCAAGGGTGGTCAAAGTATTTGCAGATCGCGGCGAAAAACTTCGGCGTACACCAGAGATTGTTCCAAACGTTTTCCAAGCAGATTCGGACTCCCTCTTGGGCGGCAACCGGAATCAACGATTCGACTGCCCGAATGGTGGATTCTGTGGCGATATTGTGGGCGGCAATGTACTCGGCAAATGGGGTGTTGTCTCCTTCGGCGACGGTCTTAATTTTGAGCGTATTCGGATCGAAATCAATATCAAAATCCCAAGGCTCTGGCATCGCCATTCCTCGGATTAGACATGGGACAAGCAGGATACCGTCGGCTCCATAAGCCGCTGCGGCGCGGAGTGCCGTCTTGACCGATTGAATGTCGCCGTCGTACTGTTCTGGCTGGTTGAAATTCGTCCATCCGCGCATGACGGAATGGATACGTAAATCATGTTTTTCGGCAATCAGCCGACTTGCCCGCGCTTCGGCGACGGTGGCGTTCCATTTTGTAACTTCCATACCGGCAAAACCGGCGGCTTTCCAAGCCTCGCAGATTTCATCGGTGGGAACATCAGCAATCCGCGCCTTGAAAATCTTGGAGGGGAAAATTTGGGACGGAAAACCTTGGGCGGAGCCTTGCTCCTGTGCTTGCAGTCCCTGTGCTTGCAAAGAATGGAGAAAACCTGCCGAGGCGGCAACGGAAACCGCCCCTAAAAAACGGCGTCGAGAGATCGTCATACTTTTCCTCATTGAAACGAACATTCCGAAGTTATGGTAGCAACATTTTGGGGAAAAACAAGTGTGGAGTCGGGAGAATAGACTCATAACTCTGGCATCACTTGAACAACGACATTGACGGTAACGTCTTTTTGCCGGGAATCATTCGTCGAAATACGGACGACATCAGCAATCACCTGCGATTGTTCAGACGTAACCTCTTTTGCCGAAAAGGAGAGGGAAACCAGTTGCAACGTACTCTCTTGATTCGAAAAAGCAAACCGGAATCTATTGTCCGATGCCATTATGCCCGTGATCCGAAAGGGTGTGACGTTCCGAAGGACAATGTTCTTCGATACTGTGTCTCCCGGTGTGAGAATTCCGATCAGCATTGGTGAGGGCGTAACTCGCATCGGTGCCAAAACGACACCCTGAACCGGCAACACGATTTCGACGGGTTCCGCTTTGCCCGGCTGCAATTCGTTTGTGGTAAAACTGAGAACGTCTTTGACATATCCGACGGGAGCGTTGTCTTTCAATGTAACCGTAATTTTATAAACGATGTCCCCCTGATTTCGCCGAACTTCTTCCGCCTTTGCATGGATGAAGGGCAATGAACGTTCGACTTTCACCAAAGCCCAGCCGGGTCGACCGGTATATTCGAGTTGCACCGCCCGCTCCGCCGTGGTTCCTTCGGCAACGGCTCCGAATTCGACACTTCCCGGCGTTAGCACAACATCGGGACGGATGTATCCCGACACGAAAAGTTGCACCGTGTCGACACGCCGGACACCGTTGATGCTGGTTTCCAGTTGGACGGTCAACACCGCCGACTTTTCCCGCAGATGTTGCCCCGATGTGTTGAGTCGAGCAATCACCGCACCCGTTTCGCCCGGCTTCAAAAGTTGAGTCGACAATTTAGCAGAGGTACAGCCACACGATGACCGGACATGGAGCAGACGAACATCACTGTTGTATATGTTCGTGATTTCAAACGGGAATTCGGCTTGGGCACCAAGGGCAACACACCCGAAATCATGCTGTTTCGTTTTGAAGAGGGCGGCTCCCCAGGTTTCACTGGCGGTACAAACGGCGCACAAAATCAAAACGAAAGCCGGGAGCGCAACGCAGTGGAGCGACCGGATCAACCCGGAACACAACCGGTCATTGTGCTCCGCTCCACTACCGGCTTTCATTGTTCGTGTTCGCAACCAAAACGAGAGAAAAACGCCCCGGAAGACGGCGTTTGGAGGCCCGAAGTGTACGGGGGCACCTGGAAATCAGCCGCTGTGATTCGCTCCGACCGAATAACGGATACGAAACGACTATACGTGAAGCCGAGTTCTATAAATCAGGCTCCCATCGGGCTAGGTATCGACCCCCCGGATATTAAATCCGAAAAAGTACCACCTTACCGAGGCACTGCGTATTATACACAATTCACAAGATTATTCAAGTGGAACCGGAGAACGCGCGCGAGGTGTGCAAGTATTACCGGCTTTCGCTCGTTTGTGGTACAATATCGCCATGCGGCGTATGGTAAATGTTGCGATAGGATTATTACTGATTGACATGCCCCAATCTTGACGGACAGTATCGGTCACGAACACGACTTACATCAATTCATCGAGTGTCGTTGAACTGCTGGGAAAGTTGTCTCTCCTCCATCCAGAGGGTGGGGTGAAGATCATTTTGGACAATGCATCGTATCAACGG
>Ga0123353_10019506_pt1 | contig 10079 bp, 8 predicted proteins | sample TergutLab28metaG_3_FD_92763 | JGI IMG/M metagenome (GOLD analysis project Ga0123353, IMG submission 92763) | Labiotermes labralis P3 segment gut microbial communities from Petit-Saut dam, French Guiana - Lab288 P3 | ecosystem: Host-associated > Arthropoda: Insects > Digestive system > Gut ...
AATGCATGTATATTAAGAAGTTACAAGAAAACAACCCTGATGATTTTAATAATGTGGGTAAAGCGTATTGTAACGCATATGGGGAGAGGAGAGGTGTATACAGGATTTTGGTGGGGAAACCTGAGGGAAAGATACCACTTGGAATACCCAGCCTTAAATGGGACGATAATATTAAGATAGATCTTCGGGAAGTGGGATGTTGGGGCATGGATTGGATCGAGCTGGCTCAGAATAGCGACAGGTGGCGGGCACTTGTGAATGCGGTAATGAACTTTCGGGTTGCATAAAATGCGGGGAATTTCTTGACTAGCTGAGAACCAGTTGGCTTCTTAAAGACTCTGCTTCATGGAAGAAGTAAAGGTAACACGTAAAAATAAGAAGCTTCTGCTTGAAGCCCTTCTATAAATAGGGTAAAGTGCAGGGGGGGGGGGGGTGGTTGACGCGGGGACAGGCTTTCACAAAATTGCGTAACGAAGCTTTGGGTTTCATCAAATGCGGGGAATTTGCTCACTGGCTGAAAATCTATTCGCTTCTAAAAAAACTGCCCCCCATGCCAGTGTATGATGATCATAATCATTGTCACCGCAACATACAGGCGTCTTAACAGCACACAACGCCCCTCTCCAGCAACTGCGCCATTGCTTGCCCTCTGCAGCGGACCTCACTGCTAGACGACTCGTGTGACACAGTGGAACCTGTTGCATCATGTGACACAATGGTGTGTCTTGCGGCGGAGACAAATCCGTTTGGGCGGAGGATCCCAAACTTCGGTGAACACCCCCCCCCCCCTGCGGGCAGCAAATAACAATTAAAACGTTCAGTTCTTCCTCTGATCATGACATGAAGGCATGTAGGAGGAATGTAGGCGTATTCCACTCATTCTTAACCTCCGCAGTGGACGGATGTAAGTGGTCAACATAACGTCCTGGCCGCTTTAACCCCAATGTATAATCACAGTGCCCATTCAAAGGGGAATTGTGGCAGCTCCAGAGCCGGTGTGGGCGTATCGGAGAACAACAATGATCTGTAACAAGCTACCTTTTTAAAACGGTAGTGGTTACTCACGGGCACAAAATTGTTTAATCGGGGTAGTGTTGACGACAATATTAGCTTTGTTAATGTTTTACTCCACATCGTTGTCCAGCGCGTCGGAAGGGAGTGAATGTGCGATGGAGGAATGATACCGGCCGGGTGAAAATACTAGACAAACCTGTCCGAATAGCCACCCTGTCCACAACTGTTCACACACGGACCGAAGTGGTTTCTAGCCCGGCCACTAACCGTGCGAACCACTGGACGGCCAATACAAATATGACATGAATGCAATTATCTCTAGACACTACTTACTTACTCCATGGAGCAGTGTACTTCAGATGCTAACCAAGTTCTCAGCTAGTCGAGAAATTCCCCGCATTTTTACGTAACCCGAATGTTTGTTACAATTTGCACACGTGCCTGCCACCTGTCCCTATCGTGACCCAGAGCAATCCAGTCCATACCCTACATCCAACTTCCTTAAGATCCATCTTAATATTATCCTCCCACCTACGTCTGGGTCTTCCAAGTGTTCTCTTTCCGTCAGGTTCCCTTATCAAAACCCTGTATGCACCTCTCCTCCATACGCGCCACATGACCAGCCTATTTCATTCTTCTCGATTTGATCACCCGAACAATATTTGGTGAGGAGTACAGATCAGTAAACTCATTATATGATTTTCTCCACTCCACCGTTATCTCGTCCCTCTTAGGCCCAAATATTCACCTCAGCATCCCATTCTCAGACACCCTCAGTCTATGTGCCTTCCTCAATATGAACGACCAAGTTTCACACCCATACAAAACAAAAGGCAAAAGTACAGCTCTGCATATCTTAACCGTTATGTTTTTGGACATCAAACTGGAAGACACAAAATTCTGCACTGAATGACAGCAAGCATTCCCTAACTTCAATCTGCTCTTAATGTCTTCCTGAATACTCCATAAACACTACAGCGTACCGAATTCTATACAACCATTCTCCTGTTCACACTGTCGCGGCCCACCAGTTGCTAACCGCCGATCTCTCAAATTTAAAATTAATAAATCTGTCTCGTCGTGCCGCATGTTGCGTGTCGTAGCTGCTGACTCCGTCTTAAGGTTCAACATGTACAGTGCTCAAGTATCACGTCCCGAAAATGTCCCGTGGCAGCCGCGTTGTTCTATGCGCACACACAGGGGCCACACGGACGGACTGACATGACGAAGCAAGCAGTCGCTTTTGGCAATTCTTCGTACGCGACAGAAAAACATTTCCCCCCCCCAAAAAAATTAATCTCACTTTCAACCACCTGTCTTGTCCTTCCGACTGCATGGAATAAATCCAGAAACAGATGGAATTTCATAAAACTTTGTCTATGGTGCTGAGGACAGGGAGGGGGGGGGGCGGTGTTACAACTTGACGTATTCCAATTTTGAACCTGAAACTTCAAATTTAGAGCCAGCCGCACAAACGCGTTTTCTACAGCCAATCTGATGTATGACGGTTGGATCGGAAAAGAAACAAGTTTTGGAGAAAGGCTTGTGGTTCGATCCCCCTCAACTCCTCCAAAATTTCCAGACTGGCTATGGGACCCACCCTGCCTCCAATAACATGGGTACCGGGGAGGAGGAGAGGGGGGGGGGCGGACGGAACACGAATGGCTTGTACGGCGGAACTAGTCAACTTGTGGGGAAAAATAACACCGATTACCACGTAGTGATCTTTCTGTTGTCTGTCAACACTGGTAGCAATCGCAACGCGCTTCCGTCCACAGTGCTACTGCAGTGCTGTAACTTGTCAGCGCTTGTAACACTGCCTACAGGTGAAGTCTTCCCTTTCAACGCTACGACGGCGTCTTGGGGGCGTACATGTCTAACTCCACACATTCTTAACCTCGGCGCTAGCTGGAAGCAAAGGGTGTTGGTCCTCCGCCGCCTTAAGCCTGGGAAAGAACCCCGGACTATGGGTGGGCCTCAGAGGCGGTCTGGATAGCTTAAAAATGTGTCTCTTGCTTCTACCGGGACCTGAACCCCGCATCGTTTAGCCCGTATCCAAGTCACTACTCCCGGTTCCCACCGTAAAACCTGAACGACTGGGAAAGTAATCCCTGTTCAGGCCTGGACAGGCGCTGACGGCGTCAAGAGGTTGAGTTCCCAGATTTCAAGAGTCGTCACATGAAAGTGGTAACGTCAGCCCTACGCACCGGCCGTCTTTACCACCAGGAAATATTCCTCGTATTCATTTCTGTTAGAGGATGAGTCAACCATAGGGCCAATGACGCCATCGGGAATCGAAACCGCCACCTTCCGGCTTGTAGCGCAGTACCTCAACCAACTGGTACTGTCCAATACATACATAAGACACACGTTTATCAAAATTCTGCGAAAATGATGAGATGGTAAACTTACCTCCTTAGCTTCAAAACCAGTACACCAACCAGCAGCTGTCGCACGACTTCAACGCCTCCCCGCGTTGCGCATCAACCACACCGCTGACGGAATTCGTTCAGTCAGCAAGTTCGTCTGTTAAGCCAAAGACAAGTGGAGGGGGGAATACGACACCCCTACCTGCATCTGTGCCTACTGCTCCAAGCAAAGACAAAATGAACGGATACACCTAGTGTGGAGGGGGGGGGTGGAGGTTTACCGCCATTTTTCTGTTGCCTCTTCATCCATGCAGCCGTTATTAGGCCCGTTCGCAAAACCGCGAGGAATAGTTCTTAGCTCCATCATGTCTGTCCGTCTGCATCGAACAAGTTGGGTCCCATACGGGACGGAATTTAATGAAATTTGATATTTGAGGATTTTTTTAAAAATCTGTCGAAACAAATTTAATTGAAATTTGATAAGGTCTGGTATTTCACATGAAAAAATAATGTACGTTGTTTATCATATCTCGCTCAGTTCTTCTTAGTATGAGAAATTTTTCAGATAAAAGTTGTAGAGAAAATCAAAACACGCTGTTATTTACAGCTTTCAATGAATGCCACAACTTCTACAGCAAGCTAATATTGATCACACGGAAGATACTTCGTCCTTCAAGAAAAACTTCGACACCATATTTTAATAAGAAAGAATCACAACCGCTGTAAACCCCCATAATCATCCCGTCAGTTTTACTGTATCTATTTTTAATGCTTACTGTATAAAGTACCACGTTTGAATCTTGATCTTAAATCTTTAATATAACGTACCACAATTATTTTAACCAATTCTTGCAATACGAGATCTCGTAAACTGAAAGCATTATCAACTGCACTCTCCACTTACTCAAAGAGCAGCCTGAATATGGCCCTACAATTGGGCCGAAACATGTAGTTGGGATTATAATCTAATATAATCTAGTGAAATATAAAGTTGTGTGTGTCTGTATTATATAGATTTTATATTATATTTTAATCAAAACACACATTTTATGTTCAATAAATTTTTTCCCCCAAAATTGGACCGTTTATGAGATAACGTGGAAAAATCTTACACAGCCGGACACGCAACAGATGACAATACAATAAGGTGCATGCGCTTTACATGCTGGATAACTAATACTGCAGACACTCTATAGAGCAAACCAAGGTATGTACAAGTTCAGATTCACAATACTAATGAACACTAACAACACATCGAATTACCAGTCCACTAATGAAACACACTACACACTACAGAACACTACGATCACCACGCATATAAGACCACAACTATTAATGTTAACAGAAACACGTTACCAGCCACAACAAAGTGACAACTTCACACTGAACACACACCACTAAGAATCATAAATTTACATTAACGCTAACCCGTCCATCTTTACAGAACGATAGACCAATGTGGTAATCAACATCATAGTCGCGAGCTCCTGAAGATGGACATATTAATGCCGAAACATGTTCAGTCTATAAGAAATACAATAAAATAACAAGTGGCATCTAGTTGGCTTTTTATTCTTCAGTTATCACAATGATGCACGGTCCAATAAACATCAGACTCTAAACAGTGGTTACACTAACGCGCTTCATTGTTACATTATAGTAGCCAGCTTCTCTTGTTCTGTCACTGAAAGCGTCATGTAGGAGGTTCGGTGGTGACCACGGCCGCTCTAGACTGTTCCGGGCAATACAATGTTAATTTCCCGAGCATCCCCCCCCCCCCCTCTATTCAGACCCACTGCTTACGCGGCTTCTCATTCTTAAAAACTACATATTTGGTGCATAAATGTTAAATAGTCTATAAATTAATAATTCAAATATCTGCCAACCACGACTGTAGCCATGTAATCGTATCTACAAGCTGCACGTGTAGCAGCGGTCACTACTGGGCACTATCTTTTCGCAGGACGCTCTGTGTTGCGCGTTATGCAGCGTCTTAATGCTATCAGCAGATGGGCCTCAGAGGTATACATCGCGGGCGCCTGGTCGCCCAGGTGACGAACTGATGTACGGAGGCACCAGATATTTTCAGTGCAGTTACCGCACAGCCATGTCTCGGTTCACATGCACCGAACGGAAGGCGTCTGATGACAGCGGGGCGATAGCAAGGCTGTAGGCTGCCCGGGACCAGCCATCACAATGATCGCCTATAACAGAAATTATGAACTATGAAAAAATTGCTGTTATTTATTGAATTTCTTTATGTTCGACTCAGTAATTTCAAATTCGTTGAACTATAATTTTGCCTGTTGTTTTGTATGGGTGAAGTAGGAACGTGGACTGAGCGTTTTTGAGAATCGAGTGTTGAGGAGAATATTTGGGCTGAAGAGGGACGCGGTAACAAGGATGTGGAGAAACCTACATAATGTGGGGCTTAATGATCTGTACTCCTCATCCATTGTTGTTCGGGTGATAAAATCGAGAAGAATGAGATGGACAGGGCAGGTAGAGCGTATGGGGGACAGGAGTGGCGTTGACAGGATTTTGGTGGGGAAACCAGAGGGATAGCGACTACATGGGAAACCCAGGCGTAGATGGGAGGATAATATTAAGATGGATCTTCAGGAAGTGGGATGTGGGTATATGGACTGGATCGAGTTGGCCCAGGATAGGGACAGGTGGCGGGCGCTTGTGAATGCGGTAATGAACCTTCGGGTTCCATAAAATGCGGGGGATTTCTTGACTAACTGAAAACCGGTTAGCTTCCTAAGAAGGACTCTGCCCCATGGAGTAAGTAAGTAAGTAAGTAAAGCCCCCACTTCCACCGTTTTGGATCAGGGATGGTTTGGGAGTGTGGCACAACATTAACTTTACCGTCACTTACGCACGATCCATTTACTTTTTGTTCATTGAATGATGCTGTTTCTTGCAGAATTACCCATCGAGTGCGGAGTGTCATATTTGAAGGTACAGTCAGTGGCCGCAGTCCCAAAGACACTGTTGCAGATGTCACTATCGTCGCTGCCACCACAGTAGTTTGACCGCTAAACGAATAAACAAACACAGGCGGCCGCTCGCTTGCTGGGATTGCGGGTTCGAATCCCGCCTGCACCATGGATGTTCGTTGTGAGTGTTGTGTGTTGAATGGTAGAGGTCTCTGCCTCGGGCTGATCATTCACCAAGAGTGTGGTGTGTCTTAGTGTGATCGTAAAACCTCGACAGTGACGAGGCCCTGGCCCACTGGGGGCTGTTGCGCCATGGGCGGGGGAAAAAAATATCGAAATAATGAGGGCAATGCAACCCTAAGATTTGCTACGCTAGCGGTTGCTGTAAACAGTTTCGTGATGATTTAGGTCTTCTGGAATATGTCACCGTTCCGACTGGCAATTACAGAGATTTCTGCTGTTCTTACTTTCTCCGTCTTCAGGACGACTAGCCCTAAGCGGGATAACTTGCCGCCATGTTTCTTAGCGTGTAGCAGGGCTATAGTCGTGTCTACCTTTTACCCGACAAGCAACGAGTCGCACGTTCGAGAACTCTGAAGACGGAGGCAGCAACTTATTCCGAAACGTCGGTGTTTATAGCAATCTATACCGCGTCATATAACAGAAGACAACAAAACTCTGCACGCTTCTGAGATGTGACATTTATTGGCCGCAAAAGTACAGAGAGCCTGGAGCTGTACCTCCACTCCCCCATGTTCGCTCGTGGCGTCTACAGACTTCAATGTTATATATATTCTGTCGACATGTCAGTACTGATACTACATTAAACAACGTACGTAATTCCTGTGTACGACCTGAGCAGCAGCAAAATGCCCTTTTTAATCTCCTTTTATGTTGGACATCCCGTTGTGTTGACTGAGCTTAAAATGATTGGCCAGCCTTCTAAACAACAGTGCCATCAAGACACACAGAGCATCAGTTAAAAACCTTGAAGTACTTAGTCAACGTAAAAAAAAACGCTCAAATTCAAATTTTATCCAACTGTGACAACGGAAGTCGTAACAAATTTAGTATTCCCACCTAAGCTGTTTGGTTCTGTTTTCCGTACGACACGGAGTCTTCGGCGAGCAGTTAGTACTTATGACAGCCGCTAGATGGAAGCACCAACAGCAGGCTTACGTTGCTGGCGATGGCTAAGATTTGGAGCGGTGTAGCTGAAAAGAAAGAGAGGTGTAATATTTCCTCCCATCACTTCCATGATTTTCTCCTCACAAGTATACGTTACAGTTTTTTTTAAGTTACCTTCTTCTCATAAGTAAGAAACCCCGTACTCTGTGGTGTAAATAAGGTCTCCGACAAACCCCAATGTGTGGGGGGCCACAAGTGTCCTGAACACTGAAATTTCTTCAGGGTTCTTTCGAACTGGAATCCATCCTTCTAACAGAACAAAGCATTCCGGCTCCGTGTTATAAGATATATATACATGTATATATATATATATATCGAGCCGAGGAAGTAGCGGTTATCTACATCACCATCCCCCCCCCCCCACTTATGGAATCTGAATGTTCACTATCGTGTTCCAAAGGGCATGCCATTGTTCACTACCTGTGCCAGATAAATCCAGTCGACACCCTGACGTCCTGTTTGAGATTCATTTCAATATTATCTTCCCATCTACTACGAAGTCTTCCAAGTGGACAAGTGGTCCTTCAGATTTTCCCATCAGAATCCTGTTTTAACTTCTTTCCAATGCGTGCCACATGTCCCACCCCCCATTTTGTTAATAAATAAGAGGCAATATGATGAAGGCCCCCTTCTTTTAGCTTACTGTTGCTACATCCATCTTTAGTTCTGATGTTCTCCTCATCATCCTATTCCCAAACACCCACAGCCTGTGTTCCTAACTAAATATGATATACAAAATTTTACACCCACACCAAACAAAAGAGAAAATTAGAGTTACATTTCTTCCTCTCCAAAACGCTCAGAACTCTTCTACGGCCCACCCTGTAGTGAGGGACTCTTTCAAAGAACTACAGCGGCCGGGGCGTGAAGCTGACAAATAACCTCCATCTAGCGTCGAGATAAAGCATTACAAGGGCTGTACCTCCGGTCTGCTACGTTACTTCCTACCTTGTGCAGAGATAACTTCACCTTTACCTTGTATGGTAATTCCGGTAACAAATAGGACAGCATTTTGCGAACAGAATGGTCAGCATTCCTGGAATCTGAGCTAGCCCACTTATCTTAACAGGGACGTGAATTGGAAGTTGTCACCTGACTTACGCTGTGTCCGTGGTGCAAGAAGTTCATCTCTCTACCAACAGATGGCTCATACAGCCATACACAGTGATGTTAGAACGTGTCGCCGGCTGGGAGTAAGCCGTTTGAGGAAGTTGAGTGGGATGTGACGTAGTGTCGCCGAGTAAGTTACGGGCGTTTGGAACGATTATATTCAGGGTTAATCAGTCCTTCTGGCCTTCTGGACTTCCCGGAACACGCTAGCCTTCTGTTTCTCTTCTATTAAATACTATTTGTTGTATGCAGTCCCAGTTTGTTCAAAGCAGTAACATGAATCTTCTGCGACATTTTAGAATCTCTCAGCGGTCTTACTAAAAATTATATTTTTGGTTGTGACTCCGTATGCATTGGTAAATACCGACGTGTCGAAGTACCGTAGTGTCTTCATCGTCAGGGTCAAGCAGGTCAAGAATGGATGACCCGAAGATGCAAAAGGTACAATCTGCTGAAACGTCGATAAGTTACCAGTCGACACTGCGACATATTCTACAGGGCTTGAGTGTCAAAAGTGCCCTGAGCAATAGTTCTTTGAGCTGGCCTCTCATGCTTATGTGCCTCATACAAAAGTCATGCATCTCTAGATTCAGGTCTTCTAGAAGTTAGGTCTTTGCAGGTCGACTTTCGTAGGTTTGCAATGTCTTCATCCTCATGATCAATTAGTTCGTCGAGGTGAAGTTACTGGATTCTTCCGAAACGTCGGTAGCTACGAGTCGGCACAGCATAACAGACTTTAATCTTCAACCATACCGCTGTGATAACCTCACATATTGTGTATTACAACTTCCCTTAATTCTCATCAGCACAATTAACTCGAAATGTGTCATCACAAAACCTGTTTATTTCTGGTAATAAATCCGACAATGTAACCCGCCTATTGGTAATTCACCATAAGCCAATTAGATCCACTTGTAATCCGCACAACGCATTGCCCCAGGATACGTTTCAATATTCGTACGTCTGTTATTATTCTACCCAGTAGCCGCATTCCATACGTTTCCTCTTACCTCCGTACAGCAGCCACAGTGAGTGATCACTGCGCTATCCAGTTACTGTATCTGTTACTCTAAATGAGTCACGCACATTTGCGAGTCTCTAGCGCCACATTACAGTCGCGTGACCTTCGTGTTAAAGTTCACAGAAATCCGTTTATTGTCTGAAATTTTCTAGCGCGGACAGCATAGACAGTTTGAGAAAGTGTGTGAAATCATATTCCCCACCACAAAGAATTCAATAATAATAATAATAACACTGCACACATACTTCGGAAAGTACTAATGTAAAAGTACAACAGATTCAACACTGAAACCAACGGTATAAGCACCATGAACAGTAACAACAGAAAAGCTGCAACACTGTATTCCCTAGGGACATAGTTTGTCTCAGGAATGTAAGTATAAATACCCTGCATAAAGGAGATGATAATGATAATAATAATAATAACAATAATAAT
>Ga0123353_10019507_pt1 | contig 10079 bp, 7 predicted proteins | sample TergutLab28metaG_3_FD_92763 | JGI IMG/M metagenome (GOLD analysis project Ga0123353, IMG submission 92763) | Labiotermes labralis P3 segment gut microbial communities from Petit-Saut dam, French Guiana - Lab288 P3 | ecosystem: Host-associated > Arthropoda: Insects > Digestive system > Gut ...
AAAAAAAAAAATTATTGTTTTATTAAAAGAGATTTAATTACTGTTGTGGGGATTTTGTGTGTGTGTGGGTGTAAGGAAAGGGGGGGGGGGGGGGGGATTTTCCATGGAATGATTTTATTGTACTTGGCATGGCACATCTCATCATCGCATAACTAGTGACAATGATTCCAGCTCCTGTTGGTGTTTTCTGATCAGCTGTATTTGCCACAGTCAGACACACACATACCTCCTGTCATTATATCGATGTTGCACTATCATTTGTTATTTATTCACATTTTTCATTCAGTAGCCTTTCAATTAATTTTCAATAATAAGAATATAATTCTGTCTGTGTGTATGCCTTCCCTATCATGTTCAGGACCTGGTACTCTACTTCATAAACTTAGCAGTAACAGCATGGTGGGCGTGTGAACTTGTGAAGTTGGAAGCACACTAGTGTCACTTGATATACAGGTTGTCCTTTGTACTGTGTCCCTGAGTAGGGGAACTTTTTGCACTCAGAGTCTGCATTGCCAGCACATCCTGTGACAGCTACCAATCTCACTGACATGATGAAAGGCATCTGAAGTTATGTATGGTAATAGATGAGAAAAATATGCAAATTATGTTAGGCAGTTCCTTGTACATTTTGTACAGCAAAAGCAAAGACTTTAAGATTTTTGAGTTACAGACTGTATGTGATGTGACAATACAGATGGTATCGTAATTACATTAATTCTTAATGTCCTTGTATTTTTCACAATGTGGCTTCCCTGTACTGTCCATTCATTACTGTTATTTGTGGCAGATATCTATTAAGCAAGTACACCTTATATGAAGAAAAATGTGGATTTGTGACTTTTCCAAGACAGGAATAATATGTGATTTTGGTTGTCATCCCTGTCTTCTGTTTCAATTCTATGACCTGTCAAGTCATCACCATTTCAGAATGCAAATAGCTGTTTATATGTCTTCTTCTTCTTCTTCTTCTGCTCCTCCTCCTTTTCCTTCTCCTTCTCCTCCTCCACTAAGTGAACCAAATGGTATCCTGATCTTCATTGTATTTGTTGCAGATGTATCGGGTGGATTTAGCCCATCTATTTTGGATGCCATTCGTAGTGCATTGGGTGTTTCAATCCACATTTCCTTTGGAAAGTGTGAAGACTATGTTCCCCTGACATTTCATGAGGCCTTCTACCTTGCAACATTAGGAGGAGCCACAGGTATAGTAAATTTGCAACTAGCACATCTAAACTTACACAAGCAATGAAGACCTAGTAGTATTTCCTCACAGATGTTCATTATGAGTGGTCAGTAACCTTAGTGTTAAATTCATTGAGATTTTCCTCTTTCCTGATATTCAAATCTGGTGCTCTTCAAATAAACCATGAAGGTTTTCTTCCCCTATCATTTTCAACTCTGCTGTTCAGCCAAGACACAACATTCCTGTGTGTACAGAATGAAAACCACCTGAACTGGAAGAGTCATGCAGATAAAGTGGTTCCTCCATTATGTGGAGCATGTCACATAGTTCGGCTGTGTTGCACATCAGTAACATTGTCACTGTCAAAACAATTTATTTTGCCTATTTTCACTCTATAATGAAATGTGGGGGATAGTTGTCTTGAAACTCTGCCTAGGTCTCAGTTGTTGATTCCTAACTGATCCTAGCTCAGGAAAAGGAGGAGGGTTGGGCATGGGGCTATCATACCCACTCTGCAAAAAGGAATTGTTGAAAAGACTCGGGGGAAGCCTTGGATAAGTTTTTAAAACCTTGACAGATTATACAGTATAAAACAGACATGTTACTTAGGTCATGGAATGTTAGAGCATTATTTATTGGCAAGACAAGCATATCATGGATGTGAAGGCATACACTACCAAGTGGTAGAATTTGTTGTTAAGAAAGACGTGACATATAATGGTCTTGATTTCAATGAAGGGATATGATCATTAGGGATTAAGACAAAATTTGGTAACCTAACTATAATGACTATTTCAGTGCGTACCAACATAAGAATCAGATGATGATGATGATAAGATTCATTTTTACAAAATTATGGAAAGAGCATGTGATTCCATACCAAACAATGACACGTAAGTGGTGATTGGAGATTTAAATGCAAAACTAGGATGATACAAAGGGGTTATCAAAAGGCATACCCTACATCTGGAAACTATAATAGACATAGAGCTATTAATTTTGCAGTAAGCAAGAGTATGATAATTGCTTTAACATGTTTCCCACAAGGATGTCCATAGAATAAACTGGACCTCACCATATGGCAGTGATCCAAATCGGACTGACCACACCTTCATTGAAACTGGAAGAGCTGGGAATATTTTATGTTACAAGTTACATGGGAGCAAACTGTGGTAAGTTGGTCGCCTGGACAGGAGACCAATAATACAGAAATACAAAATACTGCAGTTGGGCCTGGAGGAGAAGTAGAACTACCAGCACCTGATGAAGTTAGGAGAGTGATTCATTCCATGGAGAATAATACGCACCAGGTGTGGACACAACAGGCCTACCAGCAGCAATACATAAAATTGGAGGTTCAGCTGTGGAAAACAGAGTGCCCAGTCTCCCCCCATCCAAAAAAAAAATTCTGGATGAAAGTGTACCTAAATATTGGGTAATTGGTGTGATTGATCCCATTTATAAAAACAGGGACAAGACACAATACAGCAACTGTCAAGGTATATCACTGCTGTGCATAGCATATAAAATCTTCACAACAGTGTTATTAACCAGACTGAAAACATATTCTGCAAGTATCATAGGGGAATACCAAGCTGGCTTCAGAAAGGGCAGATCAACTATTGAACAACTGGAAAGTTTTGAAATGTGGTGCTGGAGAGGGATGGAGTACAGCTGGACCAATCATGTGAGAAATGAAATATTACATAGAGTCAGGGAGGGAGGAATATCCTACATACAATAAAAAGAAGGAAGGCTGACTGGATTGATTACATCTTGTGTATGAACTGTGTTCTAAAACATGTTATTGAAGGAAAGACAGAGAGAAGGACAGAAGTGACAGGAAGATGAGGAAGAAGACATAAGCAGCTACTGGATGTCCTTAAGGAAAAGAGAGGATTCTGTAAAATGAAGGAGGAAGCACTGGATCACATTTTACGGAGAATTCGCTTTGGAAGAGGCTATGGACCTGCTGTAAGACACTACTGGCTGAATGATTGAATGCAGTTAGTTACTACACAAGTGTTGGGAAATCAGTGTGTATGTATGTCAAGTCTTTGTGGATTTCAAACAGGTTTATGTTAGTATAGATAAAAATACAGTTCTTGAGATAATGAATTACTTTTCCTTCCAAGATAGTAAAACTGGTATCAGCAACATTGGAAGGAGCAAAAGCAGGTATCAAGGTACAGAATGATTGGACAGACGACTTGGAATTTAAGGAGTGACTTAAACAAGGAGATGGGCTGGCACCTCTCCTGTTGAATATGCCCTTAAGACTGTACCGTAAGACAGTTATCAGTGGATGTAAATCCGTCACTCATCTACATATCAGGTCAAATTAGTTGTGCAGGTGATATAAACATCATGGGAAGATCTATGTAAACAGTTCTAAAGATATGTAAGAGAGCTAGAGGAACACACCAACATGGTAGACTCATGATTCATACCATGAAAAAATAGTTGTGATCCAATCAAGAAGAGCTTTAAATTGCCATCAAAGAAAAACAAAGATATTGAAGCAGTTGTTTTTCTTACCTAGGAACAGAAGTAACAAAAGGAAATGCAGATGTAGAAATACCAAAGATGATTATGTCAGCAAACAAGATATACTTTCCATGTTACCCACCATAAAATCATGACTAGCACCTACAGAAAATAACTTTAGAATATACAAAAGTCCAGTCCAACCAGTACTAAGCTATGGCTGCAAAGCATTTGTTTCCTTCCTCATAGGTCCAAATATCTTCCTCAGCACCCTGTTCTCAAACACCATCAGCCACTGTTCCTCTCTCAACATGAAAGACCAAGTTTCACATTTACATAAAACAGGCAAGATTATAGTTTTCTGTATTTTTAAACTTTGTATTCTTAGTTTGGAAATGGGAAGACAGAAGAGTCTGGACAGCATGGTAGCAGGCAATCCCTTAATTTAATCTGCTTGGAATTTTTCTTTGTGATGTTCTGCAATGTGGAACTTTGCCACTTTTGCAAAGGATTTAGGAGTTATATTTGTGTTGTGATTTTGTCCTGAATTTTGTTCATGATATACCAACCTCCACACTAGCAAGTAATAAAGCTTCTGTGTTTTGCTTGTAGTATTTACATATGTTTTCACCTAATAAGCATCGTCAGAATAGACCAGAATCTGGTAAGACCCACTGTATTTCAGTCCATCCTGCTTGTCTTGAATCTTTGTGGTGAACACTTCAAAGCAACGTTGAAAAGCAAAGAAAATAAAGCATCGTCCTGTTTCATGGAGTCTGGATAGAAAATGTATTATATGAATGTTTGCCTAATCATAGTGCCTTCATCTGAATGGACAGTCCAAGTTCTGCTTGACCCAGCTGATCCCTTGAAATGTTGGGAACTATTACACACCCATCAACACATTGTCACATCCCAGAAGAAATGAATCTGCAGGAATGTAAATGATTTTGTACTGCATGGTTCTCTTGTGTTTACAGAATTTAATATGCTCTTAATTACTTTGTGACTACAAGTTTAATTTGTTACTGTCATCTAGCACACTGTATTTCAACTTTTCCACATTTTTAGAGGATTGATTAGCTACATTTATGTTATAATCATGTCCTGCTATCTGGTGATGAGATGTAACATTACTGAGTTTTCTTGAAATTTTTTTTGAAGACAACCTTATTTCTAACCATTGATAGAACTTGTGTTTTTACTGTAAATGTTTATGTTTTTATGAGTATTATTGGGTGATGAAATCAAAGGATGATGAGATGAGCAGGGTATGTGACTTGTGAGGAACAGAAGAGGTATGCATACAGTGTATTGTTGGGGAAACTTGAAATAGAGATCCCTTGGAATAACTAGGTGCAGATGGGAGGATAATACTAAAAGGATCTGAAGAAGACAGGGTGGTAGGGCATAGATTGGGCTAGTCTTGTTCAGGACAGGGACAGGTGGTGGGCTCCTGTGCATGTGGTGAAGAAGCTTGAGGTTCCTAAAGTCTGGGGAACTGTTAGCTTCTAAAGCAGGACTCTCTGATGTGTGGAAGTAGTTAGTCCAATAAATTTTAAATGAATATGACCTGTACATACTCCTGACATTCAGATTTTAAATTGCATGTCCACTTTGCTTCATTTAGATCATTCCAAAGAATAAATCCTTGGCCAATCTCCTCAACTGGAAGACTGCTCCTTTTCATCTGTCTGTGACTATTTAAGCGTACCCTCGGTACCATCTATAAGCTGAGGATGCATCTTGCCATGGTTGCAAAGGATCCACTTCACATTTGATATCAAATGATACGAGATGCCTGAAGTCTGTAGACAGTGCTGTATGCAGAAGCAGTTAAACTTAGCACTTTGCCATTGGGTGATGTACAAAGACATGATTGCTATTCCATGCATTGTTGATGGGTCATGTATTTCAGTTTTCCTGCGTGATGTCCTATACTTGCGTTTGTCAGCTGTTCTGTCACACTTATATCATCTATGTTATCAATAGCTTGAAGCAGGAATGTTTGGGTCTCAATGTCACAAACCCACAGACCTTTCCAGACCCCTCATTCTTAGAACTACAGCATAGCACCCACAGTTTCAGATACCCTGTTTTCTTTCGTAACTTCCCTGGAAATCATGGCTTTGCATAGATGATATTTTGTGTGAATTATGTGTGCATATGTATTCTGATATGTCTGATGATGTAAAATTAAAATTTTGGATATTGACAGTAACGCCCCACCTAGTCCATGTTAACGATCATGAAGTCACTTATTTTTTACAAGTGAGAGTGAGACAAGTAAAGTAAGAGGAAGAAAGTAGTGAATTGGATGGCTCTGATAATAAAACAAGCCAGAAAACATGAGGTGCAGGGAGGCTATTCAAAGTACAGCTTGTGTATGATTATTTAATGCAGAAGTTTAAGTCCAAAGCAAGAACTGTCACTTGATGAGGACATAATCCATGAAGGGGTCACCTGAAATATAGGCTGTACAATCCAGGAAAAATGACAAAATATGGAGTGCTGGTGGGAGTGATGTGCAAGGCAGTACTGGGTTAAATGTGTAACATGGAGATTACACAGCCAAGGGGCAGAATTAGGATGCAGTATTGTCACTTTCAGATAGAAACATAGGCCTCAATCATCACATCTATCTAGACAGTTAATATAATAGTGTAAGATCAGCTGAAATATGATTGGACAGAAAGGTGAGAGTTTGTAGCACTACTAGAGCTAACAGGGGCCATTCCACCTGACCTGGAATTGGAGCCAAACACTTGAAGGAAGGGCAGTCAGTGTTCTGGAGGAACAGTCCAGTTGAAAGACAGAAGACTTGTGTGAAAGATAAGTATGTTCCATGATGCAACAGTAGTGAACACAGGAAGGAAAGACAGAAAATGAAACCTGTAAATAAAGAAACCTTACACTGTTTCCAGTACAATAAATTCATAAAGGGTGTAGGTACGGCAGATCACTACTTCAGTTATTACTCAGCACTGGTGAAAACTGTCAAATGGTCAAGTGTATCTGTTAAACTGAGCACTCGTCAATGCATTTTCGCGCACAAAATAGGAAAGTACATAAACTTCCTGCTTGAGATAGAGATAACAAGGTGCTGGATATCAGGAATCTGGAGTCAAAGTCCAGTTCTGATGAACTTCAATGGCCAGAGAAACAAGTAGTGAAACTAGATACAGGTGTAAATTCTGCGTTGTTCTGCTGCACAAGGGGCCTTATTTTGAGTAATACCAATCAATTAGGAACGACTAGACAATATGCAGTGTCTTCAGTACTGGGTTTAGGAGTTTCATCTGTGCAGTCAGATTGTAATAATATATTGAGGGGTTGAACATTTTAATTGTGGAATGTTCAGAAACTGGGGGTATTTAATTAAATGGCTGGTCAGCGATGTGTTGAAGGCCCAGTGACAACTCTAGCATTATCGCATGTATGGAAGAGTGACACAGTGTTGCCTGCAGTTGTCAGAAACATGCACCACTAGCACTGCCTGGGAATTTACCTCTGAGCTACTGGGGAATACTGGTATTGATTTTATAAGAAGATACAATTTATACATCCTTTCCACCAGATTTTGTTGATTTCATTAGTTTATACACACTGATATTCAGGACTGGTTTAAGACATCTGGGCCCAATATAAAAATAAATTTCTAGCCCTTCCTACGCGTAGACCTGAACTGCAAATGCATATACTACCTTAAAAATATTTTGCCAGCTAGTTTAGTGCGGATAATTTTAGTACAGCTTCATCATTGTCAACAAATTGCCACATCTCCCACACATAATGCATGTGTACATGTTTGACTTGTACTGATATGATATGTGTACAGGTCTTCATTGGACTGACCCCATAAATAATTTTCTGTTTCAGCTGTTGCTTTGGCTGATGAAGTAGGCAACTTCAAAGTTGGGAAATATTTTGATGCCTTGATTGTTAATATGAAGAATCCAGGCCCAGTTGATGTCCTACAGCCATATGACACTGAAACGCTGGTGCAGAAGTTCCTTTATACTGGTGATGATCGCAACATCAGGAAGGTGTATGTTGCTGGACGTCAAGTAAAGTGACTTCCACATCATGTGAGCATGTTGAAACTACTCATCTAGATTTTGAAATTAATTTGGGACCATGCAATGAAAGATCAGTTATTTTGTTATATATACTAGTTTAATAACTAAGGAGTACAAAACATCCTTATTTTAAATGTATTTTTGTTGCAACCAATAATTACTATATTGAGATCAGTTGGGATATAAAGCAAACTACTTTGTAAAGAAGTACAAAATATATCACATTGTTTATTTCACAAGAGAAGTTTTATTACAAAGAATATGTCATTACTTTTTAATTGAAATTCAGTAATTCATAAGTGACTGAAGATTACTCAACTTTAGGAGTCCAGTTTAACTCCCTTCTTTTCAAGCTCAGCTCTGCAAGATAATAAAACATACATATTAGATGAGCACAAGCAACAACTTACAGAAGGTTGTGTAACTGTGTAGTCTCTACAGACATGTTGATGTTTGTTGTGACAGTACTGCATTACTTAGGGTGAGGTTCAGTTGGTTCTTGGTGTAGCTGTACTGTAATACTGAGGGCAAGGGTCAGTTGGTTTGGGTATTTCCAGGTCATAAGTAAACACACTAGACCGTAGCTGCCTTTGTTACAAACTTCCTCTCTGAAGGGCAATTACAACAACAAAAACAACAAAATAATAATAATGGTCAAGAATGTCAGCTGATGGTCTTCTTTTGGGTTTCTGCACTGTTTTGTGGATGAGTGTTCCAGTGTTCTGGAAGAATGTATTGCCTCCATTTTCTGTAGACAATAAAGTGGGGGAGAAACAGGAAAGTTGTAGGAATGAGGAAAGGATAGGGCTAGTGGTACTGAGCACTTCTCACAGCTCTGATTGGCCATATTTCCTATAGCTTTCCCATGCAATGCAACTGGAACATTCTTCCCAACTGCTGCAGCATCCATGTGAACCAGAATTGGTCACCATAAAAGTGGAGGCAGTATGTGTCAGCTGAAATGTCAGAACACTCACCTACTGCATAGCACAAAATCCCTAGAGAAGACCACCAACTGACAAAGAACTGCTGTTCAAACATGAAAAGTTATATAAGGCATAGACCACATTTCCTATTTAGTATATGTAGAATTCTTTCATCACTGTACACATTAACAACATGTAGCAGAATCCTTGCTCAGAAGCTAACAGTTTCTTAGCCAATCAAGAAATTCACAGTTTATGGAACTCAAAGGTATCAATACCATGTTCATTACAGCCAGCCACTGCTCCTTATCCTGCGTCACATTAATACAGTTCATGCAATTCCACCCCGTCCCTTTAAGACTTATTGTAATATTCGCCTCCATTTATGTAAAGGTCTTTAAGTGGTCTGTTCCACCTTCTCCCCACCAAAACCCTGTACACATTTCTCTCCTACCCCACATGTCCCATTCATCTCATCTGACTAATATTTTGCAAGGATTACAAATCATGAAGATCCGCAACCAGTTTTCTCCATTCTTCTTGTTTCTTGTCAGTCCCACATATCTGCACAACATCCTGCTCTCACTCTGACAACAACCAATATCATTCCAGTCCCACCTACCCAGTGCAATGACACTGTCTTAATTTTAGAAGTTCTGGTTTAAAATTGTGTAACAGTGGTAACATAAATCCAGTAACTAAATCCTTTAAAAAGTGTGGAATAGCTATGCACACCATGAAGGCATATGGGGTAATGGAGGTACAGCTCCCCTCAGTACTGGCACTTGAACAGCTGTGATCAATTTCAAGCCCCAGCTAGCCAATTTATTCACATTAGCCATTGTATGGGAGGCTAGGTGGGTCTCATGGCCAGTCTGGGCATTTTAGAGAAGACCAAAATCTCTTGTTTGTGCCAAGAACTGAAAATAAAATTCACAATGACAGGCAAATTAAATTTGGGAAGTATGTGCTAGCATTCGGTTCAGATTTTTTTATCTTGCTATCCACAAAATAAAAATATAAACATTAAAATTAACACAACAATATTTTTGTCTGCTTTTCTGTACTGGTGTAGAACTAGGGCTCTCAGACAGACGGTGCTTAGGAAGATACTCTTTGAGGTCAGCTATCATCAAAGCAGAGACGTTTTGGCAAGATATGAGGAGGTTAATGCCAAGCAGAGAGAACAACTCTACACATGCTGCTAGAAACACTAACCCACATATATATATATATACAGGGTTATTCATAAGTCCCTCCGGGATTTCCGAACTCGACTGTGCAACAACCAAGACAGACACGGCAGAAAGGAGCATATCAACAGAGAGAGAGACACTCCAAGTTTCTGTCCTACCTTACAGGTGCTCGATATGTGCACCCTTGGTGACGCGGCAGATGTCAATC
>Ga0123353_10019508_pt1 | contig 10078 bp, 7 predicted proteins | sample TergutLab28metaG_3_FD_92763 | JGI IMG/M metagenome (GOLD analysis project Ga0123353, IMG submission 92763) | Labiotermes labralis P3 segment gut microbial communities from Petit-Saut dam, French Guiana - Lab288 P3 | ecosystem: Host-associated > Arthropoda: Insects > Digestive system > Gut ...
CACGAGTCACACCCAATTTCCATTTTTTCTTGCATTCTCATATAAAAATTCTCATATAAAAGTGCCTTGGTTATGATTTACGCCCTTGACAATATTGCTCTGGTTATGCACAGTGGTCAAAGATATTCAATCTCAAGACCGCAGCTTCCACCCTCATCTTCTTACAGGAGAACGGGCTTGACGATATAGATAAATTGAACGCAAAGGCGCAGCAGTCAAAGGATGATTTCAACGCCATCAACACACGCATACAGAACATCGACGCACGGCTCAAAGACATATCAGCCCTGCAAAAACAGATCGGGATTTACAGCAAGACACGCGAAGTCTACGCCGCATACCGCAAGGCGGGCTATTCGAAAAAATACCTCGCCGAACATGGCGATGACATAGCGGCGCATAAGGCGGCGAAGAAGTACTTTGACGCACTCGGGCTTGCAAAGCTCCCAACGATCAACACGCTCAAATCGGAATACTCCGCCCTTGCCGCTGAGAAGAAAAAGCTGTATGCCGAATATCAGCCGGCACGAAAAAATATGCAGGATATTTTATCAGCGGCGCAAAATGTACGGCAGCTTTTGAACTACCGCGAGGCGGCAAAAGAAAAAGAAACGGAAAGGGATTGACGGTTATTTTTCTTCGTTCTTTAGCGTTCAGCATGAACGCGCAGCAGACGGCGCCAGCCGGCTTGATAGGGAGACCGGGCGAGAGCCGGTTTCCCGTCGCAGGATTGGGCGCCGCCCAACAAGCAAATTGCTTGCGCTACAGCGCAAGCCCAGCTTGCCAATCTACTTCTATATAAGAAATAGTAGCGTAAACACTTTATTTCTCTATTAGTATGTGTTATGATGATTCCAGAAAATGTATTACAAGAAGAGGGGTACAATATGGCGGTTCACTGTAAACTGTCTGCTCTGATGGGCATAAAAAGGTATAATATGCAAGACGTGTTTGATAGAACTGGGCTTGCGAGGACTACCATCTCCAACCTCTATCACGACAGGGCGACCAGAATTAACTATGAAACAATCAGTAAGCTATGCGCTCTTTTCGATTGCAAAATCGAAGATTTGCTCGTACTTGAGAGTGAAGAAGACAGGGTAGGTGATCAATAAATGAACGAAGCGATATTGCTTGTCGAAGACGATACCAACGTGCTAACCCGTAACCGAAATGTGTTTGAGCGAGAGGGCTATGTGGTTCTCTCCGCTGAAACGCTTGCGGAAGCACGAGAGCGTCTTGAAGAAGAGATACCTGACCTTGTTGTGTTGGACGTCGTCATGCCTGACGGCTCGGGTTTAGATTTTTGCAAAGAAATCCGGAGCCGGGTAAGCATCCCCATTCTTTTCCTGACAATAAAACGGGAAAGCGACCATATCGTTAACGGCCTGTATATGGGAGCGAATGATTATATTGTTAAACCATATGAAACACAAGAATTATTAGCCCGCGTGAAATCACAGCTTGCCCATCAGGAAAGGATGCGAGAAACGCTGCGGGGAGATGTGGAATTCGGAGGGCTGTTATTAGACATGGCTTCCCGACGCGCTGTCTACGGCGGCGCTGACATCGTATTGCCGCCAAAGGAGTTTTCCCTGCTTGAAGCCTTGATGCGCCGCGCGGGACAATATATCGGGGCATATGAGTTATATCAGTCGATTTGGGGCATGGATGCAAACGAGGATATTCGCACATTGTTCGTGCGTGTGTCAACCATGCGCCGCAAACTCAGAGACGGCGGCGCCGGGCATCTCAGGATTGACCGCGACTTGGACAGAGGCTTGCGCCTGCGCGTGGGCGTGCCAGATGAAGGAGAGCGCGTATGAGAAAGCGGCGTTTGTACATAATAAGCTCTACAATTGCTGCGCTGTTTCTGTGCCTGATATTGATCGGCGGCATCGGAAGGGTGGCGCTTGCGGCAGACGCTTCCAATCACAACGAAACCAGCGAAGAAACGACTCAGTCGCTATCGGCGGATAGCAACCGTGAACTATTCTACACACCCGTATCTTTACCATGTAAGGAAACCGGGACTCTCTCCAGCGACGACGGACTTTCCGTCAGAGGGTCATATGGCAAAGGTTATAGTTTTTACGGTGAAATTGGTCAAAATGTCGTCATCACCATGACCTCACAGAATATCGATTCATATCTGTACCTACTGGACGACAGCGAAAGTATATTGTCAGACGACGATGACGGGGCGGGCGGTTCAAATGCACAGATTGCCTTAACGTTGCCGTATACCGGAACTTATTACATCCAAGCCACAGAGTATTCCATATGGCCCGGCAGTTTCGAGATGACAATCAGGACGGCAGAATCCCTTGAGATTAACTATCGTCCTGTATCGCTTCCGCATTATGAAGCCGCGACGCTCTCAGACGAGGATGGCCTGTCACTAAGAGGATCCTACGGCAAAGGCTATAGTTTTTTCGCCGAAATTGGACAACAGGTTATCATTACTTTGACATCGAACGATTTTGACGCGTACCTATATTTGCTGGACGATTATCAAAATGAGTTAACACGTGATGACGACGGCGCCGGCGGCGGAAACTCAAGGGTTGTTTTTACTATTCAATATACTGGTTTTTATTATGTTCAGGCAACACAATTCTCTGTTGGGATCGGTAACTTTGAAATCTCAATCGAAACCGTTGAATATGCCGAGCTGCACTATACCCATGTGGCGCTTCCTTTCTCTGAATCGGCAATGCTTTCAAATGAGGATTGGTGGTCATTGCGGGAAACCTATGCGAAAGGCTATAGCTTTTATGCCGAGGCTGGGCAGCAAGCAATTATCACACTGGTTTCCGACGATTTCGTTCCCCGTCTGTATTTATTGAATAACATAAAAATAAGCATAAAAGCCAGCGGTGCGAATGACGGCAGCATTTCTAAAATAGAGCATATACTCCCATATACCGGAACCTATTACATCCAAGCAACTCAAACCGCCCCCATGATCGGTAATTTTAAAATCTTAATAGAAATCGCCGAGGCAAAACCAATCGAAGCGCCAAACTTCATCACTCAGCCTGCAAATATGATCATTGCGGAAGGGCGATTCGCGCGCTTTTCAGTTGCGATGGCAGACAGCCAACACATTACTTTCCAATGGCAGGTTTCCGAAGACAGCGGCAATTGCTGGGACAACATCCCAAATGCGACAGGCGAAACGCTGACGTTAGGTAGGGTTTCAATTGATATGGATTGCAATCAATACCGCTGTATGGCGGTTAATGGGATAGATATATCGACAGTATCCAACGCAGCGATACTATTCGTCACACATCCGCCCGATGACGGTATCGTCAATCCCTGCGACAGCCTTGAAGAATTGCTCTTTTTACTATCGGATGAAACGGTAGGCTTTATTACATTACAAGCGAATATTACTATAGACTTACCTACCTCTTTTCCAGCAAATCATCCTGTAACGATTGAGATGGGCGATCACTCGATTATTGTAGAGAAATGGCTATTCATGTACGAAAACCTGCGTTTTGAAGGCAACGGCGATGTACAGCCGCTGTTTCAGATAACAAGTGGATATGTTTATGGAGGTGGCGCTACGATTGTTGCCCGTAACGACGACGCTATCGCTGTAAATGAGAACGGGTGGCACTCAATTGGTCAATCACAAGGCACACCTTTCACTATCATCGCCAACGGGAAAAATGCCGCTGGCATTCTCGCAGACAATGCCAGCGTATACAGTATGCTGCATATTATTGCAGCAGGCGTAGGAGGCGTTGGCATCCGATTGGAGAATACAACCGATGTCAGCATAGAATACTGTATTATTGAAGCGGGATTTGAAGCGATAGCAGGGTGTGATAATATAAAGCTGATCGCAAGTGAAGTGTTCCCCGAGCCGCCCGGCGCAATCACTTATGACACGTTGGCTTTTTGGCCTGAACAAAATGATTGGCTTGGCGGCTATAACCTGTTGCAGTATGGCTATAGCATTTTATTAGGCGGCCCTCTCGTTTTACCGGATGAAATGGAAATCTCTATTATGATACTGGACGGTGATTTATACAATTATTCAGTCAGCGTTATGGCACGCCTAACTTGGGAGTACGATTCTGAAATATTATTTACTCCGGGAGTTCACTGGATCAGCGTTACACCCTCCCTGCCTTTTCCGGAAATTGCGTTGCCAAATCTGGAGCATGGAAAAAAAATGATGGTGCCGGTTCATGTGCTGGAAGATAGCAGACAACATTTATCATACCTAAAAATCGTCAATCAAACGTATGACTCGGCTGAGATAAATATAAAAGCATTTCTTCCGCTTGACGAAGAAACTGAGTATATCCTCTGGATTAAGGAAGACGCTGGCGAATGGGTTGCGTATGGTAATGTCTATTTTCAAACATGGATATGGGATCAGTGGATAAGAGTATATGGCTTGGACTTAACAAAGAAGCATGAAATTATACTTGAGACGTTGGATGGGCCTTACAAAGGCATGAGTAACGCCCTATATTTACCTATCGGAGCAGAGTTTTTATTAGGGTACGGGGGCGGCGACCGCGACGGGACTGGGCAGGGTGATCAGGGCGAGAACCGGCCATCGGTTGACCCGCCGCCAAATCCTCCCGGCGACACGAAGTTGCCGGACACAGGCCGGGATTCTGGCGGTAGCGACAACCCTCCTGCAAGCGGCAACGGTTCTACTACAGTTGAGAACGATGGGAGTCCGGCTGATTCTATGAAAGAAAAATCCGATGAGGCGGGTGCACCCAATCAGGCGGAGCAGGCTGAACTTGTGGAGATCGAGTTCATGCCACCACCGCTCGGCGAGGAGACTCCTGCCGCACAAGATACTTTCGCTGCGGAGCAATTAACTGTACCGCCTGATCAGCCCGATGCGGCAATCAATCAACCTACCATGCCGCACATCACACTGGACGCAGTCGGGCTTGACGACCTGCGCGAAGCGCAACCGCTGGAGATGACCTTTATCAAAAACGATGTGAAGCTGGTGATCCCTACATCGCTGCTGGACGGACTCGTACTTGGCGAGGGTCAAGTGTTCGTAGCGGAACTAGAAACGGACGGGAAACACTTTACCGTCCGCTTGTATGCCGGTGAAAGGGAAATCAGCGGATTTTCCGGCGAAACATTCCTGGTCTATATCCCCTATGACGCCAATGTCCCCCTGTCAGCGCTATATTGCGAGGATGAGCAGGGTAACCGTTTCTACGCTGAAAGCCGGGAAGGCCGCAGGGTTCTGTTCCGCCTGTCCGCTACCGGCAGTTATGCAATACATGAGGAAATGGGAACGGATGAGCAGGGCGGCGCCGCGATAACTGAGAGAAATGAGCCTTCCGGATTCACTAGGGTAATAGAACCACAACAGCTTTCCGGGCAGGAAGTACAGAACAACCCTGTGCTTCCCTGGGGTATGATCGGCATCGCAGGCGGCGTCGTTCTTGTACCCACAGCGACGCTGGGCATTCGCTACCGCATAAAAACGAGGGTAAAACGTGGCTAGGGCATTGCGGCGTCCTCTGCTTCAAGGGTTATGCTTGATATCTATTTTCTCTGCAAGCACGGTCTTGTTCTACACCGGATGGAAATATGATAATAAATATACAACGCCTGGCTATAATGCGCAGATGGGCGTTACCCGTCTGGATACGACGGAAAATGAGAGAAGCACTTTTCTCTATCTTGTAGATGGATGGGCGTTTTACGATGGGTTCTATACGCCGGAGGAATTGACGGCAGGCGGCGTTACCCCCGAAGCTTATTTTTATATTGGGCGCTACGGTGGCTTTGACTTGGGCGACGCCAACACGCCCCGGCATGGCGCAGGAACATACCGTATGACCGTCATGACCGGAAACGACAATCCGCAGGAATACGCATTGGAACTAACAGAGGTTTTTTCTCGTTGGAACCTTTGGGTAAACGGCGACCTGAAGCAAAGCGTCGGCATAGAGGCGGCGCTTGCAACGTCTTATGCAAACAGTATCATTACATTCACGGCTGAGGACAAGATAGAGATTGTCGTGGCAGTTAAGAGTGTACCAGGCGACCTTTACAGCGGCATGGTGTACCCCCCCGCCTTTGGCTCGCCGGAGGCGGTGTTGCGGCAAGCTGCCCTGCGGCTGGCCGTCCATAGTTGCGCTTCGGCTGTTGCGGTGCTGCTTGGGCTAATGTGTCTGCTGACGTGGGCGGGCCTGCGCTTCTCCCGGCCATATGTCGGAATGATCCTGCTTTGCCTGTGCTTCGCCACCTATACGGCATGGCCGTTGTTTCACGCACTGGAACTGCGAGTGGCAGGCTGGAGCCTTGCCGAAAGGCTTTGTTACTATGGAATGATTCTATTCATCTTTCATTTGCAGGGCAGGTTAGCCGGAATCCCTAAACATGTTTATTTCCCTGCCTGCGGCGTGGCTCTGGTTGTCTGTTTACTGGTGCTGTCGCAACCATTGCTGCCCATGATCCGCGCAGGCAGTTACTATCGATTCGGCAGTTTCCTTGAATTATGGAAATGGCTTGCCGCCCTTTACCTGATTGTGGCAACGGTATGGGCGCTGAGACGTCACCGTGCCGGCGCCGGTCTGCTTCTTGCCGGTTTTACTGTGTTTGCGGCTTCGCTTCTCAGCGACCGGCTGTGGCCGATGTACGAGCCAATAATATTCGGCTGGCCGCAAGAGATTGCTGGGTTTATCCTGATGCTGGTTTTCATGGCGGCACTAGCGATGGATACTGTGCGGGTCTATCGAGAAAGCCAAATCGCAACGGAACAGAAGAAACTGTCCGACGCCGAACTGGAGTCCAACCGCCGGTATGCTGCGCTACAGCAGGAGTACGTCACGCAAAGCGAGAAGCATTTGCACGAAACAAAGGGCAGATATCTGATGCTCCGCCATTACGCAGAGGAAGGCCAGCAGCAGCAATTATTAGACGAACTGAATCGCCAGCTCATAGATAGCAGCATCGCCAGCCCACGGTACAGCGACAATGCCCTGCTGGATGCTATCTTGCACGAATGGTTTTCAGAAGCCGATGGAGCGGGCGTATACGTGGAGTACCAACTTACGGACATCCCCGCGAAGCTTCCTGTAGAGGACACCGAACTTACATCCCTTGTCACAAATATATTGAGCAATGCGTTACGTGCTGCGGGAGATGCCGAGCGGGAAAAATGGCTGCACATCACCATTAATTGGGCTGGAGGCGTATTCACGCTTCACTGCGCTAATTCAAAAGGGCGGGCGATGCTCCCCACAAAGCCAGGCCATGGGCATGGATTGTCCATCTTACGGGATATTGTGGAGCGATACAATGGGAGGATGGAGACAGATGATCTTGGCGATAGTTTTGAAATCCATATTCGCTTATCGCTGTAAGTGAATATCCCGTAAAAGACCGGCGGGTTGTTGTCGCCCACCGTTTCTTCTCGCTATTGAATTAAATTTTGGTAATTTCGCCCTAAAAAGAAAAATGGATATTATAATGTGCTTGACACGTTGGGAATCGCCGGTCGTCCGCAGTAGGACGGCCGGTTTCCCGTATAAAGGGGTGAAGCTATTGAATGAACGGTGAAATCGCCGCCCTCCTTTGGGATAAAAAGGAGCAGGCATCCCGGCTGGGCGTCTATCTGGAATATGAAATCGAAAACATTTTCAGCTACTTGCCGGAAGGGTTGCAGGATATGATAACCATCCTGATAGACGCGGCGATGGAAATAGCCAACGACGTCGCTTTGGAAAAGTGGGCTTACTTCCGTATGAATGACACAGACGGCGGTCTTCAACTAATTTGCGGCGCAGCGTGTAACGTGAGCTTACAAATACGAGGTGAGGAAAACTCCCTTACCAAAGTGCATAAACTCATCGCAAAGTTTGGGGAGAGTGTGGAAACTGATTTTATGGAAGACAGCCTGCAAATGACTGTTTATCTGGATAGGCCAAAGCAGAAAGCCAATAGCCTATGAAAAGAATCCCTCTACTCATACCGATAATCCTGATGTTCGCCTTTCTTGGCATCTTGTTTGTCTATATGGCGCTGCCGCTCGGTCATGCAAAGGTTGACGCAGTGGGCGGCGTGATGGACTTGCGTGGATCTGATCTGAGCAAGGCTGTTTATCAACTAACCGGGGAATGGCAAATCACGCAGAGGCTGTTCGTCGAGCCGAGCGAATTTCCCGAGGAAGCGCCGGTAGTCTTAATCCCAGAAAAATGGGCGCGTTCTCATGACGAGCTGAATACCTACGCGACTTATCGATTGACGATATATACGGACGAAACCCGGTTGCTTACTATGTTCATTCCAGAGATATATACAGCATATAAGTTATGGATTAACGGTGAGTACATACGGGGCGCTGGCGTTGTAGCCGACAATCAGGCAGACGGAAGCCCGGAGTTTGAAGGCGTTGGCGTTCCTTTGAAAGCGGCTGACGGGAAAGTGGAGATTGTAATACAAGCGAGCAACTTTCATTATATGCGCCCGATCATGAATAGCCTTATCCTGCTTGGAGAAAATGATTCGGCCTACGCATGGTTTTTTCGGACGCGATCATTGTATATCATGGCTTTGGGCGTTTTTTTAGCAGGGGCTTTTTATCACATTGCGTTGTATGCCCTGCGCCGGAAAGAGAGCGTCTATCTGATGTTTTCTGTCCTGAGCCTGATTTGTTTCTGGCTGTACGCTATTGACACCAACGGCCTCTCTAATATCGCTGGCTGGTTTTCCATGAGCGGCGGTCTTGCGGACTTGAAAGTTTTCATGGCTTTATTCTTTCTTCACGGCGCTGCTATTGCCGCGTTCAGTCTGTATGTATTTGACCGGGCATGGGTTATGAAGTATCGGGTATGGGTCGTCGGATACACTGTGATCGGCGCGGTGTTGTTCGCGGCTATGTCATGGAATACGCATCGTGCGGCAGTCATCGTCATGTCCGCCATGCTCCCCGCAATAATTCTTGCCATCTACATAGCGGCGCGTTCCCGGAAGCTCCGGGAGGACAAAATGATGTGGCTGAACTTCGCCGCCCTTGTGCTGTACGCCATAGTAAGCGTAGTACAAAAATACTGGCTCGACCACCTTTTCTATATGACCGGCATGATCACCGACCTTCTACTGCTTATGACCCAAGCGCTTATTTTATCGCGCCAGTTCGCGGACATTCAGGAATCGGAGCGGCTTCTTGGCGAAAAAAACGAAATGCTTGATCGTATCAATAGGATGAGGACGGAGTTTTTTCAGAATATGAGCCACGACTTTAAGACGCCGCTCACCGTCATACAGGCAAATGTCATGGACGCTGACGATATGCTTGACTTTGAGTTGAATAAAAATGAAATGCGCGGGAGCCTGGCGGTTGCTCAGCGCGAGGTCATGTACTTGGCGCGAATGGTGGACAACGCCCTGAAATACTCAGCAATGCAGGACAACAGGCAGGAAATGGAACCGCTGGACATTTCTCGTTTACTACGCGAAGGCGCATCGACATTCCGACCCCTGCTGGAACGGCAGGGGAATACCCTGACACTCGACGTTCCATTGTCGCTTCCGCGAATAATAGGCAGTACGGACACGCTTCTTCATGTACTTTCAAATATCATATCCAACTCCAACAGGCATACGCGTGCTGGTGATATATCCATACGGGCGATTGAAAATAATAATAGTATAGTCATCACGGTACAGGACAACGGCGCTGGGATAAAGCCGGAGATGCTGCCGTATATTTTTGAGCGCGGCGTGTCTGACAGCGGTACAGGGCTTGGCCTTTCCATATGCGCGACCGCTATAGAAGCTCACGGCGGTACGATTGATATAAAAAGCGAATACGGGCAGGGCGTGACCGTTACTATTGCGTTGCCGATACACGACGACCTTGGTTGTGGAGGGATGGGTATATGAACAGAAACGGATATATTCTTTTGGTCGAGGACGAGCCAAACGTACAAGAGCCAAATAAAAGGATTTTGGAGCGACGAGGTTATTCAATACGGCAAGCCTATACACTAGCAGAAGCGCGAAGCATTGTTGAGGAAGAACGCCCCCTTGCCGTCGTCCTCGACATAGGTTTGCCGGACGGGAG
>Ga0123353_10019510_pt1 | contig 10078 bp, 7 predicted proteins | sample TergutLab28metaG_3_FD_92763 | JGI IMG/M metagenome (GOLD analysis project Ga0123353, IMG submission 92763) | Labiotermes labralis P3 segment gut microbial communities from Petit-Saut dam, French Guiana - Lab288 P3 | ecosystem: Host-associated > Arthropoda: Insects > Digestive system > Gut ...
ACTTGAAAGGAAATCAGTACTATTTGTCACGCGAAGCCATTTACGTCTGATACGCACTTGTTTGCTGACCGTGTGCTCGATTTCCAAAAGATCCAGGCGTAGATGAGAGGATAATATTAAAATGTATCTTTGTGAAGTGAAATGGGGAGGGGGCATGAACTGGATTGATCTGGCTCAGGAAAAGGAAAGGTGGAAGACTCTTGTAAACGCGGTAATGAAATTTCGATTTCCATAAAATGTGGGGAATTGCTTGCTAGCTGAGAACCGGTTAGCTTCTCCAGATGGAAATTGGGCCATGGACTAAGTAAGTTAGTAAGTAAGTAAATAAGTAAGTAAGTAAGTAACTAAGTGCTCACTTTCAAAACCCGATTCTCATGACTTCTATGCGGTATACATACAGATGTGAGCACAGGATTAGGGAGAGAAATTGCAAGTGGTGGTTGAGTCCAGCGTGAACAAGGTATGTAAGACGTGACGGTGGTCCAGTTGGGGGTGGCAGAGATGTAAGGGTTGGGGGTGAGGTCAGATCAATACAATGCGTGGTGCTGCTAGCGGTGGAAGCAGCTCAACCCTATCCAGTCCAGCCTTCGTCCACGTCTTCCAGAACGGACTGCTCTGATCCGGGAGGCTTACCAGGACCTGCAGTTCAAACGACTTGTTTAACAGCACATTGAACTCAGTCAACTCCACCAGGGTTTCTGAAGGTTAAGCTATAATTTAAAAATCACGACTGTGAAAGGCCATCCAAGACATTTGTTTCTTACCTTAGGATCAGCACTGTTTCGTTATTCCGGGATATTACCCAGGATTCTGTCACAACTCTACCAGTTTCTTTACTTTGATTTCCACAAAATCTCAAAAATATTATGGGATTTTTATTGAACGGTCATTTTAATAGCGGAAGCAAACAATTTATACACTAAATATGCAAACAATACGCTTCTCCGAAACGTCGGTACCCTCTAGTAAATCACGCGGCGTCACATCCCTTAAGACTGTAGAATGTTCGCTACCGAGATTGCCACAAATCAAATTCCAAACTAATTAGGACACCTACTCACAATTTATTTGCTCTCCCTTGGGAATTTGCGCAATATGCCTGAAGTATACAGTTTGGTAGGAGTTAGGTATGTTAACACTCACAGTCGAACACAACTATATTTGTTTTAAAAATATACAGGAGTTTACAACGACATGTTTCGGCCCTATATGTGGGCCATCATTAGGGTCGAAACATGGCGTTGTTGTAAACTCCTGTATATTTTTAAAACAAATATATTTGTGTTCGACTGTGAGTGTTAGCATACCTAACTCCTACTATTGTACAAATCACAACCGGGATGACGCACATTGGAACACAGTTCGGCTTGTCTGTTAAAATAGTACTTAAATAAAAAAAAATCCATATAAGATTGTAAATAAAATAACACACATTATTTTACTCGACCTCACCACAATCTAATGCATAAAATGGAATAACGGAAGGACTGTTTACCATAACAGTGTGCGGTCAATACAGTGAGGACTGACGTTTGTTAATGCACAACCTCATTGTGAAGATAGCAAAACACCGAGTTGCCCCTTGGAAGCATTGGCAAAACAAGTATTTTTTTATCTAATTAAGAAAAACTAACGAAAGAACACCCCTTGCTGAGGTTTTTAGGCTTGACATGTCTGTCTACTAAAAACAGCATATAGGTATCTCCGAGTATGCAGGAATGTTAAATTGATACTGATAGGAGAAGGCTGAGATACTCGAAGTAAACTTGTCTCGGTGCTACCAGTTGCACCACAAGGAATGGCTCGGCATTGCAACCGGGTCTCAGAATGAAAGGCATAATTTCAAGTTTACGATGTTCGCAGAAATTTCTGCAAAAAGTTATCGAAACCTGACCATCAAGAACAAAAGTCGGAGTGTCGGATGGTGAGACATTTGTCAGCAACCAACAGGTCATTGCACTTTAACAAAAGAAATCGAACAGTCCGCACCTGAAGGAGGTCCCTCCCAACTTATCAGTAGGAGCAAGCTGAAGGGAAAAAGGTCTCTGTGTTTGCACACTACAGCTATAATCCATTTGATGCATTACTTAGCAGAACTTTTCTTCTGCCATGGAATACATAAAGTCACGTACCACTCCGCAGATACCGTGCATCTGTATTGCAAAGGCCAACGGTGTTACTTAGGAAGTAATTACTATTTCTTCTGACCAGAATTTAATGTTTAAAAGCAGGTGTTCCACGCAGTCCCGGTTAATAACATCCCGTACAAATTTCCTCCCAGAGAGTGTACTGACTTACAGAAATGTCTAGAAGGAAATGCATTAGGCCACTGATACAAACCGCTCTCCATGCAGAAGAAACTGCTTCGATGACAGTGCAGCTATACTGGTCTGTTCAGCTGGCTCTGTAACCGTCTCCGCTGTCTCTGTTTTGCCACTCACGTAATTATTCATGGCAACTCACATTAATTTTGCAGACAATACAATGATATTGACATTTCTGAAGTTCTTGTAGCGGACTATATAGAACTAGTTTGTCTAGCGCCTGATCTGGACGCAACGAAATCACTAATTCATGGGCCAGCACATTACAGAATGTTCCGCAAGTTACAGTACAACCTATAAACTGCCTTGAAGGTACGCAGGAGGAGAGGATGTAGAGCTATACTCTTTCTTTAACCTTGGTGCTAGCAGGGGGTGGCTAACTCTACGCCCCGCCTGCCTCCGGGAATGACCAGGTATTCACTGTATGGAAGGATGGGTGGGCCCCAGGGTCGGTCTGGGCGGGTGCGAAAAATCTAGCACCCATCGGGATTCGATCTCCGGACCGTCCAGCAAATAGCGAGTCGCTGTACCGAGTACTCTATCCCGACCCATCAAAGAACCACATCTAAGTAAATTTATTGAAGAGTACTCTAATACAACATTTACTGGGAATTCAGTGCCGCACTGCTACAGTGCACGGAAAAAACGGCAGCACACAGAAACAACTTCCTAAGAAACGGCTTTACAATTTCCTTCTGGATAAGGAGACATTTGAAACACAGTGTATTATGTTTGTAGGCTGTCTGCTTTGCTGAGTCAATCTGGTGTGTATTCACAATACTACTACTACTACTACTACTACTACTACTACTACTACTACTACTACTACCACTACTGCTAATAATAATCATATTAATAATTAGAGTCCACTTCTCACAAAGCTGGAGGCTAACTGCCGATTAACACCGGGTTGTCACGACGGTAGACCATCACCATTTGATTCTTATGATACATATTTACAGATCGTTTGTCATAGTAAGCCAACGATATCCGACTTTGTCGAAATATCTGCTCAAATGTTTCTTCCGATCCTTTTTTAGCCCACCTTGTTGCTTTCCTAAAGACTACTTTCTTATTCATATTTAAGCACTTTTCAATTAAAGTTTCGTTCCCCAGTTACTAGTTTCTAAACCGTCCAGCAACTCGTGCTTCCTAACACCCTCCTCACCTACATATGACAGATGTATTCCTTTACGTGCTAACACATGTAAAGAATCACACTAATGAATGGTGAAGTTCTGAACACAACCGCAACTTCAACCGTATATAGTGCGCCTCCTGGAAACACATAACTTTTTCAGGCAGTGGAGCCTCACGTGGAAGTTTTCTCCCGCGTGTACGGCTAAACCATTCGCTACTCTGATTCGTAAATAGTGGAGTTCTGCGCCGTAAGGAATTTTGTGGTGTTGTTATGAAGAGATCAGATGCTGGGCGAGATAGGTCTACAGCATGCGTGATTACAGGCTCTGCAGCAGTGTCAATGAGGTCTGCAGTCTTCTGCAATTTTATGCAACGTTCTACTTTCTGTGTTCTATGTTCTACGTTATACATTATACGTTCTATGCTGTTTCATTATCCAGAAGAGCGCAGATGTCAGGTCTGCAATATCATTTGTCTGTCGAAAAATATGTAGAAATTGTAATACCATAATCTGATTGACAAAATTTATGTTTCTTGAAATATGTCAGTATTTACGTGAGTGGTACATCACAGAACCTTGAAACACGAGTACGGTGAGGTCATGAGACGTCCTGTGCATTAGGCATACGTAAAAAAATCGATAGTATCCGTCTAAAGAAGGTTATGATGTATCGACCATTGCCACCAACCGTAAGAGAAACTTCTATGACGTCCCACAATTATGCTAGATTTTAGGCTTACGCCGCAGTAACGTTACGGCCTTCGCTCTTCCAGGGTGTTATGTTGTGTAGTTTGGTAGTCCGTAACAAACTACCAACCTGCGCCGCCTAACACCACATAAGAGCCAAGACCTTGCTCTTGAGTCTATATTTGAAGTGTTACAATCCAGAGGTGCTTAATTTCGGGCTTCAGCTGTGGTCTACATGAGGACTGCGCTCTGCTAGGATGCTATGCGGGGTGCTAAATATCACTTACCGCTGCGTAACATCTCAGAAGAGCAGAGATGTCACTAAGCCCGAGGTGACTAGCCCACAAAATTTTAAACTTTGGTTAGATGTTGCATTCAGCTGACTAAATGGACATTAATTTTGTGCCAAATATGACTTACACTTGACAGTCCAAACGGTCTGTTAGAAAGTGAAACTATAATCCTGGTGTTTGCAATTCATTTTTAACTTTAACCTTAACTGTCTCAACTGTAGTAAGTCATATTAGTCACCTCTGGTTTGTGATCCGTCATACGATTAGGCGGGTTACATAGGATCATTTTTTTAATCTGTTGGGAATGGGTTACAATTTCGTTTTCTATCTACATTTATTTAGCACACCCACTCGACCACCTTCACGAAAGGTAGAGTACGGTCGGAAGTGCCAAACGACACTTGTCAGATAAAATAAGGACCCTGTATAACAAAGATATGTCGGCAAGATCAAATATTTTCGAAAGTATTGAAAGTGTGACAGAGTAATGAGACACGATAGAGGGGCCCTGCTTTCTTCCAAAGTACAGTTAAGCCTAACTTACACATTCTGGGCTTGTCTGTGTAGCCTTCAGATGTTTTGGGACGCCCCTATTTTTATTGTTGTTGGTCAGGAAACTAAAAGGAAAGCGATAGTTTCAGAATTGGACGTGTTGTAAAATTTACAAGACCCTGGCCGCTTGGTATCGCTCATTCCTGCAGTATTTACCGCTACAAACTGCCGGACTCCCACTAAGGCCATTAGCCAGCACACTGGGTTGTAATGCCTCTGAACCTTATTTCTCTTCGGAAAATTCGAAAGTTATGAATCGAGTTTTTACAGTAAATTTGAACGAGAGGAAAGTTGTCGAGTTTGGAATTGTGTTAATAAATGTAGTCAGGCAGCTAATGTCGACATTTCCGAGTTAGATAACTGCATCCTTCAGAACCTGGAAAGCTACAGCAGTTTCGTGGTTCAGTTCTTGGCACATGCAAGAGGTTTTATTCTTTCAGGCCTGCAATGTCCAGGCCCGTTCTGTGACCCACCAAGCCTCCTGTTTAAATTGTGTCGAGGGCTTTTCCTTACGCATAAAGTGGCCGGGGAGTCCAATTGACCACTCACCTACATCTAATGCCGCATTTAAGAAAGAGTGGGTCTCTACCTTAATTCCCGATGTGCCTCAAGTCTTGCACAAAGAAAAATCTGATCTTTCATACTTTCACCCACCCACTTCAAAGAAGGAGCAGCAGTATTATTCCTCCAAAATATCGGTACCCTGCCCACCTACCAGGATCAGTTTGTTCCATTAAGCTGTTTAAAATGTTATTACCGTTTTTTATTCATATGAGAAAGAAAAAGAAATGACGAATTTTAATTCCCATAATCACGAAAAGACTCCATTGAACTATTAAAATATGTAGCCGAGTAGAGAATATCGTAGTTGGAATAACAACTATAATACTGGCTGGACGGTCTGAGGTTCGAATCCTGTTAGATATAAGAGATTTTTCTCTTCACCAAAACCTTCAGACCGGCGCCGGGTCCAACCAACCTTCCATTCAATGGGTACCGGGGTTATTTGCCGACAATAAAGCGGAAGGGCGTGAAGTTAACCACACATTGCATCTAATGCTGAGGTTAAGAATGAGTGGAGCTATCCTTGTAATCCCCCTTCATGGCGTGGACAGGGAAATCTTTACCTTTACCCCGAGCAGAACGTAAATATACAGGAACACCAAAAAATAGTACATCTACAGAAAGAGTGGTGGAAAGGGATAGCGTAATCGGTATAAGGACGGTCCGGGGATCGAATCCCGGTGGGGGCGAGATTTTCCGCAACTGCCCAGATCGGCCCTGGGGCTTACCCAGCCTCCACAACAATGAGCACTGGGTCTTTCCGGGGAATAAATTGGTCGGGACGTGGCATTGACCACCCATATTCATATAGCTCCGAGGTTAAAGAAAGAGTAGAACTATACCTCTACTCCCCATCTGGGCCTTCGTGGCCTGTTCTAGGGCGAACCGCGGGATGTTGGGAATACGGTAATGAATTTCAGCTTAAACAATAGCAGAAAATTTGTTCTGTATTGTGGGTTTTTTGTTTTCTTAGTGAATAAAGTGGAGAAAATGTTTTCCTGAGGTGTGACGCCATACTGTCCGGTAGTTGATTATTACCAGCGTTGCTGTAGTAGTTATTCATCACCTTCAGGGTGAGGGGAAGGTCGTAAATTATCGGACAGTTCTTAGTTCATGGACACGTTGTTAGCTGCTGGCAACTCTCCGTCATCAAGACTTTCCCTCTTTCGTCGCAGAGGGCACTCAAAATATGAAGGGAAAGACGCTGCGGAAAATTCATTTTGCAGTCAGATTTGGTATTATTTTCAGTTTCACATCTTAATGTGTCCTAATGAATTAAACATTTCTTTTTTGTTTGTGTTTGTCTCACGTGTTCGGTTAATTGTCTTTTGTTGTTTGTCTTTGTTTGTTGTGCTGTTTACGTTATTTGCCACTTGGCTACTGACTCAGCACTTTAATAAAAATGATTTAATAATAATTATTCTATCGTATTCATTAACGACCTTCGTAGTGTAATTAAGTATTATATTTACCTCAGATTCATTTGTATCAAAATTTTTCATTCCAGAAATTCCTGTCATGATTGGCCTCTTATGAATATCAAATATAATATATGCAAGATTGTTGCTAACTTCATGAAATTAAACACCAGAAAACGTTCTCTCTTACCGTAGTAAAACACGCGAGTCTTATGTGAGTAGCAAGTTCCTCTTGTAACCTTCCATCGAAACTGCATTTCCACACTCAAGTAGACTCCATTTTCTCTCGATCCGTCAGGATGCTGGGGTTAAACTGAAATGTAACATTTTCCTTCGCCACCTTCGATAGCTTATTACCGTTGTAGTCGACACTGCTGAGAGCCAAACCTGATTATGCCAGAACTGTCTGGAATTCTATAATGCCTACTGACACCAAAATGCTCGGACGCACTAAGCGGAAGTTTGTAGCCCTCTACCAAAGCAGTTTATATTCTCGTGACGATGTCTGTGGGAATTTTCTTAACTTTTCAAAGGTTTACACTCTGTAGGATAGAATAATCCATTTTGATGGATTATTTTTCATTTGTGTTTATTCGGGTTTAAAATAGTGCCCTTCTCGTTTGAATATTGCTGGTATTTGAATATTTTCCTCCTAATTTTAAGAACTCCACGTTTTCTCTCACATGTAAAAACTCCCCATCTGAAAAAGAGTTTCTACTGCTAACTTGTGTGCAGATCTTGAGGAAACCCATTGCTTTATTCAAGCAGACACTGCACGGGTTTGTGGCATTCTGTAACTAACTTACCAATGTTCTGCAGGGTTTACGTGTTTCGTCCCAGTGCTTAATTTTTATTGTTCTTTTCTTATTGTCGCTATTTTTTTTTAGTTCGGTGTGTCTGCGAGTTTTATTGTTTTTTTTTTTCTTGTATTGGCTTTATATTTAGAAGTTTTGCTATAGAGCCCACACGGTACAAAATACCAATTGAATTAAACAGAAATGAATTTCAGCACTTAGTGTAGAACACTTTAAAGTCGAATTTTTTTCTTTTTGTTTCGGAAGTTTCATTTATGTGTACATGGTGTTACATCCCAGTAGATCGTAATACAAATTTCCAGTTATTAATCACGTTCTGACAAGAGAAACTCTAAACCAGTTCCACAGATACCGAACCCAGTAGCACCAACCACTTCTGGTTTAATCTGTTGTTAATTTCTTCATGAATGTCTTCTTGATTTGTGTGAAGGTTCGTGCTAATGGTTTCTGTACATCAATGAAGAAAGTCCGGTTTGTCTTCGCTTTCCGGCCGAGAGCTATAGGACCATTACACGCGAGAGTGGCAGGGTCTGGCAGCCACGCGCCCCTCGGCCACTACTTGACCCCTGAGGCCAAGTTCATGGCAGGGAGGTCTGCAGAACGATCCTCGACAGAGACAGTGCAAAAGGACACACAGCATCGTACAAAGAAAACTTGAATCTTCAGCAACCTCGCTGTGAGGACCTCACACCTCACACGACCGGTATTTATGCTGCAGTCTTCTGGTTTGTGACGTCGTGTAGTCTGGTGAATGTTTTCCAAAGTTTAGGAGCATGATACTTTGGTTCATAACTTACAACTTCACAGTTCATGACAAAAACGAATCAAATTTTTACAACTAAATATTTGTTGTCGGCTATGTACACAGGCTTGGAGCACTGAGAGAAATGCTTGTATCTGACGGCTCTTCGATAAGGGCTGTAAGAAGAATGTTCCTGTAATCTAAGTTTTGAATCTGGTAGATGGCTATCAAATTTAAGAACAACATGCTCCTTCTATCTTATAATATATCCTGAACAAGAAGGTAGGTAACCGGTGTCTTCGAAACGATTGTAATCTCTCGAAACTAACTTCATGAAGCACGGTTCTGAAGCAGATGACAGTTGCTGAGTTGTAATATAGGGATCCACTACGGGTACCGAATTTGTGACTAGCTGCCCGTTCATTACTTCAAAGATTTATGACCACACAGATTTCGACTATCAAATCGAATTCGCTGCACTAACAAACAAACATTGAATGCACGACCTTCAAATGCCCACAGTGTTCATTTGCAAACAGAAATGTTGTCTACTGGCTAATAAAAAGTTATATCGTGGTCAGACGAGTCATTCAAGCAAGGATGAATAACCCCTTTAAGAAGACAGACTTCCATCCATCCCTCTTGTTAGCAGCAGCACCCCTCAATATAAATGATGACCACTGAACAGACATTAACACGTGCTATTAGCGCAGCAGTGGATTATAGCACATCGTTTAGCGGGTAACTGGCGGTTCTTTATCGAGGTTAAAAAGTACAAAACGCTATTTTTAACTGGTAGGTATATGTATATTTGTCCATACACACCTTATGCTATCTACCCCCTGTTGTAATTACCGACCATAGTTTTACACCTTTCAGGTACAGAATTGTTTCAGCAACACATTCCTGAAGAGACAGCTCTCTCAAATATTTGCGAAACATGAGGAATAGTAAAACAGTGACACTGTCTGTCTAAAAACGCAAAGCATAGTAACAGTAATGGAACTAACAGGTTAACTGATACTGGATCGCACACATCCTTTGTTTGAATAAAGGTTGACCAACTAGATGACACTTGCTTTATTATCTACTGCTCAACATGTTTCAGACGTTAATACGTCCATCTTCAGGAGCTTGCGACTATTTGTTGCTAGATCATCTAGCCATATACTAGATCATCTGTGGCTGGTACAATTTGAAAAGTTGTGGTATGTTCAACATACTGCATTTCGTTTCACTATGTCAACTCATCTCCATTTCATTCTGGCCGTGTATCACTATACGTTTATCAAAAGTGTTGAGCTGTGTCAGGTTCATGTCAGCCACTTTTTACGTTTACGGATCATTCTGCAGATCCTGACAGAGTTACAGAATTGTAGTACAGAGATTTGAAGAAATATTTGCATAATGGAGGAGAGCATGCCTACACAACGCAACAAATAGTCGCAAGCTCCTGAAGATGGACGTATTAACGTCTGAAACATGTTGAGCAGTAGATAATAAAGCAAGTGTCATCTAGTTGGTCAACCTTTATTCAAATAT
>Ga0123353_10019512_pt1 | contig 10078 bp, 3 predicted proteins | sample TergutLab28metaG_3_FD_92763 | JGI IMG/M metagenome (GOLD analysis project Ga0123353, IMG submission 92763) | Labiotermes labralis P3 segment gut microbial communities from Petit-Saut dam, French Guiana - Lab288 P3 | ecosystem: Host-associated > Arthropoda: Insects > Digestive system > Gut ...
CAATTCACCCATGAATCCGGGTAGCTCAGACAGTTCAGTGACTTAGTTACGAGATGGTGAACTGAGAAATCGATTTCAGGAAGGAGCATGGGATTTTGTGTCGCCTTCAAGACGTGCACCCCGGTTATGGGACCCACACAGCCTCCTATTCAATGGGTACTGCTCACTGTTTTCAGCGTAAAAGCGGGCGGCGCGTGGAGCTAACCATTCACTTCCAACTACAGCCGCGAGAGCAAGACGTGGGGCTGTGAGAGTTATCATCGTTCCCTCATATGCCTTCACGCAATGTTACTTAATTTTTAAGTACAGAAATAATAACACAATTGACGTTTTCTTTCCAGACAGTAAGAACGCATGTCCAACTCTATGCACTATATTTTGAAACTAAACTAATCCAAACAGAAGAAAACCTAAAATTTCGCATCGAAAACTACAGTTTTTCTAATATCTGTGTCAAATAATACTTATGTTAGCTAGGCGAAGAAAGCCCTGATGTTCCGACCAAGTAATATTACGCTTGAAGAAGAGAGGTCCCCGAGGTGACCATGACGGCTGTCGTTCCTGGAGACTTTTCCAATTCCATCCAGAACCACTTTCTCTTTTTTTTTTCATTGAATTACTTCCCTTTCTGTTTTGACCTTTTTTATTGTTCTACTTCTGTGTTAATTGTTTTCTTTTTGTGTCGCCGTCGACTTGCACAGATGAGGAATGAAATGAACCTTCTGCTTCCCCTTTCTCTTTCCTACACTCTCTCTCTCCTTTACTGTGCCATTCCCTATCCTTCGTTTTGCACATTTACAACCTCCGGTCACGATGTCAAAAGCGTTCTCTCACTTCCCGGAGACGTCACAGGAATGAACGGAAGTAGAAATACTCAGTCTTTCTCAAACACACACAACGCTGAGTTTAAAGGAACGGAACAATATTTTGTACTACCGTGGAGATAATTGGCATTTCTGAGAAAAAACAGCAAGTTTTCTCGTACTCGCTTACAGCCTGAAGAAAGCTTTGGCCGGAATATACGCTCTTTGACTAGTGTCTATTTCGTTTGTACAAGAACACTAACTTTCCACGCTACTCTTTTACAATGTTTTTTCAAATTTGGTAACATTGTAGGTGCTCTGCACAAAACAAAAATAAAACCTCAAACGGTCATCACGCCTATGCTTCTCTAATCGAGTATCATCACCCTGGCAGGTTGTTTAAATTCGCACATTGCATATTTTTACTGACTTACGGGAAATTTCCGACTACAGCCATATTCATTCATATTGAAGCACAATATACGTAAAACGATGCAGAATATTTCTATGCTTCCCATAAAATTTTCCACAAATCTCGCTGAAACCAGATATGACATATTTAAAATTGCCGCACCATTCCCGTTTTCAAGAACGTTGATTCAGAGTAATGCCAAGTATACATAAGACTGCAGATTGCCTTTTGTATGTACTAAATGAAGCTTTGCAGAAAGGTTTTTTTAAAATTCGAGAGGAGACACTTTCAATAACCTTTGTCGGATAATTCCCACTTTATGCTACATTCATAAATAATAAATCCTAGTTTACATAAGGAAATAAATGGATGAGTCCATAATATCCCATAAATCTTTCACAAAAGTAGAGCTCTGGTAATTTGCACGTTGAGTACACTTCCAGGCTTATTTCTATGACTGCGTCTTCCTACTCATTTTAAGCAAAGACCCGTGCAAGAAATTATGGGATAGAAAAGGCTTGTACTGTTTCGGATATTCACGCCAGCACACCCGAGTTTATGTGGGAAAATATTCTAAAGTAGCATGAAGAAATCATGGTACCGATTTTGTTGCCACATTTAGGGTACCTCGACGCACACACACACAGTATATCTTTATATAGGCAAGTTTAAAAAATTCAATTGAAAAATGTCGAATCCAGTGGCGCTGACTGTACTGGCTATAACTTTTAATAATTCTGCATTTTGGCCATAGAGTTTACTTTACAAGATTCTCAGAAAAAACAGCGATTTCTTCCCTAGGCAGCAATTACTTGTCTATGACGGATACTCAGGGTGTTTGCGTGAAATACGAACTTAAATTTATATATTACTTAGATAAATGTCAATTTTCAAGAGGCGGTTAGTCACCGAACTCTCTCAGCTCATACCCAGGTTTCGTTCGCGGGACTTCCATCTACGATCTGTAGTGGACAAAATGGCAATGGACAGGTTTTTCTCCGAAAATTTCGGATTTCCCCTGCAGTATTATTGAACCAATACTCCATATTCATCTTCATCTATACGCTGTTTTTACCGCATGTTAAGAAAAGGAACTGATCGTTCGGAAATTGAGTACTGTATAGAAAAACACTTTCACTTCTTCATCTTTCAAAGGGGTACAACAACTCTAATGCTTGTAAGTACGAGAAATTAGACTTTTAGTTACAACTTTCTATAATTCCCTACAATTTGAGGTTAACCTATGTTATCTGCTTTTGATGCAAGTAATAATGGTGAGAGATTTGTGTTTGTCAATTGAGCGCAGCAAGTCAGGACTCCTTGTAACCGTATAGGTAGTTTTCGAAGTTTCTAATAAATATACTGCCTGAATCTTATAATAACAAGACAAATTTAATCCCGACGTTCAGTAATTTTAAGCTATCCATTGTGGGAAATCAATATGTGAATGTACTGGTTCCGCGGAATAGAGTTTCGTTTACATTTGACTGCTTGTTTCAATAAAATAAAAGCATTTCCCCCCATTCGAACCGTCGGGAAAAATCACCCAAAGACAAAGCGTCACATCCCAGAAGGCTTGATTTCTAATATCCATTTCTTCCCATAATATTTCATAACACACTATAATTTCTCTTGCCACCTGAAAATATCTGCGTAATTAATCAAATTTAACTGCACATATTTTACTTAATTTTAGAGTGAATGAAGAAAATTTCACCTCCACGTAAGATAATATTTTCAAATGTGCTGTGAAACGTATTTCTATTAAATAAGCGTACACAGTAGGTAATGAAAGTTGAATATTGCCTCACTCATTTGGAAACTTCTAATTCGCTGTCAGACTTTTTATCGCAACACGTATGTACAGGCGTTGGCAGTAGTTGTACCAGCTCTTCTTTACTGCCAAGATAATGTTACGCTGCTAAAATTCCTCTAACTATTGAAAGAGATATTCTTATTAACATCAAGACATATTTCTTTGACGAGACTGAATATCACTGTGAAATTCCGGACGTCTCTATGAAAACAGTAACTTAAAGGCAATAAATAACATTTTATCTTCATTCTATGTATTTTTATTCCTAAGAAATTCTCAGAGACTGCTGCGTCATACCCAAGGTTTGTGTTTAATTTTGTGTCAGAATTGTCTTGTACGTCCGACAAGAAGGGTTCTATCTCCAGAATTCTCATTTCCAGTCCACATACGCCAAGCTGGCGTTAGCAAACTCTTGTGGTGTTGCGTCAGTTCCACCCTAATTTGTAAACGTCAATCCACTTAAACGCGGTGAAGCTACGCACAGTGGCTGCGTCCCGTCTTGCAGAGTGGTGTCTGCAGTTAGCTTTCTCCCCACCTTTAATAAACTTCCATCACAGTCTTGCAACAGTTACGACTCCTTGTTTCTGTTTTCACAGTCCCAGTCACAACGCAAATTAAATGTTGCAGACTCTCTATATGAGACAGTTATTCTTCTAAAGATAACAAATTTGCATTCACGTTAATTTATTGATGGTTTTAAAATTTATGAAAAGGCGTTCTTTCCAGCTGATTGTATGACTTCCGAAGTTACACCTTCAACCGACCAGCAGCCGAGGCATGACTGCGAGCAAGAGGAGCAGGTGAAGGGAAACATCAGTGTAGTGGGAGTAACTGTCAGTATGTGGGCAGTGCTATTTGATTCCTGTATTGCAAAGGAAATAAAAATAAATTAATTTATATTGGTAGGGCTTCAAGAAAACTGACTTACTTCACTTCTCTGCTTGTCATTCAAGCAAAAGAACCCGTCCACTTGTATAACTTCGCCATATGAACAGAAGAACATGGGTTCTACTTTGAAGAAATGACTTTTGGCGCAACATGTTGGATGACAGTGATTAAAATACTGGAAGCAGTTTAGAAGGAAGCGGTCGTTGCATAAAAGAATGGGAAAACAGAGAATAGTGAAAATTTATCAGGATAGTGAACTTTCGGTGGGAATTAAAAAATTCCGTTTTGCCTATGTTTATGGCATGTTTTACCAACACACGTGTAGAATATATTTGACAATATGGCAGAAATATCACAACGAATTATTTCCTTTCGCCTTCTATTTCGACAATGTAGTATTATTATTGTACAATATATCTAACAACAAAATTTCATGCATGAAATTTTAGCACATAATTCTCATGTTTTATTTATTGCATGTAAAGTATATAACACTTTGTAAGTTTATGGACTTTATCAAGTAAGAATCCATCCGTACCTGACTTATGGTCTAAACCAATCACCACTCTGACACTGGTGGAATGAAACTACATTAAATCGCACTATAGGATCCTTGATATTAATGACCTTGGCGCTGTACTCCGACAGGTGTATCAATGCTTTAAGCGTAGAATTATCCAGTCTGTGTTTTGCATGGGTTGTTCCATATGAAAATTATTACATTAATACAGTTACTGCTTTTACAATTTTTCGAATTTGCTATCTCTCGTTCCTCTAGAATATTTGGGGTTATTTTGCATAAACATGCTATCTCCATTGCCTCCAAACAACGACGACGACGACCACCACCACCAGCACCACCACCAGCACCACTACTGCTGCTGCCGCCGCCGCTGCTGCTGCTACTTATTGTTACTGTGTCCAAATTCTATGTAAATATTATTTATGGTTATGTATACGCTACATCATATTTTCCCGACCAGTTATCATCATCTTTATTCCGTAATTTTGCCTCGTCTGTTATTCGACAATGATATTTCATGAAAAACTCCACATCAGGAATGCATGTTGACCTACTTGTATCAAAACCGTATGGTCAAACAGAACACGATATTGAAGTAGTCCCAGTTCAATGCTGTATTGGCTAGTCTCATACCAAGGTTCACTCGGAGAATTGTGCAGCCAATTAAAATCACCCTGCCAGTAACAGTTACTTTTCAATTTTATTTCCAAATTCTTGTAGTGTAACGCGGTCCATCCATGTACACGTATCAGTTCTACTAGTGTTCAGTTAGGGCGATGAGAGCGGTTTGGAAGGGAAAGCCTAACGAATATTTAAGTTCAAGATGAACCTTGCTGACAAATTTGCCTTTTTTTTGCTTAATCTGTAAGCTTGATAGGCAATACCTATTACGCTTTTTAATTCTTTAATTTCTTAAGCAGGATGTATTTATCTGACTGGAAATACAAAGACAGACTTGTACACAGTAAATGTGCAAGCGCCGATCAAGCTATAATATTTAACACTATTCGCAAATGATCCTACTTATATATATATATATATATATATAATATCACGAAAATTCTAGATTTCATACATCGCAACATTGTTATTAGATAAGCTGAAGAGTTTACTCATTAACCTTTTGGCGCCGGAACCATTTTTTTAAATTTTAGCACATCCTGTATATAAAATGTGAATAATACAGTAACCAAATACGTTAGAATTATGAAACAAACTGTATTTTGAAGAGAAAAAAACGGACAGTATACGCCATGTTTAAAATATTCGGTATCTATATTTGTTGAATAAATATATAAAATGCAACTTTGGAGGTTAGCGGTGCGGTACGTCAAATATAGTTGACGTTAGGCGTCTAAAGGTTAATACACTACGTTTTTTAAAACGAGTGGCAAAGAATCTAGTTAGAAACTACGATTATGTTGATAACGTTCAAAGGTTGGGATAAGAGTATTAATTATTCGAAAGCAAGGACTGATACATAGATTAGGACAAAGCTCTTGTCATACATATAATACCCATAGTACTTCTCACAATAAAACCAAAATACTCTTTGATGGTCACTTCGCACAACCATTAAAATCAAAGTGCAGACAGACGTTTGTGTTAAACAATTCGGGTAATTCTCAGGTCTTACTAAATATTCACTATAAACGTTTATCTAAACATAGGCTTAATAGTAAGTTCTTTTTATATACTGAAAGAACTGTCGGTCTTAATCATAAGTATTTACGGAATAACCTGCTGTTAACGATGTTATAACACACATGTAAAACCACATGCAGTTCCTGATGCTGGCCACGCACAGACCGAAATAAGTCGAAAATAACAACAAATAAAGAAATGTCTAATAAGACCCTCTAGTGCAGGGATTTACAAATATTTGGCTGACTTACCACTATATGAACAATTCCAGTGTACCTCCAACAATTTTTGTATCTAAATAAAAAAAAAGCTGAAATTCGCAGCGGATATGAGCTGTACAATGTCACCAAAAGTGCTGTGTATGGGCAAACAAATGTGGGAGTTTTATTAATATTTATAATTTTAATTGTAGAAGTTTCCGCATAGTAGTGAAAAGAGCCTATTAGCGTCGTTAATCCAATAATGAAAACATCTTCAAAACATTAAATTAAATTAATTTCCACGCCAATAATTTTATCCTTCTGTCTCTGAGTTCGACTGTTCACACTCATCAGGGAGGCTCCTACTAGAAAGATTTCAGTGAAATTTTTTATATTGACTTTTATGAAAATCTGTCAAGACACTTCAAATTAGGTTAAAATCAGACAAAAATATCGGACACTACACATAGAGACCTAAAAATTTTTTTATTGTTGCCGGCGATATAAATTAACAATAAAAGCATCTTTGTACAATATTTTTATATTGCTGACAGTGACATGTAGCTTAAATATACACTCTGAACGCAACGTTGCTTGGTTATTGCATACATAGTTACGCAGACGTGTCACGATTTTATGTTATATGTACATAGCCTACTTTGTTTATATGTTGGTTTTTAAGAAATTCCCATACCAGTAAACAGTGGATGGCATACCGGCAGTTGTAGACGTAGCATCGTTTCAAAAATCACCTTCTAGAATACAAACATGGTATTTTATTAATTACCACTTTAAGCTTGTGAACGGCAAATATGAACTTTCAACGTCATTATTTCTACATATATTTAAATAATTTTATAATTGTGTTGGCTATCATAACCGTTAATAAGTTAAAACTTCAAATTACGAGACAAAACAAACTGGGCCAGCAAGTCATAAACGTTACACTACGCGCATATTTGATTGGTCTTAACGGGGAAATTTAAAAATTATATCAGTCTCTATTAGGTTTAAAAAATACCTTTTTCTCAACATAACATTTAGCAATTAGAAAAACAGGTTTTCACAAACTGAAGCACAATTCAAGATTTAGCATTATGCAAGCAGATTATCTTAAGGAATGTGGATAAATGAATAGAAATTCCAGAAATCTCCCTGAAGGAATATAGGAAAAATGGTAGAAATTCCTAAGTCCACGAAAGTATATCAAAGTTTCATGAAACACATTCTGCTGGTTATCCCGTCGTTGCGATCTAGAAAGAGAGATTTTTTTTCAGTGGGCAAACTAATTCCTGGCATAACTGAAGATCGGCCCCCTCTTACAGTTTTCCGTCTTGCTTGACTAAAGCTAGACTAGTTATCAGACCGTCAGTTGACCTGAAGCCAGAGCCGCTCGCGAAGTTAACACTTCATATAGGTTACATTTTGAGCGCAATAAAACAAGCTGCATTTCAGAGCTATTTGAGGCGAATGTTGTTAACATAATACTACATACAAGTGCATCAAAGTTTGATTTTCATCTACATATGTTTAACGACAATGATCATGTATTTAATTTGCGAAGTTCTGTCTTGGGTCTGGGGAATATGACTGTTGCTAGATGGTAGGATAAGGTACCATAACTGAAATGTAGGTATGTATTAAGTTGCGAAATGCTCCATAATCAACCCTGAGAAAGGTCTTAAAACTAAAAATTCCATGAAACAGAGACCTAAAATTTTTTTGCATGCTATGAAACCGACATGTTTAGCGTCACGTACACAATTTGACACGCGACCAAACACAATACTAAAGCACAGTGGTTGCTATACGCAGCACCTCCTTTAATACGAGCATCAAAATTCTATATTCTTTTTGTATGATTTGTAGGTTATTTTACATTTTTGTTGTTCGTATTTCTTATTTCTTAAGTTCTTAGAACAAGGAAAACGTTTACATTAAAACAGATCGGATGTTCGTGTTTCCATTATTCGTGACCGATTTATCGATTAAAATTTTTTATGAAAACGGACACTCTACTGTACTAGTATTTTCCCAACAGACAGCATACGCGTGTTCGTATGCTTTTCATAAGAAGCAGCGATTACTTATATAAGTAGAATTAACCAGCTAGTATTTGTAATGGAGACGGTATTTTCACTGTGAAGTAGGATTAAATTTTTCACTATTATTTGTATGCATTTCAGGCTTCAAGATTTAAACATATCTTATTTTACAGTTCAAACCATTTCGTACAAAATGCTACATAGTACATTACACTTCCTAGTAGCCGCGCGGTCTAAGGCGTAGGTCTGGGGCCGCTCGACTGCTGAGATCGTGGGGTCGAATCCCACCGGGGGCATGGGCGTCTGTTGTGAGTGCTGTGTGTTGTCATGTATAGGTGTCTGCGACAAGCTGATCACCCGTCCAGAGGAGTCCTACCGACTGTGGTGCGTCGCTGTGTGTGATCCAGAAACCTCAAGAATGAGGAGGCCATGGCCCGCGTTGGGCCGCAGCGCCACAGGATTGAGGAGTACATTACACTAAAATCTTGTAGAGTATTTCAAAAGAAGCCACAGGTAAAATATTGTGCGTTTGTGGAACGGGAACACGGCATGTTCCTGATCCATGTGTTCACATCAATAAGAAGTCAATAATGAACACAAAATTTAAATATTTTCCCACGGTAAATATCTACTGTATCAGTTTCGTAGGACTCTCAGAATAAACAGCGATTATTTCAGTAGAGTGGAGGAAGTTCACACAACGGCTGGAAAGTAACTTTTTGGGAGACTTAACCGCAAATTGTACGTAGTAAAATATTAGAACTGATTTCACGTAAATAAAATGCTGGACTGGATTAATCTGGCTCGAAAGAATGACTAAGGGCGGGCTGTTGAACGCTCGGTGATGAAATTTCTTTTTCTATAAACTGAGGTTAATTTCCCGGCTAGTTGCATAATTATTGGATTCTAATGAGGTACTTTGCTCCATGGAGTTATTAAATTCCAGAATGCGTATTGATACTTCTGAGTTGTGTAAGAATTTTTCGCATTTTCCATTCCGTGCATTATAGTTCAATTACTATAGTTTCAACCGAAGGTACCACACAATTACATTACATTTAAAATAATATTATAAAACCCACTAACTTCTACATGTTTAGATCCTTACTATCCTATCATAAGGGAGTAAAATACTTGTATAGTGCCTTCCTGGACGAGGGTTCGGTCTTAAATCAGGTCCCTACCCAAAGAGGCTCCACAGTTAGTGTAACCTCGCAGGCTCATGCTAGCGTCGTCTTTGCCTTAACAATTGCGATAGTGTTGCCACCATTCAGTTTTGAGTTTTCTGAACAGAACACTGGCAACTGCTTCGTATAAAATTATGGTTAGTATTTCCAAAAAGAAACGAATATTGGCAGTGTTTATACTGCATTAAAATCCCCTGTCGCGTAGCCATTAAGGATGTTATTATACGGTATCACTTCCCTACTGCTGCCTCCGTTCTAACTGAACTGTAAAAACTCTATAGTATGATTTGCTAAAGGCTATATCACTACAAAGTGTTACGATATACAAAAAAGTACACAATTTACAATTGAATAAAGGTTGACCAAATAGATGACAGCCTGCACTCGGATACCACATCACCAACAGCCAATCCCGCTGCATAACACCAGCACGCCTTAAGTCAGCCTACACAACGCACCAAGTAGTCGCAAGCTCCTGAAGATGGACGTATTAACGTCTGAAACATGTTGAGCAATATATAATAAAGCAAGTGTCATCTAGTTGGTCAACCTTTATTCAA
>Ga0123353_10019513_pt1 | contig 10077 bp, 7 predicted proteins | sample TergutLab28metaG_3_FD_92763 | JGI IMG/M metagenome (GOLD analysis project Ga0123353, IMG submission 92763) | Labiotermes labralis P3 segment gut microbial communities from Petit-Saut dam, French Guiana - Lab288 P3 | ecosystem: Host-associated > Arthropoda: Insects > Digestive system > Gut ...
GAGCTTCGCTGGGGATTTACCCGGCCATAGCCAAGGGGCTTTTCTCAAACCGGGAATCAGATAGAACAACCATCATTGTAGATTCAGCCTCGGGGATTTCTGGCGGCGGCCGCGAACCACAGAGATCCTTCCACTTTCCCGAATGTTCCGATTCGGTTTCGGCCTATAAGGTGGGCTGCCACCGGCATCAGCCGGAAATTGACCGGAATTTACATGAGATGGCAGAACGTTCGCTCTGCGCGGCGCCTGGTTTGGTCTTTACGCCTCATCTTGCGCCAATGAACCGGGGTATACTCAGCACCATATACATCCCCTTAAAAGAAAGCGGGGCGAAAGCCGATGATATCCGGGAATTGTACGCGGCTTTCTATAAAGATGAGCCATTTGTGCGCGTCCTTCCGCCGGGAGTTACTTCTTCCACAGGCCGCGTCAGGCAGTCCAATTACTGCGATATTTCGGTTCATCTGGATCATGGCAGCAGCATGCTCATCGTTGTTACAGCCATTGACAATATGGTTAAAGGCGCGGCTGGCCAGGCGGTTCAGAACATGAATATCATCATGGGTTTCGATGAAACTGAAGGGCTTAACACAATCCCGGCCCTTTTTTAATCTACCACGTTAAGGAGTTTTAGATGAAAGAAATTAACGGCGGCGTCTGTTCACCCAAAGGTTTTCGGGCCGGGGGCATCTGGTGCGGCATTAAATCAAAATCCCAAAAGCGGGACCTGGCGCTGATCTATTCGGAAAAGCCCTGTGCCGCGGCTGCCATGTTCACCACAAACAAGGTTAAGGCGGCGAGTGTACTGGTCAGTCAGGAGCATATATCAGGCGGCGTTCTTCACGCGGTCATCGCCAATTCGGGAAACGCCAACGCCTGTACCGGAGGGGACGGGATGGCGGCGGCCAGGAAAATGGCGGAGCTCGCCTCTGATCTTTTTGCTATAAGCCCCAGGCATGTTGCCGTGGCCTCCACAGGGGTTATCGGCAAGCCTTTTCCTATTGCCGCCATAGAGAGCGGTATTGAAGCGCTGGGGAATTCCCTGCGTGGGGACGAGGCGGGCCATACAGCGGCGCTGGAAGCGATCATGACAACAGATATCCATAAAAAAGACGGCGCTTTTGAGATCGAGATAGACGGTGTACCAATACATATCGGCGGCATGGTAAAAGGCTCCGGCATGATCCATCCAAACATGGCGACCATGTTATGCTTCATTACTACTGACGCGGCTATTTCCAATGAGGTACTGGATACATGCCTGCGCAGCGCGGTGCGGCGTTCTTTTCACCGCGTGAGCGTTGACGGCGACACTTCTACCAACGACATGATTCTTGTCATGGCAAACGGCCAGGCGGGGAACACGCCAATCGCCGGGGGAAGCGCCGCTTGTGATATTTTCTGCCAGGCGCTGGAAGCGCTCTGCGTTAAGCTCGCGCGCGCTATGGCCAGGGACGGCGAAGGCGCCACAAAACTGGTGACTGTCACCGTTTCTGGCAGCAGCGATGAAGATTCCGCTGAAACCCTGGCAAAGGCCGTCGTTTCTTCCAGCCTGGTCAAAGCCGCCTGCTTCGGCGCGGACGCCAACTGGGGCAGGGTTCTTTGCGCCATGGGCTACTCCGGCGCTGCCTTTAATCCCGCAGAAGTAGACGTGGGTTTCGCGAGCGGCGGAGAGGAAATTATTGTCTGCCGCGGCGGCGCTTCAGTTGCCTTCTCCGAGGATGACGCAAAAAGAATTTTGAGCCGCGAGGAAATCGAAATCCGTGTGAAAGCCGGCGCGGGAACAGGAAGCGCAACGGCATGGGGCTGTGATTTAACCTACGATTATGTAAAAATAAACGGAGATTATCGCTCTTAGCGATTCCCGCTTCAGGCGATAATCATTTAATTAAGGAAGTAATATGAGCGAAAATGTGAAGGAACAAAAGTACAACAATTCCGACAGGGCGGGAGTGCTTGTTGAAGCCCTGCCATATATACAGCAATTCCGGGGAAAAACCGTAGTGGTCAAGTACGGCGGAAACGCAATGATCAACGACAGTCTTAAAGCGGCGGTGATTCAGGACATCATCCTGATGACCTGTGTGGGAATACGCACGGTGCTGGTTCACGGCGGCGGGCCGGAAATTGAAACGATGCTGAAAAAAACCGGCAAGGAGAGCCGTTTTATCGACGGCTTGCGTTATACGGATGATGAAACAATGGAAGTTGTCCAAATGGTTCTCTGCGGCAAGGTGAACAAAGACATCTGCTCACTCGTACAGCGCGCCGGCGGCAGGGCCATGGGTCTGTGCGGTATAGATGGCGGCCTGCTTCAGGCACGCCGCCTTAAATCGGCCGGGGAAGATCTGGGCCTTGTAGGGGAAATTGAAACAGTGGATGCCAGGCTTTTAAACTCTGTCCTGGACTCAGGGGTTATTCCTGTTGTTTCTTCGGTGGCTTACGGCATCGGCGAGGACGAGGGCCTTTCGCTTAACGTTAACGCGGACACGGCCGCCGCAAAAATCGCGGCAGCGCTCGGCGCGGAAAAGCTCATGCTCATGACTGATGTTCAGGGCATACTGCGCGACGTCCAGGATCCGAATTCATTAATCAGGGAAGTCAGGCGAACCGATCTTGAATCGCTCAAGAAGGACGGAATCGTAAGCAAGGGAATGATTCCTAAAACAGACTGCTGTATACTCGCGCTTGAAGGCGGTGTCAGGAAGGCCTATATCATAGACGGACGCATGCCCCATGCCATACTGATCGAACTTTTTACCGATGAGGGAATCGGTACTTTGATTTTTTAAGGAGAAAATGATGAACGACGCTTTTATGAATACATACCACAGGCTTGCTGTTACCCTAACCAAAGGCGAAGGGGTGTGGCTTTCAGATATTAATGGGAAAAAGTACCTGGACTTTACTTCCGGTATAGCGGTGAATTGTCTGGGTCACGCGTATCCGCCGCTTGTTAAGGCGATCTCGGATCAGGCGGCAAAACTAAACCACTCGAGCAATTATTTCTACAGCGATGTAAGCGCGGCGTTTGCGGAAAAACTTGTGGCAGCCTGCGCAGGAGCGGGCATGAAAAAGGTCTTCCTCGCCAATTCCGGGGCGGAGGCAAACGAGGGCGCCTGCAAAATAGCAAGAAAATATTCCCTTTCAAAATACGGCAAGGGAAGGCATACCATAGTAACCCTAAGGGGCAGTTTTCACGGCAGGACGATTACAACACTCTCCGCCACGGGGCAGGATAAATTTCATGAAAATTTCGGGCCTTTTACCGAGGGTTTTATTTATGTGGGCGCAGGTGACATTAGCGCCCTGGACAAAGCCCTGGATAAAAACACGGTTGCGGCATTCCTCGTGGAAGCTATACAGGGGGAAAGCGGTGTAAGGCCGCAATCGCAGGAATACCTTGACGCCGCGGCAAAGCTTTGCGCTGAGCGGGACATACTCCTCATGTTTGACGAGATCCAGTGCGGCATGGGCAGGACCGGCAAGTTCCTGGCCTGCGAAGGTTACGGTATAAAACCCGACGTGGTTACCCTTGCCAAGGGGCTCGCCGGGGGGATTCCCGCCGGAGCGGTTCTGGCAGGGGAAAAAGCAGCGGACGTTTTACAGATTGGGGATCACGGTTCCACCTTTGGGGGAAACCCAATTGCTGCAGCCGCTGGCCTTGTGGTACTGGAAACCGTGGCAAAACCTGAATTTTTGTCGGAAATTGCCAGAAAAGGAGATAAATTACTGAATATCCTTGCTTCCTGGAATCATCCAAAAATTACCGGAATACGGGGCAAGGGATTGATGACAGGCATAGATCTCGCGGTTGAAGCCTGGCCTGTACTGGAAGCGGCGGCAGCCGAAGAACCGGACGGGCTTCTCGTTCTGACCGCGGGAAAGCAAACATTGCGCTTGCTGCCCCCCTGTATAATAAATGATACAGAGCTTGAACAGGGACTGGATATATTGAAAAGATTATTGTAAAATTTGTAGACGATGAATATTAGGGATTGCGATAATAAGTACGAGAAGCACCTGAAACTCATGCATAAGAATACTCAAAACCTGGTATTGGCAATAAACAGGGAAGGGTATTCGGAATTAATCAGCGATTCCTTTAAAGTCCTTATCGGCGAAGAAAATCTCGCGCGCATCAGAAATCTTCATTTTTCCGAACTATATAATCTTTTTACAAAATCTACCGATCCCAAACAGGGGAAAGGAGTCTTTGATAAAATAAAAAGCAGCAGGGAAGTTTTTGTTTTCCGGGTCAATGTTGATTTTTCCTGCCACCTGGAACCTGAGTCCTATATCGTACAGAGCATTCCTCTCTTTGATATGGACGGCCGTTTCGAGGGCGCGTATATTGTTTTCTTCGGAGAGAAAAGCGTACTCCGCACCGAGATTGAAGAACAGCTCCGATCCAAGGATGAGGCGTTATTCGAAGCGGGGGAGGCGTTTCTCCGCGCAAGGGAACACCTGGAGATGACCGCCAGTACTGCGCATTTTTCATATTGGGAATGGAATGTTATTAGTGACAGCATACGGTTCAGTTCCCACTTTCAGGATGAGTTCGGTTACGCGGCGGATCAATTTACATTGATGGGTTATTCGGGTGAGAAAAATGGCGTCGGAAGAAAACGCCTTTTAGAGATTATCCATCCGGAGGATCGCCAGAAAAACAGCAAGGATCTCGCGGATTACCTGTTGGGGGAAGCGAGATATTACCGTTCCGAGATCAGGCTGCAGCATCGTAACGGCAAATACCTTTGGGTTATTGATTCGGGCTATATCGTCGAATGGACAGAAGACGGTAAACCCAAAACCCTTTTCGGCAGTATTGTGAACATCAACGATTTCAAGCAGGCGGAAAATGCCAATGCCGCCAAGAGCAGCTTCCTTGCCAATATGAGCCACGAGATACGCACGCCGATGAACGCAATTATCGGAATGAGCGAGCTGATGCGCACAGATAATCTGGACGATCAGCAGAAGGGTTTTTTTGAAGATATAAAAATGATGTCCAGAACCCTTATAAAAATTATTAACGACATCCTCGATTTTTCAAAGATCGAGGTTAACAAGATGGATCTTACTTCTGTACATTTTAATTTGCTGGATCTTGTGGATAATTTGGCTTCCATTTCCAGGTTCACAGCCAAGGGGAAGTATCTTGATTTTCACTGTGTAATCGATCCTGATACAATTGAATACGCCTATGGTGACGATGTGCGCGTGCGCCAGATTCTGACCAATATCCTGAACAACGCGATTAAATTTACGCATCAGGGATCTGTGGAGCTGGAAGTAGCTCCCGTTATACGTAACGGAATTGAATATACTATGTTTTCCGTCAGGGATACAGGAATTGGAATAAGGGACGATGATAAGCCAAAGATCTTTGGCAAGTTTGAGCAATTCGATTCCAAAAAGAACCATGAAATGATAGGGACGGGCCTGGGCCTTGCGATTTCAAAACGCCTGACGGATTTGATGGACGGCTTTTTTGAAGTGGAGAGCGTTTACGGAGGGGGTTCGGTTTTCTCCGTGCTTCTTCCGCTGGGAAAGGGAGACCCGTCTCAAATTACAATACCTTCGTTCTTCGAAAGGATAACCGCAGATCCATCGATAAAGGTAATGGTTGTTGACGATAATCCTGTTAATCTTAAAGTCGCTAAAATGTATCTTGCGACTTACCAGATTCAGGCAGATCTTGCAGAAAGCGGCGTAGAGGCGATTGAAAAGGCCAAGCTTACAAATTACGACCTTATCTTTATGGATCACATGATGCCCGAAATGGACGGCATTGAAGCGACAAGCCGTATCAGGCAGCTTGATCCGGGTGGCTGGTACAGTAATTCGCCCATCGTCGCCCTTTCGGCAAATGCAATAGAGGGAACCAGGGAACTTTACTTTAAGGGCGGCATGAATGATTTTATCTCAAAACCCATTGAGGCGAAAGAGCTTAATCGTGTTCTTGCAAAATGGCTGCCCTCCGACAGGATCAGCCGCTACATTATGGAAAAAGACGAGTTCCACCCCACACAGACGCCGCGCCTGGTCTTAACAAAAGGGGAAACTGTTCTTGACACGGCTGCCGGATTGGTAAACTCGACAGGCGATGAAGAATTATACATTCAGCTTCTTCGCGATTATATAAAAGTTCACCGGGATGACCTGGACAATATTAAAGCCGCCCTGGAAGCGGGAGAACGAAAAACCGCCTGCCGCCTTGCCCATACATTAAAAAGTTCTTCCGCCATCATTGGCGCAAAAACCCTGAGCAGGGCCGCTTTTGATGTTGAAAGGGCAATTGATGATGATACATCGGGAGATCATAACATATTAAATAAACTCCTGGCCGAACTGGAACCGGCTTTTGCGGCGGCAGTGAGCGAGCTTGACGCTTTTTTTAACGATGGTGACAGCCGGGGCGTGGGAGGGCCTTTTGAAAAAGATAAGGCCATGGCTTTAATCCAGAGGCTGGGGCCCCTTCTTGAAAATTCCGACGCTACCGCCTACTCCCTCCATGAAGACATTGAAGAATTAATCACGCCTCTGGGCAAAGACGGAATAGAGCTGCTCAATCTGGTGGAGGAATTTGAATTTAAAAAAGCCTCGGGAGTTCTTAAAAAGATAAAAAAAGATTTGGGTCTGGAATAAAAAATTTTTTGTATGTAGGGCGATATTAAAAATTCGTGAGGCTTGCGGCGCCTTCTCTCTCCGGAATAAATTTATCAAGCTGCTCTATAAGATCTTCATAATTTATCGGCTTGCCCAGGTGGGTGGTCATTCCTGCCGCGAGGCATTTCCCCACATCATCTTTATAAACATTGGCAGTCATGGCAATAATCGGAATCTGCCGGCGCGTATTTCCGTTTTTGCCTTCTTCAAGTTCGGCTTCCAAAGCCCTTATCTGCCGTGTCGCTTCAAGTCCGTCCATCCCCGGCATGTGAATGTCCATCAGAATTGCGTTGTATTTTAACGGAGAAGTCTTATATATCATAAGCGCTTCCAGGCCGTTTTCGGCGCAGTCAATATATAAGCCGGAATCTTCCAAAAGGGAAATAACAATATCCCGGTTTATTTCCACATCTTCCGCGAGTATGATGGAAGCCCCTTCATATTTTGGTTTTTGGGCTGCCGGCGAAATTACAACGTTGCTTTTTTCCGGGCAAGCCGCGGTTTTTTTGCCGGGAATCCCGACAGTGTAATCAAAGCCGAAGCACGAGCCCTTTCCCGGCTGGGAACTAACCCGTACTTCTCCCCCAAAAAGTTTTATTATGTTTGCGGAGATCGTAAGGCCCATGCCTGTACCCCCGTATTTACGCGCCATGCTTCCGTCGAGCTGTTCAAAAAGGTCGAAAACTTTATCAAGACTATCCTTTGAAATGCCAATTCCCGTATCACTTACACATACACTCATGGTGCAGGTATTTTCATCCTCCTTGAGCTTTTTAAAAGTCACCGTTATTGTCCCTTCGGGAGGGGTAAATTTTATCGCGTTTGAAAGAAAGTTATCCAGAACCTGAGTCAGCCTCTGTTCATCGCTTATGATGAACTTGGGCAGATCAGGATCAAAATTGAGGATGAACTTCTGCTTTTTCGCGTCAAGGGTGAATTTTAATTTTTCCGCTATTTTATTCAGTAAAATGACAAGGTTGAATTCCGCGTTGGTAAGTTTCAGATTTCCAGCTTCTATTTTGGCGAGATCCAGGATGTCGTTTATCATCCCCAATAAGTAGGCCGACGCTTCGTTGATTTTCCCCAGGCAGTGTTTTACTTTCTCGCCATCATTGCTGGCAAGAGCTATGGTACTCATGCCGATTATGGCGTTTAAGGGGGTGCGCATTTCGTGGCTCATTCTGGCAAGGAAATTGCTTTTTGCCAGGTCGGACTCGTTTTCTTTTTCCATATTATCTCATAATTAGCTGTATAAACACTAATATATAGCTTTTAGATGAAAAAATCATCATGGTTACCTTTATTTTCGTGCGATTTTCTGTATACTTACAGGAAGGAAAATCGGTTTTATGGGTACTATTTTAAGATCAGTATTCTATGGCATGGGTTTTTTTGGCCGCCTGATTAAAGGAGTGGGTAGTTTTATATCCAGGGGGCAGGCCACCCGCAGAATACTGGTGATGCAGATACTCTTTACCTTTGTGGAAGCACTTGGAATTGCCTCCCTTCTGGCATTGGGCATTGGCGCGGCTGTTAATGCCATTGGCATCCCCTTCCTTGCCTCCCTTTCCCAGGATCGGCTGATCTATACTCTGCTTATCACAATTATTACCCGCGAGCTGGGGCCGTTGCTTACCGCTTTCATAATTATCGCCCGTTCAGCCACCGCCATTGCTACAGAAATGGCCGGCATGGTGATTTCCCATGAGGTGGAAGCCTATATTTCCGTCGGCGTTGACCCCATCGAATACCTGGCGGTTCCCAGGTTTTTGGGGGTCATTATCTCCCTTTTTATGCTGAATATTTTCTTTAGCATATTCGGCCTTGTCGGTTCATACGCGGTAGCCCAGATGTTTACTCCGTTGCCGGCTTCGGTTTATTTCAGCAATCTTCTGGATATTTTAAGATTTTCCGATATTTTCATTTCCATGATAAAAAGTATAGGTTTTGGTATTGCTATTTCCATGGTGGCGATTATTCATGGCTTTTCCGTGGAAAGGGCAAGCACAGAGGTGCCAATCGCGGGGCTTAAATCCGTCGGAGCGGCTTTCGCTTGGTGTATATCCTTGGATATTTTGCTTTCTGCCATGTATTATATATTGGCATAATTAAAAAAAGTGGATTTTTAAAAGGCGGATTGAATGGCCGGGACTATTGAGATGAAAGATGTCTCCTTTATCGCGCAGAACCGGCTTATCGTGAAAAATTTCTCTTTCCCGTTTGAGGAGGGAAAGACCACTGCCCTGGTAGGGCCGTCCGGAAGCGGTAAAAGCACGGTTTTGAAATTATCAGCGGGTCTGCTTGTCCCCAACAAGGGTCAAGTTAGCTACAAGAACAGGGACATTCATACAATGAACCGTCTGGAAATACTGGATTTCAGGCGGGAAGCTTCCATGGTTTTTCAGGATTCCGCCCTCTGGTCAAATCAAAACCTTTTTCAGATACTGGAACTGCCCCTGCGCATTCACTTTCCCGAAATGTCCGTATCGGAAAGGAAGTACCGTATCCATGAGGTATTAAGGGATGTCGGGTACAGGCGGGATCTGGCAATACGGCCAGCCCAGCTTTCCATGGGCGAGCAGAAACTTATCGCCTTTGCCAGGGCAATGATTTGCCGTCCCAACCTGCTATTTCTTGACGAATGGACTGAATCCCTGGACGATTCCGCCGGTAAACGGCTTATAAAACTTGTTCAGCGCCACCAAAAGGAGAAAAATACAGTGGTTTTCGTAAGCCACGATTTTCGTATTGTCAGAACTCTTGCCGATTATATACTTATGGTATTGGACGGGCAGCTTTTTCTCAGAATCTCCCGTGAACAGATAGAAGAAGATGAAGATATAGCTCAATATGTAGAAAGGGGAATAGCCTTGTGAGAAGGTTTAGAATTTTTTGGAGGCGTAATGCCTCCCCGGGGTTAGGTTATTATGAAATTTAAAATACGTTTTGCAGATCAGATTGTTGGTTTTTTCATTATCTTTTCCCTGGTGTCTATAGTGGTCGTTATCGTAATGCTCGGAAAGTCCCAGCGATGGTTTTCCAAGGATGTTGCTTTCTCCACAATTCTGCCTTCAGCCGGCGGCTTGAGCAAGAACATGGCTATTCAATACCGCGGTTTCACTATTGGCAACGTCAAGACTTTTTACCTGACAGAAAAAGACGATGTCGAAGTCATCTTTATTATTCATGAAGAATACAGGGATAGGGTAAGGCAGGGTTCCCTGATGGAAATGATGATAAGCCCGGTAAACCTGGGCAATACATTTCTGTTCCATGCCGGAATGGGGGCTATGCTGGATGACGGCGCTTTAGTCCCCGCTGTAGGATCCGCCCAGGCAAGGGAATTGATACGCCAGGGCCTCGCGGAGGAACCCCGGCATGACGACAGCATTACCCTGATGATGA